>MDSV01083741.1_pt1 | contig 11519 bp, 9 predicted proteins | sample 810851 | NCBI WGS metagenome assembly MDSV01 (sample SAMN05326640, study PRJNA326480) | marine metagenome | isolation source: seawater | place: Atlantic Ocean: North East | collected 2012 | reverse complement strand
CCTACAATACCAGTTGAAGTAATTGAATAAACCAAAGAATTAGAAGCATTATTTTGCCAGGAGGCTTCGTTAAAACTTTTTGCAATTACTGAAAGTGCATATCTATCTCCTTGAGGGCCAAAGCCAAAAACTTTTTTATTTTCAATAACTAATCCAAGTGAAGTTTTCCAAATTTGCAATCTACCTGAGGAAACTGAATATGAGTAATTAGATGCTTTTTTTTCTTCTATAGTTTTTATTTCTTTTTTTTTATTTTTTTCAATATTGTAATTATTTGAATCCAAAATAATTTTAAATGTTTTTAAAATTCTATTTGTTTCTCTATCATTTTTTTGTGACTCTAAATTAAATGCATATTGTATTAAAATTAATGGAAGTAAAACTAATAATATAATTTGAAAAATTTTTTTAATGAAACTTTTATTTACAAATATTAAATAAAATATTGAAAATATTGAAATCCCCACAATAGATCCTCTTGTTTGACTTAAGAATATTAATAATGATATTAAAAATAATATGAAAGTTAACAATATTTTCAAATAAGAATTTTCAAACTTAAAATCTTTAATGAAAAAAAAGACTATAAATATAACTACAAGAATTCTTGATAATCCAGTTATTCTCGGCACAGGTTGATCAAAATATAGATTTGCTGGGTCCAATACTTCGCTGTGGTAAAAGACTATAGATTGATTATTTATTGCGGAGATAATTATTTTATAAAAAAAATAAATCCCAACAATTAAAAGAAAAATAAACAGAATATAAAAAAAAACACCGATTCTTTTTTCGTATTTTTTTTCTAAATAGTTAAATAAAAATATTGTTACCAAACAATTTATTAATAGATTGAATGTATCAATTACCTGAGGGCTGTTAATTTCTAATATTTTTTCATCTCTTTCTAAAAAAAAAACATAAACTAACTGGAATACTGTCCAAAATATAATAATTTTAGAAAATAAATCAGTTTTAGAATTATTTAAAAATAATTTAATTAAAATTGGTAACACCAAGATAGGACCAAACCATCTAATGGTATTTATAAAATTTATAAATGTCTCTTGATTAAGATTAAAATTATAGTAAAAATTTTTTACTGAATAAAATCCTGTATTTATAGAAAATAAATTAATAACCCAAATTAACACCAAAAAATAATATATAATTTTATCATTTGTATATTTAGAATTCTGATTATCTAACATTTTAACTAAATTTATCTTGCTACGTAGTTTTATACATTATTTGATTTAAAATAAAAATATATTGCGTATACAGATATTAATTTAATTTTTTAAAATAATAATTTTAAATTTTAGGTATGTTGAAATGTTTAATAAAATAAGAAATTATTGTTCTAATATTAATTATTTCCATATATTTTTTTCCTTATTTTTGATTTCGTTAGTTTCTGGACCATTAATTCCAGAAATTTTGATACTTTTATTAGTAATTTTTTTTTTCAAAGAAAATAAATTTTATATTAAATACTTACGCTCAAATAAAATATTATTCTTTTTATTAATTTTTTATTTTTATTTAAATCTCAATTCATTTTTTTTTTCTTTTGATACTTTTATTTCTATTAAATCTACTCTTCCATTTATAAGATTAATCTTATTAAGTTATATAATTTGTCATCTTTTACTTAGTGATAAAAATCAAAGTTTTATAAAATCAACTATTTTTACCTATTTAATATTAATTTTATTGTTAATAATTGATTCTTTAGTACAAACAGCCACAGGCTATAATATATTTGGATTTGGATACCAGCATGGTCGAGTTACAAGTTTTTTTGGAACAGAGCAAATATTAGGCAGTTTTATTGTTAGAACATTTCCTATAATTATTGCATTTTTATATCTTATTGAAAAACTAAATAAAAAATTACTTTTCTTAATATTTTTGTTTTCTGGTATTTTAATTTTGTTAAGTGCTGAAAGGACTTCTTTAGCATATTATATTATTTTCCTTACTTCTTTTTTGTTAATAGAAACTAAAAATTTAAAAAATTTTTTTGTTTTAATTATAATATCTTTCATTTTAATTATTTCTTTTGTTAACTTTTATAAACCTATAAAATTAAGAATTATTGACAGTACTTTGAACCAACTTAAAAGTAGTTCATTTTTCATAATACCAAGTTACAGACATGAACTTCATTATACTAATGCAATTTATATTTTTAAGGATAACCTCTTTTTTGGTAAAGGCATTAAATCATTTAGATACATCTGTAAAAATTATGATGATGAAATTCAAAGAAAAATAATTGATGATAAATCTGTTTATGCACCTCAAGACGGTTATAGCTATTTACTTTCTAATGAATTAATAAGAAATGTAATTTTTATCCCTAAAAATATAAGTAAAATAGATTTAAAAAATGAACAGAATTTTAATTATTTTAATTTAGATAAATATTTTAGAACCAATTTTTTAAAAATTAATGATAAAATTAAAGTTATAGAAAATTTAAACCAAATATCATACGAAGATCTAAATAATAATAATATTTTGAACAAAAATGATTTCTTATTTGCTAATTTTGAGTACTCAACTGGTTGCAACACACACCCACATAATATTTTTTTACAATTTATGTCTGAACTGGGGATTTTTGGAATAATATTTTATTTGATTGGTTTAATTTTTTTCATAAATATTATTTTTAAAATGTTTTATTATAAATTAAAAAACAATCAAATTTCAGTATTCCACAAAGGATTGTTTATAATTACAGTTTCACTATTATTAAGTTTTTTACCAATTTTTCCAAGCGGGAATTTTTTTAATAATTGGTTGAGTATGATTTTTTTCTTTAAATTAGGTGTTCTTATATTTTTTTTAAAAAAATTGAATAGTAATTAAAATGATAAATGCACTATATATAATAGTTTTTTTTTTGGGTATTAATTTTATAATTTATAAAAATGTTAATTCTCTATCATCTTTATTAAATCTGGTTGATAAACCAGATGGTAAGTTAAAAAAACATTCAAAAGATGTTTTTTTAATAGGTGGCCCAATTATATTTTTCAATTTAAGCGTTATATTTTTATTTATTTTTTTCAGTGAGGATTTAAGAGAAATCTATGTAGGTGATTTTTTTAAGAAATCAGAATTTTTAACATTTTACATATTATCAATTTTGTTTTTTTTTACTGGTTTAATTGATGACAAGTATAAAATAAACCCTAATTATAAATTTATTATTTTTATAATTCTTATTATTATTTTAATTTTTTTGGATAAAAATTTATTATTAAAAAACATAAAAATATTTAATAGTTCTATAGAAATTAGTAATATTTTTTTGTCATCTATTTTCACTATCTTTTGTTTTTTAGCTTTTATTAATGCCTTCAATTTTTTTGATGGAATAAATTTACAAATTGGTTTTTATTCAATTTTTTTAGTTTTAGTATTTATAAGTAAAAATTTTTATCCAGTTTTCTGGACGACAATACTTATCTCAATTTTTTTATATTTATATTTAAATTACAAGAATTATTCATTTTTAGGAGATAGTGGTTCATTATTATTGTCATTTATTTTTGGTTATTTTTTTATTTATTCTCATAATCAATTTGATCTCTTTAAAGCTGATGAAATTTTCCTCTTAATGATGGTGCCAGGTACCGATATGATTAGATTAACAATAGAAAGATTTAGGAATAAAAAGAACCCATTGTTTGGTGATAGATATCATATTCATCATCTGGTTGAAAAAAAATATAATCAGGGAATTGCTCCATTTATTACTATATCTGTCAGTTCAATTCCTTATTTATCTTATTTAATTTTAGGAAATTCTCTTTTTGTAATTATATTTTGTATTTTTTCTTACATTTTATTTCTTTATCATCTAAAATGACGCTTCAAAATTAGTAGTATTTACTTGATATAAAACAAAAAATATTTAAATAGATCTTCATGCTAGATCCTAAAAGTTATAGTAAGGCAAAATTAAAAATTGATTTTTTAGAAGCAATAAAACTTGAAAAAATTGATGAATTTAGGCCATGGAAAGATCTGATAATTTTATATTTTATAACTTACCTCGTAATTTCTTTTTCTATTTTACTTTCTTATGAAGTTTCTTTTTTAGTTTATCCATTTGCTGCATTTTTAATTGCAGGTCGCCAAGGAGCATTCCTTCAATTAGTTCACGAAGCAAGTCATAATAGGATAAGTAAGAATAAAAAGATTAATAATTTTTTTGGAAGTTGGTTAACAAGTTATTTGGTTGGAATAAATCTTAAAGGTTATACTTCTGGTCACTCATCACACCATGCAAACACAAGCACAGAATTAGAGCCGAAATCAGACTCAGAAAAATATAGACTAGTAGACTTTTCGAACCCAAAAATTTATTTACTATTTTTAAAAGACATTTTGGGATTAACTGCTCTACAAATATTTTTTGACTATGGGAATAATAATCTAGAAAAAAGAGAAAAAAAAACTAATTTAAAAGAAAAAATAACTTTTTTTATAAGTTTAATTTTTATCCAATTAGTAATTCTATCAATTTTTAAATTTAATTTATTTAATTATTTCTTGTTTTGGTTATATCCTGCTATGGGTCCACATATGTTTTTAATGCGTATTAGAGGAATTGCAGAACATGGTTTAAGTAAACAATTAGGAAAAAAAGTTTTGTCTGCAAAAGAAGGACAATATTATACTAGATCTTTTTTAACTTCAAAAAATTCTTACCAAAATCCATTTTATATAATTTTAGAGAAAGCAATGATTGGATCTTTTTCTGTTTATTATCACCATGAACATCATATGAATACTCGAATTCCTTATTATAATTTAAAAAAATTTCATGAATTAATTTTTGAAGAAGTAAATAAAAATACTGAAAATTTCAATAATTTTCCTTTGTATGAAAAAGGATATTTTTCAGCTGCATTTAAAACTCAACTAGTTCCATCTGAATTTACCAGATAGTCTAATTAATGATTAAGAATAAAAAAATTCTGGTAACAGGAACTACCAGTGGCCTTGGAAAGTCTATTACAAATTATTTTTCAAAAGAAAATAAATTAGTTAGTATAAATAGAAAAAATAAAGATCAAGATTTAACTTTAAATTCTGAAAACTATAATATTGACATATTAGATTTTGAGAGTGTCAAAACTTTAATTTTTGAATTAAAAAAAAGTGATTCACTACCTGATTTTTTTATTCTTAATGCAGGAATAAATATTTATGACAATCTTGATCGTTTTAATTATGATAATTTTAAAGAATGTTTTGAGACTAATTTTTTTGGTGCGATGAACTTTGTGGGAGCTCTTGAAAATCTTGAAATAAAAAATAAAACAATTTTATTTATGTCTTCAACAAGTAATATAATTCCTAATCCAGCAGCTTTTGGTTATTATAGCAGCAAATATTTACTTTTTAAATCTGTAGAATATTTAAATAAAAATAAATCTAACTTATACAAAGCAATTATTTTAGGACCAGTTGAAACTAATATCTCTAGAAATCTTGACAAGCCAAAAGGTTTATCTAAAGTTTTATTAAATTTTTTAAATATTTCTCCTGAAGAAGCAGTTAAACCTATAGAAAAATTTTTAATAAATAAAAAAAGTTTCATGTATTTTACACTTAGAGCAACACTCGTTTATAAAATTCTTTACCCATTGCTTAAAATATTTCCATTCCTTTACAAAGGTCCTAGAAAAAATTAATTGTTAATTTTATTAAAATTTATTTAAAAAATTTATTAATATTTGCCTTGGTTTATCTTCGTATCCATTTGCAGTATTTAATCTAATTTCTATTCTTTCTTTCAAAGAAAAAATTCCATTTCCAAATTTCTTATTACAGCAGTGTGGCATGTTCCATGAATTTATATTTAATATTATTAAAGTAAGTACTAAAGTTTTAGCAAATATATTGTTATATTTAATATTGAATTTAAAAAATTTAATTAATACAAGAGAAGTTGTTATAAAATAAATATTCAGGTATCTTCCCCAATCATTAACAATTATAAATAAAATTAATAAAAAAATAACTTGCAGTATATTAAATAAAAAAAATAAAAATAATTTTTTATTTTGTTTTGGTTTTTCAACAAATAAAAAAATAAAAATAACAGCAATTAAAAATAAACAAAAATAATAAAAATAATAAAAATAATTGAAATTTTTTATGTAGTAAATTGTATGATTTATAAATTTTAAAAGAACTGATTGAGTTAAGTATGTATCTTTTATTGGGCCGTTACATACATTCTCATTTAAATTAAAAGAAATTATTTTTTCACATATAAGATTAGGCGTATTTGGATCATTGCTATTCGAGAATAGTGCTAATATAAAAAGTCCAAGCAAGCAACCAACTATAAACAAAACTTCGCTTTTTATAAGAATAAACTTATATTTTCCAATTAATAAAGTTTTTATAAATAAAGGGTAAAACATAAAAAAAATTATAATTTCATGATTTAAGACTAAACAAATTCCTGTAATAAAAAATAAACAATTATTTATTATATTTGAAAAGCTATATTCATTCTTGATTGAATAAATATAATAAGAAAAAAAAACAAAAATTAGTATTTCTTTCCTACCAGTAGTTAATGGATCATAAAAAGAAAATAAATATGTCGCTGGAGATATAACAATCAGCAAATATATATAATTAATTTTAGATTGTTTAATAATTTTTAATGAAAAGTAATAAAAAATAAATGCAAATAAACAAATAACTAGAAAAAGAATATTTAATATTTCAAAATTAATAATTTCAATTAGAAATAAAAATATTTCTCCAAAAAACCCTCTTCTAACCAAACCATTCTCATAATTAGTCAACCAATCTCCAACAATCCATGGGTTTGATCTAGAAATAATTCTGTATAGAAAAAAACTATAATTTATAAAGATTGTTACAAAAAAAAGGTTTAATAAATTATTTATGCTGAAAAATTTTTTCATTATTAGATATAAAAACAAATTCTATCATTATAATATTAAATTTTTAAATTAATAAAATTCAAAACTTAATGTTCCTTAAAGAAAGCTTAATAATAATACCTACTAAAGATAGATCTAAAGAGATTAAAAAAATATTAAATAGATTACTTAAATTGAAAATTAATCCAAAAAAAATAATTATAATTGATAGTTCAAATAATAATAATTTTATAAAAAATAAATCATTATATTTAATGAAAAAAATTAATTTTTTTCATTCTATTCCATCTATTTCAAAACAAAGAAATATCGGATTAAAATTTGCAAAAAAAATTAAAAAAATAAAATATATTTTTTTTTTAGACGACGATATTTTTATTAAAAATAGTTCTTTTAGTCGAATGGATGATGCAATAAAAAATTATAATAGAAAAAATATTATTGCATTTAGTTTTAATCAAAAAGTAAAAAACAACAAAAACCTTTTTGAAAAAATCAAACAGAGTAATTTGAGTAAATATTTAGGTCTCTACCATCCTTCTAAAGGTAAAATTTTAGATAGTGGTTTTCAAACTAAAATTAATAATATTGAAAATGATACAGAAACAGATTGGATTCCTTTTGCAGCTTCAGTATGCAAATATGAAAGTATAATTAATAAAAGATTTGATGAAAATTTTTCTGATTATAGTTATCTAGAAGATATAGATTTCTCTTTAGGTCTCAAAAAAAAATTTATTGTTGTTTCAAAAGCAACATGTTCTCATGAAAAAATTATTGAAAGAACATCATTTAATTTTGGTTTTATAGAAATTATTAATCGTCATAAAATAGTAATAAAACATAAACTAAACAAATTTTCATTTTATAAAATGATAATATTAAAATCTTTAATAAATTTTTTATTAATATTTTTTAAAAATATATTCTTTATAAAAAGATTATGTGGAAATTTAATTGGAATAATTTATATAATATTTTTTCGTTAATAATTACAATTTATGAAAAAATTATTAATAATTGAAACCTACTACGAGGGACACTATTTAACTGGATATATAAAATATATTTTAAGATCTTTAAAAAAACAAAAGTATGAAATTACTTTGCTTACATCAAAAAATACTCTCAAGTATGGAAAAGGAGCGATCCAAATATTAAATGAGGAAAAAGTAAAATTTAAAATTATTTCAACTGATTTTGATAATTATTCAGGTTTTTTTCAAGGAAATTTGTATTTTCAACAAATAATTAATTACAATAAAATAATTAATTATTATAAAAAAAATTTAAATAATACTTACGACTTAATTTGTTTTACATCTCTTCAAAGATTTTTAATTCCACTATGTTTATTTGGGAATCCTTTCAACAATATTCCAATTATTGGTATTTTTCTTGGCGCAAAATTTCATTTAAAATATTTTAATATTAGTCAGACAGGTAGATTTGATATAATTTATAAATTGTTATTTAAAATTCTTTTAAAAAAACCTTTCATTAAAAAAGTTATATTAAATGATCATTTACTTGAAAAACATATAAAGCGGTTTAATAGGGATTTAAGTAAAAAAATTTTATTTTTACACGACCCAAAAGAAACCAGATTTAAACTAAAAAAAGTAAAAGTAAAAAAATCTTTAAATTTAGAACAAAAATCAAAATATATTCTTTTGTATGGTGCGTTAATTGAATCAAAAGGCTTAGAAGAACTTTCTCAAATAATTAAGTCTAATTATATAAATAAAAATATAAGATTAATAATTGCTGGAAAGCAGTTTTTATCTACTAAATCTTTTTTAAAATCTGCTGAAATTAAAAAATTAATTTATGAAAAAAAAATAATAATATTTAATGGATGGCAGAAAGAACTAATGGAAGCAAAATTATTCACTGCAACGGACATTATTTGGATAGCGTATAAAAATTATTCTTATCCAAGTGGCGTTTTATATCAAGCAGCTAGTTTTGGTTTGCCAGTTATTGTATCAAACGATGGTCTTATTAATCAGTTAAATAAAAAATACAAATTTGGGATATCAATAGATATATTTAATATTAAGAGTTCAGTTAAAGAAATTAATAATTTAATGAATAAGAAAAGATATAATAAATTATCTGAGAATATAAAAATATTCTATAATCTTACAAAGCCAATTAATTGGGTAAAAAGTTTCTCAAAGGTAATAAAAAATTTATAATTTTTTTAAATTTTTTTTAATTCTAGCATTAAGTGTTCACCAATATTCTTTTTTAACTCATTAAAAATTTTTGATGGCATAAATTCAAAATGTTTAATTTTGATATATTTATTTCTTTTATAGGGTGCTATTTGATATTGAAAAATAAAATCTTGGTATTGATTTGAGATTTTAAATTTTTTCTTAATTAATTCTTTAACCTCCTCTAAGCCAACTCTATATACAACTGGACAACCTTTTTGTCTTTCATATCTATAATTTGTTACATTTAATAAATAATTTTTATAAGAATTTTTTGCATAAAGCATAATTTTTATATCAGTATTTTTATCGGATATTTTATATATACTTTCAAAAGCTTTTTTCATATTTTTTGTATGATGAATTACTCCAAAAGAATAAATTAGGTCCAATTTAATATTATTTTTTTTTAAGTAACTAGTTATTTTATTCAAATTTTCACAATTATCTTTAATAAACTTGGGTTCTTTATTTTTTAATTTGTACGCCTTAACTCTTGCGTTGCAGATATTTATTGACTCTTGTGATAAGTCTATACCAATATAATTTGCACCATGACGAATGAATTCTATTGCGTCAGTTCCAATTCCACACCCAATTTCAAGAACATTTTTACCTTTATATTTTTTAAAATTTGCAAATTTTGGAATATGATTTTCTACAAAATATTTTTTTTTTCTTACTTCATTAAAATATTCTAAACTTAGAAATTTTTTTGATGAATGATTTATATTACAAGGTTTTTTGTTCCAATATTTCTCAATTTTCTTTAGCACAATAGCTTTAGTATTTTACTTAAAATAAAAATCAATTGAAATGTTCTTAAAAACTGTTAATTAGACCAAATGTCAAAATATTTAGTTTGTGGAGCTGGCGGCTTTATTGGAGGATATTTAGTAAAATCACTCATTGATGAGGGTCACCAAGTTGTTTGTGCCGATATTAAACCGATTGAATATTGGTTTCAAAGCTTTGAAAATTGTAAAAATTTCTCTTTAGACTTAAAAGAAATTGAAAACTGTGAAAAAATAACTGAAGGTGTGGATTATGTCTACAACATGGCTTGTAACATGGGTGGTATGGGTTTTATTGAAAACAATAAAGCCGAGTGCATGCTTTCGGTATTGATAAACACTAATATGCTAAGAGCTTGTAAAAAATACAACATAAAAAAGTATTTTTTTTCATCTAGTGCATGTGTTTACAATGGACAAAAACAAAATGAGACTTTTATACCTGGGTTGAAAGAAGATGACGCATATCCTGCTGAGCCCGAAGATGGATATGGTTGGGAAAAACTTTTTAGTGAGAGAATGTGTAGACATTTTTCAGAAGATTTTGGCTTAGAGACAAGATGTATTAGATATCATAATGTTTATGGACCGCTAGGTACGTATGATGGAGGGAGAGAAAAGGCTCCTGCAGCTATATGTAGAAAAATTGCAAATGCTAAAATCAATATGGAAAAATCAATTGAAGTTTGGGGAGATGGTGAGCAAACTAGAAGTTTTATGTTTATTGATGATTGTATTTTTGGTACAAAAAAAATTTTCAATTCAAATTTGAGTGAGGTTTACAATCTTGGAAGTAGTGAGCAAGTATCCATTAATCAAATGATAGAAATGGTGGAAAAAATTTCTGATTATAAGGTTGAAAGACAATATTTATTAGATAAACCAAAGGGAGTAAGAGGAAGGTCAAGTGATAATACAAAAATTCTTTCAGATCTAAGTTGGGAACCAAGTATTAAATTGTATGATGGCCTTGAAAAAACATATTCCTGGATTTACCAAAGTATAAAAAACCCTTCAAACACACAAAAATTTACATCTTCTTATTAAATAATAGAAACTCTTTACTTTACATTTAAAGTTTAAAAATGTAGAAAGTCGTGCCTGGTAATTATTGCGAGAGTGTTACACCCGATCCCATTCCGAACTCGGAAGTTAAGCCTTTCAGCGCCGATGGTACTTTGTCTTAAGATATGGGAGAGTAGGACATTGCCAGGCATATACCTTAAATGAAAAATATCATTGTTGTAACTGGCGGAGCAGGGTTTGTGGGTTCAAATCTTATTGAACTATTTTTAAAAGAAACAAACTATTCATTAATTAGTATAGATAATTATTCAACTGGTAAAAATAAAAATCACACAATAAATAAAAGAGTAACTTACATAAATAGTGAGACCATAAACATTAAAAAAATTTTAAAAAAAAAGAAAAACCATATAAAGGCCATTTTTCATTTTGGAGAATTTTCAAGAATTTATCAAAGTTTTAAAAAATTTGACGAATGTTATCAATCTAATTCAATAGGATCTAATGCAGTTTTTAAATTTTGT
>MDSV01151612.1_pt1 | contig 11521 bp, 12 predicted proteins | sample 810851 | NCBI WGS metagenome assembly MDSV01 (sample SAMN05326640, study PRJNA326480) | marine metagenome | isolation source: seawater | place: Atlantic Ocean: North East | collected 2012 | reverse complement strand
AATTTAGGGCGTACAGGATTCGAACCTGTGACAAATGGCTTAAAAGGCCACTGCTCTACCAACTGAGCTAACGCCCCAAATTTATTAAATCTTCTCAAGTGTTCTTAGTTTTCCTGGCAATACTTTTAAATCTATTAAGGCATTTTTAAGAAGTTCTATGAAACTGCTATCATCGTATACTGCTCTATAATACTCGATTTTCATCATTAATGAAGCTCCAAATATTATTGATATCAATGTTATGATTGATCCTATCGCGAGAGTTGATACGCCAGAAACACCTTGTCCTATTGTACAGCCAAGAGATAATACACCTCCAATCCCAATTAGCACTGCTCCGATAAAATGTCTATAGAAGTCATACTTATTAACAAACCACTCAACTCTGAGATTATTACTTATCAATGAATAAACAAATGAACCCGCTACAGTAGAAATTAGTGCTGTTACACCAAAGGTAAGATAAAAATTATCGAAGATGCTAGAGGTATATATTAATACTTCTCCCATTGGATTTATAAAGGTAAATGATTGAACTCCTACTGATGGATAAGGTGTATCAAGAAAGTCATTATTTTCAATCCAGGCTTGCCCGAGTTCACCGCCAGATATTAGCCAAGCAAAAGTAACAACCAAACCTACAACAACACCAGATAATATGTTATCGGAGGACAAGCTTGTATTTGAAGAAAAAATATATTTTAACAAAAAAATACAGATCAATAATGGTATGAATATTGTTATCAAGATGTTGCCTGCATCAATATTAGATAATGATGAGAAAATTGTTTGAATAGACTGGTCTGGTATACCAAGCTTTGCTAAATCTGGACTTATTGGATTCATCCAACTGTGAAAAATTAATCCATAAAAATCTGTTCTTGTCATAAGTAGAGCCATTAAACCAGCAATAATTAATACAAATATAGATTTAAGGTTACCTCCTCCTATTCTAATTAGTATTTTATTACCACAGCCACTAGCAAGGGTCATGCCTACACCAAACATGATCCCACCAATTATATAGCGTGGCCAGAAAAGTACGGAATTTCTATAAGGTATTCTAGATTCACTTATATCAACCATTCCAAGAAATTCAAGTGAAGTAACACCTATAATTGCAGTTGTCATGGCTAACAACCAAGCTCTAAGTCTTGAGGTATCTCCAATGTTAACTAAGTCTGACACTGCACCCATTGTACAAAAATTAGTTTTATTCACGACGTATCCTAGAATAAACCCTAATATAGCTGTGTAAATTAAAAGTGTGGTTGATATTTCCATAGTATTACAAACAAACAGTTTATATATTTTTTATAATTTTTCAATTTTTATATCTAGTAGGGTCCTCTAGCCCTGCTAGTAAAAAACCTTCCTTCCTGAGCTTGCAAGCATCACAATGTCCACAAGCATTTCCATTACTGTCTAACTGATAACAGGAAACAGTTTGTGAATAGTCAATACCCATATTATGCCCATATTTAATTATCTCCTTTTTAGACATATTTATTAAAGGTGTATTGATTTCAAGTTTTTTTCCATCAACTCCAGTTTTTGTTCCTAAGTTAATAGTTCTTTTAAATGAATCAATATAATCTGGACGGCAATCAGGATAACCTGAATAATCAATTTGATTTACACCAATGAAAATTTCATTAATATACATTTTTTCAGCAAACGCAGCTGCTATAGATAAAAATATTGTATTTCTTGCTGGTACATATGTAACAGGTATTCCTGATATCATTTCTGATGGAACTTTAATTTTTGTATCTGTGAGTGCAGAGCCCCCAATTTGAGTGAGATCAATTTTAAAAATATTTCCTTTTAAATTTAACTTTTTAAGATATTTTTTACTTGATTCTATCTCATAGCTATGACGTTGATTATAGTCAATGGTTAGAGCTGTACAGATATATCCTTTGGAAATTGCATGATGCAAAACAGTTGTTGAATCAAGGCCACCTGAGAATAGTACTAGAGCTTTTTTATTTTCCATTTACTTCTCCCCATATGGCTTTATGAAGTTGTGTTTGTAATCTAACGTTAAGAGAATTCTTAAGTATCAAGTCTGCAAGTTCAGATAATGGCATTTCGTTATATGAAGGTGAAAATATTATAGAACAATATGAAGATAGGTTATATTTTTTTATATAAGCTATAGACCATTCAAAATCTTTACGGCTACAAATTACAAATTTAATTTCGTCATATTTTTTTAATTTAGGGTAATTAGTAATTAAATTTTTATCAGATTCTCTTGACCCAGGAGTCTTAATATCTAAAATTATTGAAACCCTTGAATCAACTTTATCTATAGGTAAAGCATTACTTGTCTCTAAAGATACAGAATATCCTTGATTGCAAAGTTCTTTCATAAAGCTGAAAATATTTTTCTGAGATAAGGGTTCACCCCCCGTTACAGTAATATACTTTGTAGTTTTTTTATTAAGTTTCAATAAAATTTCTTCAAATGACATTTTAGATCCAGAATTAAAAGCATAACCGGTATCACAGTAAGAACATCTTAGTGGGCAACCTGTCAATCTTATAAAATATGTAGGTAAGCCTGATCTAGATGTTTCACCTTGAATAGAATAGAATATTTCATTTATTATTAAACTCTTCATAACAGATACTATATAGATTTAATTTCATTGGGGGAATCAATACTTGTAATTCCATGACATAGTGCTACTCCTAGTGCATCCGATGCATCAATTTCGAGTTTTCTTCGTATTCGAAGTTTTCTTTTGACAAATTTTTGGAGTTCATCTTTATCAGCTGCACCATTTCCAGTTATTATCATTTTTACTCTTCGAGGACTATACTCATAAATAGATCTTTCATCACCGCAACATGCGGATAAAGCAGCTCCTCTGGCTTGTCCTAGTTTAATTGCTGTTCCTGCATTCACACTAAAAAAAACTGATTCCAATGCAATCTCATCAGGTTTATATAATTCAATTAAGCGTTGTGTATTTTTATGTATTAAAGACAGCTTAGTTGTGTATAGATTTTTTAGTCCAGTTTTTATTATCTCATGATGAATATAAGACAGATTATTATCCTTTAATTTAATAATTCCATAGCCAGTTATATTAGTACCGGGATCAATGCCTAATATAATCGACATATTATCTATAAAATATTGATGTTTGTATAAATATTTTGAACATCATCTAATTCCTCAAGGTTTTCAGTGAATAGTTGTACTTGCTCTATATCAGTTTCATCAATATCACACATAGTTGTGGGCTCTAGGATTATTTCTTCATCTTTCGTTTGAAGTGATTTCTCCTCAAAGAAAGACTTAACTTTGAATAAACTAGCGGGCTCAGTATTAACAATACAATTATTATCTACCTGTTCATAGTCTAGTATTTCTATTTCGTCGATATAATTAATCAAATCATCCTCTGAAGTATCTAATAGTGTAATAATACCTATTTTTTTAAAAAGATGCGCAACTGAACCCTTAGTCCCAAGGCTACCATTATATTTTGTCAAAGCATGTCTCACCTCAGAAACAGTCCTATTTTTATTATCAGTAAGACATTCAATTATTACTGCAATGCCTTTAGGTCCATATCCTTCATATATTATTTCTTCAAATGAATCACTATTTTGTCCTGAGCCTTTTTTTATTGCACGCTCTATTGTATCTTTAGGGACACTATTTTTATTAGCTTTTGACATAGCCAAACGAAGTCTCGAATTACTAGATATATCTGGTCCTGCTAATTTAACAGCTACTGTAATTTCTCTGATAATCTTTGTAAATACTTTACCGCGTTTATTATCTTGAGCTTTTTTTCTATGTTGTATATTTGCCCATTTGCTATGTCCTGCCATTATGAAACCCTCTTTTTAACTTGATAATATTTATCTTCAAATTCAACCATCCTGTTTATAGATTTTTTTGCTTTTTGTATTATTGAGTTATTTAGTAGTATTTCATTATCACCATTGAATATATTAGTTAATTTTTGGGATGTATTTAAATTCATCCAAGGACATCTTCCACAACTTTTACATGTTGCTCCTTCACCTTCGGTTGGAGCCTCATAAAAGTTTTTTTCAGGCGATAGCTTCTGCATTTGATAAAAGATTCCTTTCTCTGTAGCAACAATAATATTATTTGATTTGCTATTCCTTGATGCATTAATTAGTTTTGTAGTGGAGCCAACAACATCTGCAAGTTGAATGATACTTCTCGGTGACTCAGGGTGTACCAATACTTCACAATCATCTAATCTTTTTTTAAGTTTTTTTAATTCAAGAGTTTTATATTCTTCATGCACTATACATGCTCCATTCCAAATCTTCATATCTATTCCTGTTTGGTCTTCTATGTATGCTCCAAGATATTTATCTGGTGCCCAGATAATTTTTTTCCCTTTGCTAGCTAAATCTTCTACAAGAGGGATTGCAATGCTTGAAGTTACTACCCAATCTGAAAGAGCTTTCACCTCAGCACTAGTATTAGCATAAACGACAACTTCTCTATCAGGATACCTATTACAAAAATCTTTAAATTCATCAATCTTGCAACTTTCATCAAGTGAACATGTTGCTTCTTTATCAAGAACATAAATGTTTTTTTCTGGATTGAGGATTTTTGCAGTCTCACCCATGAACTTGACACCGGCAATTATAAGATTACTTTCATCCTGTTGAGATCCAAATTTTGCCATTTGTAGAGAGTCTGCAACACATCCACCTGTATCTTCAGCAAGTTTCTGTAATTCAGCATCTACATAATAATGAGCTATAAGCTTAGCATTGTTTTGTAACAAAAAATCTTTAACAAGATTTAACGTTTTGTTGTAATGGTTGTCCATCATTTAGGTTTATTTACTTTAATGCTTAATTCTTTCAGCTGACTGGAGTCAATCTCAGTCGGTGCGTCAGTTAGTAGACAGGATGATGATTGTGTTTTAGGGAATGCAATAGTGTCTCTAATTGATGTTAGATTTTTCAAAATCATCACCAGTCTGTCTAAACCAAAGGCTATGCCTGCATGAGGTGGGCAACCATACTCTAGGGCCTTCAGGAAAAAACCAAATTTATTTTCAATCTCTTCATCAGAAAGATTAAGAGCTTTGAAAACTTTCATTTGAAGTGCTTTTTTATGTATACGTACAGAACCTCCACCAATTTCGTTACCATTAAGAGTAAGGTCATATGCTCTGGACAATGTCATATCGCTAAAGTTTGATGCATTATCATCAGATGGAGATGTAAATGGGTGATGAAGAGATGTTAAGTTATTAGTACCTTTTTCATATTCAAACATTGGGTAATCAATTATCCACAGAAATTTAAAATCGTCAGTCAGTAAATCAAGATCTTTACCTATTTTTGATATAAGCATGGACATAGAACTGTTAACTACATCAAGTGTATCGGCTGAGAAAAATATAAGATCACCTGATTTAGGTTTAACCAATTTTAAAATATTTTGTATTTCATCATCACTAAGGAATTTTTTTATAGGTGAATTAACTCCAGAATCAATATCATCAATATTATCTATTTTAAAATAAGCTAAACCTTTTGCTCCAAAGTTTTTTACTAATTCTGTGTAGTGATCAATATTTTTCCTACTCATTTGATTTCCACCTGGAATATTAAGTGCGACTATTCTTTTTTTAGAATTATTAGTGCAGTCTTTAAAAACTTTAAATTCAGTATTTTCAAAAATTGATGTTATATCGTTAAGCATTAGAGGATTTCTTAAGTCTGGTTTATCACATCCATATTTATTCATGGAGTCTTTGTAGGTCATCCTTGGGTACTCTAATTTTACATTGTTTTGAATGAGTGATGAGAATATCTCATCCATTAGAGACTCTGATAACTCCATTATTTCCTCCTCATTAAAAAAAGAGCATTCTATATCTAATTGAGTAAACTCGGGCTGCCTATCTGCCCTCAAGTCCTCATCACGAAAACATTTTGCAATTTGGTAATATTTATCAAGTCCAGATATCATTAGCAACTGTTTAAATAATTGTGGTGATTGTGGTAGAGCAAAAAAATTCATTCTATGTATTCGGCTTGGTACTATATAATCTCTCGCGCCCTCCGGGGTAGGTTTTGTTAATATTGGTGTTTCTATCTCATTAAATTCTTTTTCGCTAAGATGATTTCGTATTACATTATATAGTTTAGATCTAAATCTAAGATTATCTTGCATTTTAGATCCTCTAAGGTCTATATATCTATACTGCAGTCTAAGATCTTCATTAGTTTTTTCATCATTTATTTTAAATGGAGGAGTTTTAGATGTATTAAGTATTACTAGTTCATCAGCAACTAATTCAACTTCTCCGGTTAACATTTCTTTGTTGACTGTACCCTCAAGTCTTTTTTTGACACTTCCTTTTATTTCTAGAACGTATTCTGTTCTCAGAGTTTGGGCTTGCTCAAAAACTCTTTTCTTATCAGGATTGAAAACAACCTGGAGGATACCTGTATGATCCCTTAGATCAATAAAAATTACACCGCCGTGATCTCTCCGTGTATTAACCCAACCACTAACTACAAGATTATTATTGATAGCTTCATTATCAACACTACCGCAGTATGTTCTTTTCATTTTTATGTATCCGTTTTTTTTGTACTAGATTTCTTTGTTTTAAAATCAGTCTCGTACCAGCCAGAGCCTTTAAGTCTGAAACCTGAGGATGATACTAGTCGATGAACTTTGCCGTCGTTACCACACTTACAATTAGTAAGCTTATTTTCAGATATTTTTTGAATTACTTCGAATATCTCTCCACAATTCTCACATTTATATTCGTATATAGGCATAGTTATTGATTAAAATCATTTATGATTATTTAAGATATTATACAAAAAAAATCTTCTTTTATCTCTTTTAAATTTAATGCTATAATGCCACAAATTTTATGAAAGCCATACTTAAAAGCCTTATATTATTACTTCTTACTTCATCATATATCTATGCAGACGATTATACAGGTAAGGAAAAATCAGAAACATGTCTCGGCTGCCATGCCATAGAAGGATATAATAATACCTATCCCACATATAAGGTTCCTAAATTAGGTGGACAACATGCTGATTACATCATCTCGGCACTAAAGTCATATCAAAAAGGTGATCGTAACCATGAAACAATGCACGCAAATGCTTCCGGATTATCAGATCAAGATATAAAGGATATAGCTAATTACTTTGAGTCTATTAGATAATGAAAAATTTAACTATTATATTTATTACATTAATAATAAGTAATACTTCCATAGCAGATAGTAGCTATGATAGAGGAAAAGAAAAATCAATAACTTGCTCTGCTTGTCATGGGGTAGACGGTAATAGTGATAATAAGATGTACCCTCGACTGGCGGGACAATATAAAAATTATCTGATACATTCACTCAACTCATATAAGAGTGGAGAGAGAAAAAATGCAATAATGAGTGGTTTTGCTGCAGGGTTAACAAGTCAGGACATAATAGACTTATCAACGTATTATTCTAAACAGAAAGGCTTGAATATCATTCCTAAAAATTAATTATCTTTTTCAATCAACAAATATAATGCTGGTATTAAATACAAGGTAATAAATGATGCTAGAGCAATTCCTCCGAACACAACTACTGCCATAGCAAATCTACTTTCTGCTCCTGCACCAGAGCTCAAAACCAAAGGTATAGAACCTAATAATGTTGATATGGTTGTCATGATTACTGGTCTAAATCTGATGACCGAAGATTCTACAATAGCTTTTGATATTTTCACCCCTTCGTCTTTAAGTTGGTTAGCAAATTCTACGACTAATATCCCATTTTTAGCTATCAGCCCTATGAGCATAAGAAATCCTATTTGGCTATATACATTTAATGACCCCCCTGTAACAAATAAAGAGTAAATTCCAGCTGTCATTGTGATAGGTACAGTTAAAATAATTATTAAAGGATTTCGGAAACTTTCAAACTGAGCTGATAAAACAAGGTATACTACTAATATAGCAAGAAGAATTGTTAATTCTAATTTATAACCTGTCTCATAATACTCTTTCGATGCGCCTGCATATGATACCTTGGCACTTGAAGGAAGAATATTTGATGAAGCCTTAGACAAGTCATCTAGAATTGCTCCAAGAGATGAACCTGGTGCTATGCTTGATGAAAGTGTAACAGATGGCAATCTATTAATACGTTTCAGACTTTTACTTGTAGCTTCAACAGAATTTGTAACTAAATTACTCAAAGGTATAAGCTGATTAGTGACACTAGACTTTATATAGATATTATCAAGATTGGATGTATCAACTAAATATTTATCATCCGCTTTTACTATCACGTTATATGTCAAGCCATCTTTTGAAAATTTTGTAACTTTACGCGATGCATATAGAGCATCCAATGTTGTTGCAATATCATCGGCAGATACTCCAAGATTTGAAGCAGAATCTCTATTAATCTTTAAATTTATACGAGGTTTATCAACCTTATAGTCAATTCTTGCATTTCTAAGACCAATATCTTCTGAAATATCTTTTATGTTTTTACCCCATTCTCCTACTTGGTCATAATCTGTTCCGCTTATAACAAATCTAACAGGAGATTTAAATGGACTTTGTCCAAGACTTGGTGGATTGATTGTAAAAATCATGGCACCTGGCATTGAAATCAATTTTGGAAATATTTCTCTAACTATTTCTTTTTGATGTCTACGGTCTTCCCATGGAGTTAAAGATGCAAATATAAATGCAGAGTTAACATTGCCAGGTTCTCCTGAAAATCCAGGTGCTACGATTGCAAAAACAGTTTTAATTTCACCCTTATCAACATATTCCTTTAGGACATCTTCAACTTTTTTTACCATATTGTTTGTATAATCTAACGAAGATCCCTCAGGGGCATTGACGGAAACTATAAAAATACCTCTATCTTCAGATGGTGCAAGCTCTTTTGGTATGAATTGAAATAGTAAAATAGATATTATTATAAAAATAACTGTAACAGAGTAAACAATTTTAGGTTTATTTTGTGAGGCAACAAGTGTTGATTCATAAAATTTTTTGAATTGAGAAAATAGTTTCCTTTCAGATTCATTTTCATTTTTTTTAAGGAGTTTAGAGCACATCATTGGTGTTAAAGTTAGTGCAACAAAACTAGAAATTATTACTGCAAATGACAACACTACACCAAATTCTATAAACAATCTCCCTGTCTTACCTCCCATGAAAGATAAAGGTAAAAATACGCTTACCAGAACGAGTGTTGTTGCGATTACAACAAATGTTATTTGCTTAGCTCCATTAATAGCTGCTGCATAATTATCTTCGCCATTTTCTATCCGTCTTTTTATATTCTCCATAACAACAATTGAATCATCTACAATTAAACCTATAGCTAATACCAAGGCTAAAAAAGTTAATACATTGAGTGAATATCCAAAGATGTGAATAATGAAAAAGGTACCTATGATTGATATTGGAATAGTTATAGCAGGAATAATTGTTGCAGCCTTTGATGATAAAAAATAATATATAATCAAGATAACCAATATCATAGATATCGTTAAGGCAAATCGTATCTCACTAATCGACTCATTAACAAATTTAGACTGATCATATCCAATGCTCATATCTATGCTTTCAGGGAGAGAGGGTCTTATAAGCTCTAGTTCTTTTTTAATATTGTTAGCTACATCAAGTACATTAGATTTTGTCTGCCTTACTATTCCAAGTCCAATTGCGCTTTTTTTATTGGCCCTAAGAAATCCTCTCTCAGATTCTGGTCCTATTTCTATTTTTGCAACATCTGATAATAGAATCTTTGAATCTCCATAATGTCTGATTACAATTTTATTATATTCTTCCAAAGTCTTAAGTTTTGAATCTAGCTTAAGCCCGACTTCACGCTCAGATGATTCAAATCTACCAGCGCCTCTTTCGATATTTTCATTCTTTATTGATCTTATTACATCGACTATGGTTAATTGCCTCGATGCAATTTGTTCTGGATCCATCCATATCCTTATTGAATATTTCCTCTCACCCCCGATGGTTATAGAAGCAACCCCTGGCTGTATAGACAATCTATCAACAATATTTCTATCTAGATAATCATTAAGTTGTATGGATGTAAGTATATCGCTGGAGAAACCAATCCACATGATTGCCCGAGCATCAGAGTCTGATTTAGCTATACGAGGGTTATCAGCTTCATCAGGCAGTAGTGCTGCAATTCTCGATACCTTATCTCTCACATCGTTAGCTGCAGTATCTAAATTAGTCTCTAGAGTAAACTCTACTCGAATTTTGGACAATTCATCTCTGCTTTCTGAGGTAATTTCTCTAATGCCAGATATTCCTGACAGGCTATCTTCAATAATTTCAGTAACATCCCGCTCAAGTATTTTAGATGATGCACCTGTATAAATAGTAGTAACTGTAACAACAGGTCTATCAATATCAGGATATTCTCTAATAGTAAGTTTATCATACGAGGCTAGACCAATTAATATTACAAATAAGCTAAGTACAGCTGCAAATACAGGACGTTTAACAGTAATTTCAGATATATGCATTAATTTTCAATAATTTTAATTTTAGAACCATCTTTGAGTTTTTCATGACCTAAGGTTACAACTTTATCATCAGATTTTATTCCACTAAGTATTTGTACCATGCCATTACTAGTGATACCAAGATTAACTTTTTTTAGCTTTGCTAAATTTTTATCAATTATAAATACATAGCTATAGTCTTTAGAAGTTAAGATGGCTTTTTCTGGAATTAACATAGTATCTTTGATTTCATCAAGAATTATATCAATATTAAGCAGCAGACCAGGTCTAAGATTATTATTTATATTATCTATTAAAGCATAAGCTCTAATGGTTCGGGAATCTCTGTCAACTCTTTGATCAATGTTAGAAATGATACCAAAATATTTTTGTTTCGGAAAAAGCTTTGAACTCGCTACATATTTAATATTACCAGATATTTGTGGAAGAATTTTTTCTGGTAAATAAATAAAAGCTTTCATAGAGGACATATCATCTAGTGTTAATAGGAGATCTCCATTTTGTAACTTGTCACCGATTTTATAATCTGTAATGCCAACATATCCATTAAATGGTGCGGTAATTAGTATCTCACCAATAGAAGATGTAGATAAAATTGAAAAAAGTTTATCTCCTTTTTCTACAAAAGAAGATTCTTTAAAGAAAATATCATTAAGAATACCATCAGTTTTTGATACAACATTATATGATTTTTTTGCTTCAATAACAGACGTTGCAGGATACATTTTATTTATAGAATCAATTACAACTTGTTGAACTTCAACGGACGTTGTTCTTGTTTGATTTGCAAAAGATTTATAAAATTGTATTTTTGTATAGAGATTAATAGCCCCATATATCAATCCAATGAATATAATTATTGCTATAATTTGAAATGTTTTTAGTCTTTTAAAATAATCTAGCATTATCTTTTAAACCATATTAAAGAAATAAATCTTCCTGTTATTTT
>MDSV01229994.1_pt1 | contig 11522 bp, 13 predicted proteins | sample 810851 | NCBI WGS metagenome assembly MDSV01 (sample SAMN05326640, study PRJNA326480) | marine metagenome | isolation source: seawater | place: Atlantic Ocean: North East | collected 2012 | reverse complement strand
TGTAAAATCATAGACTATGGAAAATACAAATACCAAGTTCAAAAAAAACAAGCTGAGGCAAAAAAGAAGCAAAAGACATTTGAAGTTAAAGAAGTGAAATTGAGACCCGGTATTGAAGACCACGATTACGACGTAAAGTTGAAATCAATCCAACGGTTTTTGAGTGAAGGAGATAAAGTAAAAATTACATTGAGGTTTAAAGGTAGGGAGATGGCATATCACCAAAGAGGTATGGATGTTCTAAAAAAACTTGAAAGTCAAATAGAAGAAGTTGCAAAAATAGAACAGGTTCCAACACTCGAAGGAAAACAAATGATAATGGTTGTAGCACCAAGGTAGTTAATGAAAAACAACCTTGCGCTGGAGGAAAAAAACTATATAAATAAGCTAATTATGCCTAAAATTAAAACAAAAAGTGGAACTAAGAAAAGGTTTAAAGTAACTGCAACAGGTAAAATATTAATGTTTGCTAGCGGTAAAAGACATAACTTGTCAAAAAGAACAAAAACAATGAAAAGATCTTCAAGAGGACCAACTCTTATGTCCAAACAAGATACGAAAATTGTAAAAAAATATATTAATGCTAAATTGAGGTAATCTAGATGTCACGAGTTAAAGCGGGTGGAATAACAAGAGCTAGACATAAAAAAATTCTTAAAAGAGCCAAAGGTTATTTTGGCAGAAGAAAAAATACATTTAAAGTAGCAAACCAAGCTGTTGAAAAAGCTGGCCAGTATGCTTACAGGGATAGGAAAGTAAAAAAAAGAGAGTTTAGAAGGCTTTGGATACAAAGGATAAACGCAGGGTGTAGACAACATGGTATTAAATATTCAACGTTTATAAGTGGATTAAAGAAAGTAAATTTAAATTTTAACAGAAAAGTTCTTGCTGACTTAGCTGCCTTAGAACCAGAATCTTTTAAGCAGATTGTCGCAAAAGTAAAAGCTGCTTAGTTATCGTCTTGAAATGGATTATGATCAATTAATTCAATCAGCCTTAAATGAAATTGAAAATGTGGAATCTAGCGACTCGTTAGAGGAAGTTAGGGTTAAGTATTTTGGTAAAAATGGAGTTATAACGAAAGAACTTAAAACCTTATCCTCAATGCCAATTGATAAAAAGAAAGAGTTAGGAATAAAACTCAACATTCTTAAGAGCAATTTTTTTTCATCAATTGAGAAAAAAAAAAATAGTATAGCTGAGAAAGAAGTTACTCTTAAATTAGAAAAAGATTTGGTTGACTCTTCTCTTCCACCAAGAGATCAAAATATAAACATAGCTAAAGTTCATCCAATAAATCATACCATCAGCGAAATAACCAGTATATTAGGAAACATGGGTTTAGTTTATGAAGAGGGTCCAGATGTAGAAGATGATTTTCATAATTTCTCAGCATTAAATATCCCTCAAAATCATCCAGCGAGACAAATGCATGATACTTTCTACTTAGATAATGAGAAAAAAGATAAATTCGTTCTAAGAACACATACATCTCCAGTACAAATAAGATCTCTAAAAAAAAAAAACAAATCTGTTAAAATTTTTGCCCCTGGGAGAACTTATAGATGTGATTCCGACCTAACTCATACCCCAATGTTTCATCAAGTTGAGGGTTTAGTGGTTGATGAAAATATTACATTTGCAAATTTAAAATGGTTTGTAGAATTATTTTGTAAAACTTTCTTCAGAAAAGATAATCTAAAATTAAGATTTAGACCCTCTTACTTCCCTTTTACAGAACCTTCAGCTGAGGTTGATATAAATTATAAAAAAGAAGGAAGAAAAATAATTCTAGGCGAGGGTGAAAAATGGATGGAAATTTTAGGTTGTGGTATGGTCCACCCAAAGGTATTTAAAATGTGTGGAATTGATCAAAATAATACAGGTTTCGCTTTTGGAATGGGAATAGAAAGACTTGCTATGTTAAAATATGGCATGCCAGATTTGAGAGATTTCTTTGATGGTGATTTAAAGTGGTTAGAACATTATGGCTTTTCTTTTTTTGAAGAAACAGACTTGAGTTGGCGTTGAAATGAGATTTACATTAGCTTGGTTAAAAGAATATTTAAACTTCGATTCTTCTGTTAATGAATTATGTGAGAAATTGACAAGTATAGGTTTAGAAGTTGAAAACTTTAAGAATCCGAAAGAAGATTTGAATAAATTTCTTGTCGCAGAAATAGTTTCAATAAACCCTCACCCTAATGCAGATAAACTGAAAGTTTGTGAGGTGAATAACGGAAATGAGGTTTTAAAAATTGTTTGTGGAGCCCCTAATGTAAAAGAGAAAATGAAATCAGTTCTCGCAAGTATAGGTTGTATAATAAAACCAGGAACTAAAGAAGAATTTAAAATTGCGAAGAGTAAAATAAGAGGTATTGAATCTTTCGGAATGCTTTGTTCTGAAGCTGAACTTGATTTGTCTGATAATGCCCAAGGTATTATAGAGTTGGAGAAAACATGTGAAGTTGGAGAAAAATTTTCAAGATATTTAAATGATGAAAATATTGAAATTGAAATAGCAATTACTCCTAATAGAGTCGATTGTGCTGGAGTGTACGGTGTTGCAAGAGATTTAAGTGCAGCTGGCTTTGGTCAATTAAAGCAGAAACAAATCAGTAAAATGGAAGTTGTATTTGAAAGTGAGGTAAAACTTTTAAACACTCTTAAAGATAATAGCTGTCCTCAATTTTCATTAAGAGAAATAAGGGATGTAAAAAACTCGAAATCGCCAAAAAATTTGATTAACAGATTTAGAGGTTCTAACCTAAAATTAATTTCGTCATTAGTTGATATTACAAACTACTTAACAATTGACTATTGTAGACCACTTCATGTGTTTGACCTGGACAAAATTGAAGGGGATATAGAAATAAGATATTCACAAAAAGGAGAGAAGTTTCTTGGACTAGATGAAAATGACTATCTCCTTGACGAAAATATGATTGTAATTTGCGATGAAAAAAAGATTATAAGTTTAGCTGGAGTAATGGGAGGTATGAATACAGCTTGCGATGAAAAAACTAAAAATGTTCTTCTTGAATCTGCTTATTTTGATCCAGAAAAAATTGCATATACAGGAAGGAGGCTTAATATTTCAAGTGATGCACGATATCGATTTGAAAGAGGTATAGACCCCAATTCAACACTTGATGGCATGGAGCTTGCCACAGAAATGATTTTAAAAAACTGCGGCGGTAGAGCTGGTTCTATAATCAAGGATTTTGGGAAATTAGTTATTAATAAAGAAATAGTTATTGATACAAATTTTATTAGAAAAATCTTAGGAACTAATGTTGATGATTCTGTAATTCTAGATAAATTATCGCTTATTGGTTGTAATGTTAAAAAATCAAAAAACCAAATAAATGTATTACCCCCCTCCTGGAGGCCAGATATTAAAATAAAAGAGGATCTCGTTGAAGAGGTTGCAAGACTAATTGGGTATGAGGAAATTCCATCAAAACCTTTTCAACTAGTTAGAGAATTTGAAAAAAATATAACACCATCATCCCAAAAATTTAAAAAGAAGATAAGAGAATTATTGGTAAGTAGGAATATTATGGAGACAATATCTTGGTCATTTGCAAATAAAAAATGGGAGGAGCACTTAGGTAATGAAGATGATATAATTGAAATTTCAAACCCTATTAGTTCAGAGTTGTCTTGTCTAAGAACAAATTTAGTAGGTGGATTATTAAATTTGATAAATAAAAATAATAATAAAGATATAAACAATATTTCAGTTTTTGAGATTGGACCAGTATTTTATGGAATTAGACCAGGTGAGCAAAAAGATAATCTAACAGTAATAAGATCTGGTAAAGCTTTTGATAAGAATTGGACATTAAAAAGCCGTGATTATGATATATTTGATTTGAAATCTGATTTATTTAGTGTTTTAAAATTATTAAAACTTCCAACTGATAATATAAAAGTTTCTATAGAAAAATCAGATTATTTTCATCCTGGAAAAAATGGATCCATTTTTTTAGGCGAAAAAAAAATTGCAAGTTTTGGAGAATTACACCCAAATATTGCAAAAAAATTTAAGATCAAAAGTACAACATGTCTCTTTGATCTAAAATTATCTGAAATTTTTGAATTTTGTAAAGAAAAACCCTTAACGAAAAGTCAACTTATAAAATCATCTTTTCAAGCATCAATAAGAGACTTTTCATTTGAAGTGTCAAAAGATTTATCATCGATTGATCTTGTAAATTTTATAAAAAAGATTGATCAAGAGATTATCTTAGATGTAAAAGTTTTTGATAATTATCAAAATAAAGATCTACGAGCAATTGCTTTGGAAGTAATCCTTCAGTCGAAAAAAGGGACTTTAACAGAAAATGAAATTAATGAATTGTCAGAAAAAATAATTACTCAGGCAAAGACAAAATTTAATGCAAGATTGAGATAATGCAAATAGATAAAATTAGAAACTTTTCTATCATTGCTCACATTGATCATGGAAAATCAACTTTAGCAGATAGAATAATTCAAAAATGTGGAGGACTATCTGAAAGAGAAATGAAAAATCAAGTTCTTGATTCTATGGATATTGAGCGAGAGCGTGGTATTACTATAAAGGCTCAGACTGTTTACTTAAAATATAAAGCAAAAGACACAAATGTTTATAACTTTAACCTTATGGATACTCCAGGTCATGTTGATTTTTCGTATGAGGTTAGTCGATCATTAGCTTCTTGCGAGGGGTCACTTTTAGTTGTCGATTCTTCTCAAGGAGTAGAGGCTCAAACTTTAGCTAATGTATATCAAGCTATTGAAAATAATCACGAGATAATACCAGTCTTAAATAAAATTGATTTACCTGCATCAGAACCAGAAAAAATTAAAAAACAGATTGAGGAAGTAATTGGAATTGATGCCTCTGAAGCAATAATGGTTTCCGCTAAGACAGGATCAGGGATAGATAATTTACTAGAGGCGATTGTAAAAAAATTACCCTCACCCAAAGTGAATAAAGATCCGTCTCTCACAGCAATGCTTATAGATAGTTGGTATGATGCTTATTTGGGAGTTATTATTCTTGTAAGGGTACAATCTGGACAACTTAAGAGAGGCATGAAACTTAAGATGATTGGAACAGACGCTTCATATGTAGTAGAAAAATGTGGTTTCTTCACTCCTAAAATTAAATACACCGATACTATTGAGAAAGGTGAAATTGGTTTTCTAACAGCAGGTATAAAACATGTTAGTGATTGCAAAGTAGGCGATACAATTACTGATGCGATTAAACCAACAAATAACCCTTTACCCGGTTTTAAACCTAGTAGGCCAGTTGTATTTTGCGGATTATATCCTGTTGATGCAGATGACTACGATTTGTTAAGAGATAGTCTCATGAAGTTAGGGCTTAATGATGCAAGTTTTTCTTCAGAACCAGAAACTTCTGCGGCTCTAGGAATGGGATTTAGATGTGGTTTTTTAGGCCTTCTTCATTTAGAAATTATCCAGGAAAGACTGAGTAGAGAATTTAATTTAAATCTGATAACTACATCACCATCGGTTGTTTATATGATTGAGAAAATAGATTCAAAAATCTTAGAAATTCATAATCCTTCAGAACTTCCTGATTTAATGAAAATAAAATCTATATCTGAACCAATTATAAAAGCAACAATCCTTTTACCTGACGAATATTTGGGACCAGTGATGCAACTATGCAATGAAAGAAGAGGAGTTCAAAGAAATCTTACTTATGTTGGTAAAAGAGCTATGATTGAATATTTCCTCCCACTTGCAGAAGTGGTTTTTGACTTCTATGACAGATTAAAATCTATTACTAGTGGTTATGCCAGCTTTGATTATGAGTTTAAGGAGTATAAAGAGAGTGATCTTGTAAGAGTTCAAATACTTGTAAATTCTGATCCAGTGGATGCTCTTTCGTTTATCTGCCATAGATCAAAATCTGTTTCGAGAGGTAAAATGTATTGTGAAAAATTAAGCAAGCTTATACCTAGGCAACAATTTAAAATACCTTTACAAGCAGCAATTGGAGGGAAGATTATTGCCAGAGAGACTATTAATAGTTATAGAAAAGATGTTACAGCCAAATTATATGGTGGTGATGTTACAAGAAAAAATAAGCTTCTGGATAAACAAAAGAAAGGAAAAAAAAGAATGAGGCAATTTGGAAAAGTTGAAATACCTCAATCTGCCTTTATAAATGTTTTAAAAACATCGGGAAATTAGTTGGAGAGGTGGCCGAGTGGTTTAAGGCGCACGCTTGGAAAGCGTGTGTAGTAGAAATACTACCGAGGGTTCGAATCCCTTCCTCTCCGCCAGAACTTTTAAGATTAAAATTATTTGATTAACTTAATAACTGATTTTTTTGTTATTTTAGTTTAAAGTATTATAAATTATGGAGTTCTTTCTTGAAAATATTTTTTATGAAACTAGTGGCAATCTAAGAGGTTTGATTTTTGGTTTTGTTCACGTTAGTATTATGCTTGTTGGATACTATTCAGGTTTTAGTATTAATAGATTCTTGAAGATTGTGTCTAATGGTTATGTTGCCGGAGTTTTTGGAGCAGCTTTATCGCATATATTTGCCGATGTAATAGCAAGCTATCTAGATCCTCATATTAGAAGCATGATTCTGGGTATAGTTGTTGGAGGAATAATACCGCTTCTTCTTATACCACTTTTAGAAAAATTTATTACAAAGAGCGAGCATCACATTATTACTGGCGATCACGAAGATGTTAAAAAAGACCTGGATTCACATTAGATAAATAAAAGTAAGTTTATGGAAGAGACAAGATCTTTTAAGTATAGGCAGCTTTTGAGTTGTAAATGCTTTAAAATGAGAAAAGCATCCAGAGTAATTACTCAATTCTATGATAAAAAATTAAAGCCCTCTGGAATAAGAATAACTCAATTTACAATCTTGTCATTCATTGCAACTCATAAAGATAGAACTCTAATCTCACTTTCTGAAGAATTACTAATGGATAGAACAACTCTGACGAGAGGACTAAATATTTTGCTTAAAGAGGGTTTAATAAAACAACTAAAATCTAAAGATTCTAGGAAGAAAATAATGAAGTTAACAGATAAAGGTCATGAAGCACTTGATAGAGCAATTCCTCTTTGGCACGAAGCAGAACATCAAATTCTAGATGAAAGCAAGAAATTTGGTTTTTCAGTTTACTAGGTACCGCAGAAAGTATTTGAAATTATCTGATCTGGTCTAGGAGGTAATTTATATTTTTTGTTGAAGAATTCTTTTGAGAATGGTCTTCTTATAACTTTCAATAATTCTTTCATTTTAGAAAAATCGTTATTTTGTACAGCTGCATTGATTACACTTTCAACCAGATGATTTCTTGGAATATATAACGGATTAACCTTTTCCATTTCAAATGATGTAGCAAGTAAATCCAAATTTTCATTTTTAAGCCTTTCTTTCCAACTTGAAATCCAAGTATCCAATCTTCTTTTATCTTTAAATTGGCTTTTAATTTCTTTTTCATTTTTATTTGTTAGAAGATTAGACAAATTTCTGAATGAAAGGGTAAAGTCTAAATTTTCAACTCTTATCAATTCAAAAAAATCGTTGATGATTTTAATATCTTCATTTTTTTTTTTCTTGAATCCAAACTTTTTTCTCATCTCATTTAACCATTTGTCTTTAAATATGTCTGGAAACTCTTCAAGACATTCAACAGCTATTTTTTTTGCCTTATTTATATCATCATTTAATATAGGAAGAATTGATTCAGCAAATTTTGATAAATTCCATAAAATAATTTTTCCTTGATTCATATATGAGTATCTACCTTGAAAATCTATATAACTAAAAACTCTTTTAGGATCGAAGTGATCCATAAACGCACATGGTCCATAATCTATTGTTTCACCACTTATAGAAGTATTGTCGGTATTCATAACGCCATGAATAAACCCAACGCTCATCCATTTGGAAATGAGCTTTGCTTGAGAATAAATTACATTTTTTAGTAATAAACTGTAGTTTTTTATAATATCATTTTTCTCAAAATGTCTTTTAATAGTGTAATCTGCTAATTTTTTAAGTGATTTAAAATCTCTTTTATAAAAAAAAAACTCAAAAGTTCCGACTCGAATGTGACTTGAAGCAATTCTTGTCAATATTCCTCCTGGATTTGGAGTTTCTCTTAGAACTGTTTCACCTGTACTGACAATTGCAAGAGCTCGTGTGCTTTTTATTCCTAAATTATGAATTGCCTCACTTAAGATATATTCTCTTATAACCGGTCCAAGTGGAGACCTTCCATCACCGTCTCGTGAGAAAGGAGTTTTTCCTGATCCTTTTAGTTGAAAGTCAACTCTATTTCCATCTATTGTAAATAATTCACCCATTAGTATTGCCCGTCCGTCTCCAAGTTGTGGAACAAAGTTGCCAAATTGATGACCAGCATAAGCTGCTGCTATTGGTTCTGCACCATCTGGAATAATATTTCCTGAAAAAAATAATTTCCCATTTTCAGCATTTATTTTTTTTGGATCAATATTTAAAAAACGTGAAAGATCTGAATTAAATTCGATTAGTTTTGGATTTTTAACAGGAATAGGATTAACTCTCTCATAGAAATTGCTTGGTAAATTTGTATAAGTATTTGAAAATTTAAAGATTTCTTTTGTCAACCTACATTCCCAAGAAAACCTAGAAGCAATCCTATTATAAATCCAAAAACTCCTCCCCATACAACTAACCAACCAAGATGTTTATGAATAATATCTTTTACAATTGTTTTGACTTGTTCTGGCGAAAGTTCACTTAATCTAGAGTCAATAATTGACTCTATTTCGTCTTTTATTTCATTTGGAAATATATTTTTAAAATTTTTATCTGTTATATCTTTAATTGTTTCTCCAATTTTTTTTTTCAAAGGTTCTCTGAGAGGTTCTAAGGCTTTTTCACCTCCAACCATTTCAAGCATAGAACCAAGCGATGATTCTTTTATAGCCTCTACTAGTTTTTTATATATTTCTTCATAATCAATTTTATCAAAAAAACTTTTTTCAGAAAGGTTGGATTGTTTGGAGAAATTTTCTAAATTTTTTGAGGAGAAAAATTCATGCATTATTAGATTCTTAATTCCCTCCTTAAATTCTTTAAACCTTAAAGGTATCACACCAGATCCAAAAAGAAAGGGGACTTTTTCAAATAACATATGTATGGCCAGCCAATTTGTAAGTCCTCCTGACAATCCAAAAAGACCAGCCATAAAGATTTCAGCAGAGTATATTGGTGAAAATGTTCCATATATTGTTATTAGAAGTGTAACAATATTTGTTAATAGACTTTTGTTCATATTAAGTTACCTGCTAGCATCTCTAATTTTTATGATTTGCCATAAGAATACTAATTTAGGATAAGAAATAATAACTTAAAATAAATTTTTTTTTGATGGCTTTTGTTTTAATCATTGTACGGTAATGAGGAATGATGCAAATTAATCCTCAACTCATTATTACTAATTTTAATGAAACCAAAAGTGTATTCGACTTTAAGCAATTCTCCTTTATCATATCTAAAAAAATAATTCCCCATGGATAGTAAGCAATTTTCGTACTGGATTATTTTATAATTTTCAAACTTTATTGATTCCCAATTTTTAATTGCAAAACCAATATCTTCTTTACATACTTTATTTTGCCCAAGAAAGTAAGAAATGAATTCTTCTTTGGATGATCTAAATTGATTTTGTTTTGCAAGAGTTGGTTTAAATAAAACTTCACTATGATCAAATGCATACACATCGTGTAATAATTGAGAAATCAAACTATTTGAACTCATTTTTTTTTTATAGGCTTTTCCTATTTCTAAAATTATATTGGCCCATTTTTCTTGCATTTTATGAACTAAATTTTCAGGATCTTTATTATTCATGTAGATTAACTTGTCTCACAAATGCTTATATATCTTTTGAAGATAGATTCTTTTAAAAATTTAGAATCATTAATTAGATTTTTATAATTTCTCATGCTAATCTTTTTTTATGAAAATTATTATAGTTATTCTATCCTTTTTTATATTTATTAAAAATATAAATGCAATGAATTTACTTGAAAAAAAAAAAAATTCTGAAAATTTTCAGAAAGAGTGGGAATTTATATCTGATCAAGTTATGGGTGGTTTATCTTCTGGAAAGATAGATCTCATTGATTTTGGAGAAGCCAATTTTATAAGACTTTCTGGAAATGTGAGTACAGAGAATAATGGAGGATTCATTCAATATAGATCAGATTATAATTTTGAAGAAAACGGTTTTAGGGGTATAAAAATTAAAGCCAAGGGTATTCCTAGTGAATACTACATCCACATTAGAACAAATTTTCTTTTTCTACCTTGGCAATATTACTCTGGAAAGTTTTCTGTAACAGAGAATTGGAAATATATTGAAATCTTATTTGATGATTTTAGTAAATCCAATTTTTATCAACCATCTGAATTTGATTCCTCTCAAATAAAAAGTATAGGGTTTGTAGCATTTGGGAAAGACTTTGATGCTCAACTAGACATTATTGAAGCAGAACTTTTTTAAATTTGTGAAAAAATCCAAAAGACCAGAAACACGCGTTAAAAATAAGGAGCCTGAAAAAACTGATCCTGACTGGATTATTTGGGCAGCTTGGGCGGATAGAATTACTTTTGAAGAAATATTTGAAAAGACGGGGAAAAGAGAACAAGATGTGATCAAGATTATGAGAAAGAGTTTAAGTCCTAAGAGTTTTAAATTGTGGAGAGAAAGGGTTCACACCAAGTCGATTAAAAACAGAAGAAAGTTTGAGGAAAGTAGAAGAAAGTTGAGAATTTCAAAGTCAGATTTTTTTGTTGATTGATGCTCTTGCATTTTCTTTAGCTTCGGCACTTTCTTGTCCAGTTAAATGAAACAAGCCGGTTAGCTGAGTCATCATTGAAGCCTCAAAATCGTCTACAATTTCATCAGAAAGAATAATCTGCCATAAATATTCAAACATTATTAATATTTCTTCTTTAGAAAAATTATCTCTTATTTCTTTAGTAAGTGAGTATATTTCCACACTCTTGTCTGATTGATCTATTGCATCACTAAAACATTTATCAGTTTCCTCTTCACTCAGCTCAAGCTTCTTCTTCAATATATTCTTTATTAAACCGGTTTCCTCTTCAGAAAAATTATCATCGCTTTTTGCACATTCGATCATTAAAGATGTAATTAAAATAGCTTTATCTTCGTTACTTGATTTTTCAAAAGAATCTTTTTTAATCTTTTCTAAAATACTAAACATGTAAGATATATAAATACCAATAGTAAAGTTGACAAGTTTTTTTGTAAATAGTAAAATCCGTTCTGGTCTGGGAATTGAATGAAATTTAAATTAAAAATTACTTTTTTGATAGCTATATCTATCCCTCTTGGAACTTTTTCACAAGATAAAACTTATGTGGCGCCAGATGTAAATATCATATCAGTCACCCCAGTTCAAGGTTCAGGGCTCAGCATAGACAGAGTTCCTGGAAAAAT
>MDSV01186367.1_pt1 | contig 11525 bp, 3 predicted proteins | sample 810851 | NCBI WGS metagenome assembly MDSV01 (sample SAMN05326640, study PRJNA326480) | marine metagenome | isolation source: seawater | place: Atlantic Ocean: North East | collected 2012 | reverse complement strand
GTCCTGTGGTGACTCCAGCGATACCAAGTGCGATCTCGGGGAATACAAGGGAGGCGCCGTCACGATCGAGTTCTCCATCCCGCCAGGGGCAACCGTCTTCGCTTACACTGTCCACTGATCCGCCGCCGCCGCCGCCGCCGCGGCGGCGCGCGGCGCGCGAGACGGCGGCGCGGTACATCGCCGGGAGCGCGACGAGCCCGTGGACGCCGAGGCCAAGGAGCACGGCGAAGACGTACTTCCCCAGCGCGGCGAGCGCGCGTGCCGGGTCGCACGCGCCCGCGACGCGCGCGGCGACGATGGAGCACACCCCGAGAGGCATGCGCGCCACCGCCCAGCCGACGGCGGTCTCGACGACGGCGTTCAGACCGAGGCACGCGTCGGCGACGACGCGGAGGCCCGCTCGCGCGTCCGCTTTTTCACATTCTGTCTTCTCCGTCGCCGGGAGACGCGGCGCGCTCGGCTCTCGATCCCGCGACGTCTGATGACCGGCGGGATTCTGCGCGGTCGGGAGGTTCACGGCGAGCGCGGTGGCGAAAAACAGGCTCGCGGCGATCACGCCCAGCACGTTCCCTTCCGCCAAAGCCGCGAACGGGTTCGCGGGCACCGCCGCGCGAGCCGTCGCCAGCGCCGACTCGAGCGCGCTCGTCTCCGTCGGTCGGAACGCGTCGGCGTCGGCGTCGGCGCGTTTCGACGCGCTTCGTCCCGCCGCGGAGCACTGCGCGCCGGCCACGGAGACGCCCACCCCGGGCCGCACGACGCGCACGACCGCGAGTCCGACGACGCACGCGACGCAGGTGGTCACCGCGTACGACCCGATGAGTCGCGCGACGACGCGCCCCGCGCCGGATCGCGCGCGCGTCGTTTCGAAGAGCGCCAAGACGCCGCACACCATCGACACGGAAACGAGGGGTAACACGAGCGCTCGGAGCAACCGCATGAAGAGCTCGCCCGGGAACCCGAGCAGCTCGACGGCACGAGGCGTGGGATCCGTCGCGCGGGCTACCGCACCCACCACGACGCCGACAGCCACGCCCACCAGCGTCTGCACGAGAAGAGGCTCGGCGCGGAGCGCGTCACGCAGACGTCGCCAAAATCGTGCCCAGCCCGTCGTCCCCTGCCCTGCACTTCCGGCCGGCTCGAGCGCCGCAGGGAGGAGCCTCGCGTCGTCGTCGTCGTCGTCCACGTCCACGGCCTCAGCGTCCCCGGCGGCTCGGCCGGAGCCGGACGGCTCAGCGAGCTCCACCTCGCGAAGCATCGCGCCAGGGGCACTGAAAGCGACATCTCTGCACTGATTGCGACATTTCGGGGGTGCCGAAAATTTTCTCGGAAGTGCCGTCGAGACTCGAAAAAGGCGGCGGCGGCGTCGGGGTGGGTCAGTCGCGATGGCGTCGGCGTCGATGCAGCCGCGCACTCGGCTGCACATCGGCGGCCTACCCCGCGAGCTCCTGGACGATGAGCTTCGCGCGCGCTTCGCGCCGTTCGGCGAGGTGCGGTCCGTGGAGGTCATGCGCGAGAAGCCCGAGTCCCCGTTCTTCCGGCGAGAAGACGAGGGGAGCGGCGGTGAGGATTCCGAGAGCGACAGCGAGGTGGACGTCAGGGGAGGCCGGGGGGGGCGGGGAGGCCGGGGTGGTCGGGGAGGCCGGGGTGGTCGGGGCGGTAACGCGGGTCAGAAGCCTCCACCTCGTCCGCCGCCGTGTCGCGGCTTCGCGTACGTCGACCTGCGCCCCACGGATGCGAAATCCTTGAACCGGTGCGTCACCCTGTACAACGGGTGCAAGTGGAAAGGCGGCGTCCTCAGCGTGCGCGCCGCGCGGCCTCAGTTCCTCGAGCGGCTCAAGATGGAGCGCGACGGCACGGACGAGCGTGGCGACGAGAAGAGGCTCGAGGGCACCGAGGCGCGGGGTGGGGCTTCGAAACCGGACGACGCCGCGAGGGTTCCTCGCGCCCCTCTGAAGGTCGGGGACGAGCTCGAGATTGCCGGCCGCGCGCGACGCGAGACTGCGCTCGTGCTTTTCGGGAAAGGCGCGCGGACGCACAAACGAGGCGCGGCGCAGTTCCCGGAACCCGACGACCTCGACGACGACGACGACGACGACGGCGTAGGTTCGAGCCCGTGGCGGGAGTTCGAGCCGAGCGCTTCACACGCCACCCTGCGCCGGCTCGGGCAGCTCCCCGAAATCGAGCGCGCCGCCGAGGCGAGAGCCGCGGCGGAGGTGGCGCGGTTCGAGAAGAGGCGCGCGCGGATGTTCGCGAGGCTCGGAAAAGACACGACGACGAGCGGTTTCGAAGAAAATCCCACGCGAAGCGCGACGAGTGGCGGAAGCGTCTCGTCGGACCCGGGAGGGTCCGCGGCGGCGGCGGCGGTCGGTTCGGAAAAGACGGCGGCGGAAAAGGACCGCCGGTTCGCGTTGCCGCGCGCGTTTTTTTCCTCCGCCGCGGCGGCGGAGCGGTTCGGGCTCGGACCCGCGGCGAAGGCGAACGAGCGCGGTGCCGAGCGGAAGAGACGGGTTCGGAACGATTCTGCGGAGATGCGCGCGCTGGCCGCGTTTCTCGGCGGGAGCGACGACGAGGACGACGCGAAGAGCGACGACGGAGGCGCGGCGCCCGACGCGAACCCTCCGAAGGCGGCGGCGAAGAGACCCAAGACCGCCGCCGGCGCGGCGGCGCGGCGGACCCCGCCTCCGCGCGATCCCGACGAGGGCGGCGTGCCCATGGCTCGGACCGGCGCGAAGTGGTGGGAGGCGGGCGGCGAAGACGCGGGAGGCGAAACCAAAACGGCGCCGACCTTCGAGCCTGAACGAAACCCCCGACCGACGCGCCGTCGAGACGAAGTCGACTCGCGCGAGCCGACGGACTTGGCGCGCGACTTTTTCCGCGCCGCCGCGCCCTTCGCGCCGTTCGGGACCCGCCCCGCGCGCGGGCGACGCGCGGACGCGAGCGAAGGCGCGGACGGCTCGGACGGGTCCTCGCTCGGCGACGGCGAGGATTCGGTGTCGGAGCGGGCGCTCTTGCGCGATTGGCAGGGCGAGGACGACGAGAGCGACGAGGAGACTCGCGGCGAGGGAAACGTCTCCGTCTCTTCGTCGAGTCAGAGTACGGTTCGTTCCGGCGGCGGCGTGGAGGAGAGCGAGAGCGACGAGCCGGGCGTCGTCGACTTCGACTGAGACGACGCGTGAAACTGACACACGCGTGGACATAGGAATGTATCAACACTTGACATTCCTCGCTCGACAACTCTCCATCACGTAGGGTGCAACGCGATCCCCGGCTTGATGCTCCCGTAGCACCACAGCGGTCGATACTCCGAAAACGGCGAGCACGGATCCCGGACAGTGTCGTCGTACTCGAAAAAGTCGCACCCCGCGTCGCAAAACCCAGCCGCCGCGGTCTCGTCGTCGTACCTGAACACCCTTCCGTGCCCCGCGTCGTTCGGTTTGCCCTCGAAGAGCGTCCTGCCCGGGTGCGCGTCGTTGCCGCACAGGTTCGGATCGTGGAATTTGCCCGCAACACCGTCGTAGTTGCATCGGTAGAGCTCCTCGCCGCTGGGCGACGACTTCGCCCGCACGGTGACGTAATCTTCCCCGCGCCAAGGGTGGCGCTCGACGTCGAACGGGTGGCACCTTTCCTGTCGCGGTTCGGTGATTGGATTATTATTGTAGTCGAAGTTGTTGGCGGCCGCGCACCTCGCCTTGCACTTCGGCTTGGAGCCCTGCTCCGAGCCCCACAGGCATCCCTGTTCGCAGTTGATGAAACCGCCGCAAGACACGCCGTGCGCGACGTTCGCGGGGTACCCTTCCGCCGCGCATTTTTCCGCGCACGTTTGCTCCCGGTCGCTGAGTCCGTGATGGAAAAGGCATCCCGAGCGGCACGCGTTCTGACGATTCACCTTGTTCCTGTCGAACGGTTGCCCGGTGGCGGGGTCGATGGCGCACGGCCTCGAGGCGGCGAGGTAACACCCGGTCCAGTGCGTCACGTCTTTCGGGCCGCACCAATCGTTCCCGCCGCCTCTTCCGACGACGTCAAACTCGCCGAAGCCCGCGTTGTTGAGGCGGGAGCGATGGTAGTCCACGCAGAGCTTGTCGCACTCCGCTCGGTCCGCGGACTGCACGCCGTACAGGCAACCTCGCCCGCACGTCGAGATGATGTTGCACGTGCCTCCGCTGTCCGCGTCTCTGGTGGGGAGGATGGGCAGATCCAACGCGAAATCGTTCTTCAGGCACTGGTCCGCGCACTGTTCTGTCGGGCGGGGCATCTCCGAAGGGAGCCACGTCCCTCGCGCCATGTCGCGTTGGAAGATGTCCCACTCGTTCGCGGGAGGCGGCGGGGGCGCCGCCGTGAGCGGCGCCAGGCTGGGATACTCCACAGCTTCTCGGTCGGGAAAACACGACACCGGTCGGAACGCCGCGTCCGTCCCGCACGGAACCCGATCGATCCTCGCGCGCTTTCTCCCGATGTCCATCGACGCCGCCTTCCACGTTAAAAAGTGAGGAAACTGCGCGCTGCCGAATCCCCACTTCCGCGGCATGCGTTCCTTCAGCGCGCCGACGCCCAGCGGGTCCGCCACGTCGGTGGGAAGGTAGTGCTCGAGCCCGGAGTCTTCCGCGTACCGGTTCAGAAGCGTCCAGTACGCGCGTTCCGCCTCTCCGAAGGGTCTGCGCGAGAACACCACGTGCGCCGCCTCCACCGTGTTGGCGAACCGCGAGAACGGGTTCTGATACGGCGCGGGCGGCCACCTCGCCCCTAAACTGTTCACCAAATCTTGGACTTTGAACGTGGTGTACTTGGACGCCGGCGGTTTGAACCAACGATGGTCGCCTGCGCGCCCGTTCATGCCGTCCTCGATCCCGTTATCCGCCGGATCCCATCCGTCCATTCCGGCTTTCAGGCAGTGGAAGGTCTGGTCCGCATCGAGCGCGTCCTGCAGGCTCATCAGCCCGGCGTAGTACAGCTGAAACGAATCCATCATCTTCTGGGCGTAGTACGTTCCGTTCGTATCGTTCGCCCCGCGGATGCCCGTCTCGCCGAACCGTTTAAACTCGACGTACTCGAAGTGATCGAGGACGCCGTCGGCGTCATGCGTCGCCTCGATCGTCGCGGCGACGGGTTCGGTCTCGCCCGTGGGGATCAAGTCCGTTCCCCACGTGTCGAACCTGCGCGTGCCTCCCTGCAGCTGACCGTGCACTGTGCACCGCCCCGCGAAGTGCTGATTATCCTCCTGCAGGTATTTGATGTCGTGCGCCTCCACGTCCGCCGCCTTGCACAGGCCGCTCTGGCAACCGAAATATTTGTACGAAGCGACGTCGCCGTGCGACGGGTGATCCCCGAGCGACAGACCGAACACGCCGTGCGCCAGCTCGTGAATGTCGGTGGCGATGTCGTTCCCGCCGGTGTAAATTCCCGCCAGTCTCTGGGGAAGGTATCCGTCGTAGTCGATGTTGTACCCCCTCGGATAAACCGTGGACAGGCCGCTGAACCAGTCCTTGAGTCGCTGGTACCCCCCGCCCATGTAGTCGTGGTTGGTGCCCGCGTCCACGCCGATGTAATCGAACTGATCCCCGCTCCACTTCACCACGGTCCTGAGCCCGAACAGGGTCCACGCGTCGATGAAATACTTGTGTCCCGAGGAGACCAGTATGTTGGGCCAATCTGCCGCCGCCTCGTCGGTGAGGGTGACGAAAAACGCGTGCGACGTGGCGACGGTGGCGTTGACGTAGTTCGGTCCCGCGCCCCACCCGCGCCCCACGTTCTCGACCGGGATGGCCCCGCGCAGACGAGGCGAGATGATCACGACGCTCTCCTGATGCGCGTTGCCGCCGCCTTCCAGGGGATACAGGGTCGTCCCGATGGCGGCGAAATCTCCGTCCTCCCACCGATTTTTCAAAAACCCGGCGTTGTTCTCGCCCGGACACGCCTTGAGGCACAGGTTGGTGTAGAACCCGTCGCCCGCCACGGGATCGCCGTGCGTGCCGTCGTCGTACAATCTGATGTTCCAGTCGGTCCGGTCGAGCTCGTCCAGTTCGCACGCGTTCCTCAGCCTCGCCGTCGGCTCGGTGCCGACGTAGCCCCACACCTCGTCCTCGAACGCCGCCTTGAGCGCCGCGCCCTTCTGACCCGGGATGATCGCGTCGCTCGACAGGCACTCGCCCGAGGACACCAGCGGCACGGAAAACTCCGGCGGCGGGCCGAGATCCGCCTCTGCGATCTCGTCCTGATCCGGGGGTTCCGGGGCGAGGCGTTGGGTGCCCAACAGCGCCGCCGCTGTCACGCCGTTCGCCGCCAGTTTCGTCAGGAGCGTCCCGTCGCTCGCCGCGGCTTCCAGCGCCCCCGCGGACGCCTCCACCGCGTCGTACGCGCCGGAATCGAACGCCGAAGGTTTCTCGAATTTAGCCACGTAATCCAAGTCCACGCGCGCCGCCCCGCCGGACGCCGTCGCGACCGTGTCGGTAAAATTCACGAGCGCGTCCCGTAGCGGAGACTCCGCGTTCGCGTTTCCGGTCATCGCGTCCGCGCGAGCCACCACGTCAGACGTTCGGTTCGGGTCCGTGATCGACGCCACTTTGAACTCCACCGTCGTCGTGGGCGACGAAGCCGAAAGGATCGAACGCGACCTTCGTCTCGCCGAGTCGTCGGTGATGCTCTCGACGACGATGTCGTCCGGGAAGACGACGAGCTCCTCGGACGCGCCTGCGAGGAACTTCATCAACGCGCGCGCTCTGAAGTACGTGGCGTTCACGCCGGCGACGGTCAACGCCGCGCGCGGGGCGTATTCGATTTTGTCGATCTTGACGTCGGCTTGGTCTTGGCCGATGGCTTGGGCGGTGGCGGCGCGGAGGGCGGCTGGGGTGGTGGCCGACAGGTCGGAGACGCCGCGAAGGGAGACGAGAACTCTCGTGTCGGCCTCGCAGATGAGACACGGCGGGGGCGGCGCGGGCGGGGCGAGGGGACGCTCGGGCGGTTCGAAGACGCCGAGACCGCCGAGGACGCCGCCGAGGACGCCGAGGAGGACCACGGTCCCGATGATCGCGAACGCGGCGCGTCGTTTCACCTTGGGGATCTTGGTCGGGATCCAGGGGCTCGGCTTGCCCTTGCCGTCGGAAGGGGACGAAGACTTCGAACGACGGGCGTTTTTCGGGGACGTCGCCGCGGACAGCGCGGGCGCCACCTTACCCGTAGCCTTCTCCGGAGCCATCCTGCGCGCGGGATGGAGGTCCGGGCGGTCAGCGACGCACGGGTCGGGTCGGTGTCGGAAACCGATCGGAACGCGCGTGAAGAACTAACACTCGGATCCCACGGTTTCGACGGCGCGCGGCGGGGCTCGAGGCGGCGCAGGGACGGGACGGCGATCGGGGACTCACTTCGCCCGCGCGCACTCCGTCGAGGTACCGGAGGTCGTTGGGGTCGGTCAGTCGCAATCGAGTCTCCGCGGGCGAGTCCGAGAGGCAGCGACTTCGCACATTCCGGGGACGATATATAAAACGGTTCGACATTTTCTTTACACTACTTTCAGACTGTGAAAGTGGTAAACATATATCAATCCAAAACTTTCTTTGAAAAGCGCGCACCTCGTTGGGACAGAGATCGAAGGTCGTCGCGCGCCAGTTCGAGGGGCGCCGCGATGAGCGGGCAGGCGCCCGACGCGAAGGCGTGGGCGGACTACTACGCGCGGCAGGAGGCGGCTCGGCGATGGGCGCAGAGCCAGGCGGCGCCGGCGAGCGCGCCCGCGCAGCGCGTGTTGCCGCCTCCCGTGGATCCGAGGCTCGCCGGGACGCAGGCGGCGGTCGCGGCGCAGGCGCAGACCGCGAACCAGCAAGCGTGGCACCACTACCACCAGCAGCAGGCTGCCGCGGCGAACGCGGAGGCGTGGCGCCAGTATCACGCCGCGAACCCCCAGTCTTTGGCGAACGCTGGTGTGCCATCAGCCATCCGCCATCCGCCCCCCTACGGGAGCGGCGGGCACCCCGGCGCGCACGCGACGCACCGCGGCTCGACCCCGACGTACCGTGCCGTACCGCACCCCCCCGGTCTCCCGTACGGCGGCGGACCGCCGGAAGTGCACCACGGCCCCGTGTCCCACCACCGATCACACGCGGGCGTGACGTCGGGTTCTCCGAACCCGCTCGTCGCGAACGTTCGCGCGAACAGTCATCAGACGGCGGCGCCGTCGCCGTCCGCGTCGCAGTGGCCTCCCGCGCTCAAGGCGTATGTCGAGCGGTGTTTCGAGTCGTGCCGCTCGAACGAGCCTTCCCGCGCGTTCGTCACCGAGCGGCTCAAGCGGGACATCGAGGACGCCACGAGCGCGGGCGCGCTCTGGACCACGGACTGGGACGCGAAGGCGCCCCCGGTTTTCGCGCCCGGCGCGCGCGACGGGGCGCCGGCGCCGGCGCGGGCGCCGGACGGTCGGTCGGGTCCCAAGAAAGTCTACGGGCGTCCGTCTCGGGGGTACGCCACCCCCGCGTTTCTGCCGCCGGAGGAGGAGGTTTCCGGCGACGAGGCGCCTCTCTCGCCCGCGGCGCGCGGCGGCGGCGAGAAGAGGAAGACCGCTCGAGTCGAGAAGAGGACGAAAAAAGCGAAGAAGAAAAAAACGTTCGACCAGGACCTTCGCGACGACGACGCCGGCGCCGGGACGCGCGCCGTTTCGCGTGACGACGACGGACTGGAACTCGAGAAGCGCGCGCGACGCGTCGGGAGGTTTGGGGACGGCGCCGCGGAAGGCGCGTCGGAAGCCGCGACTGCCGCGGCGGAGGCGCGTCGCGAGCGTCTCTCGAACCTGCGGTTCGCGTCGCCGTCGCCCTCGCTTCTCTCGGCGCCCGACAAAACCTCGTCCTTCGCGGCTTCGTTCGACGACCTGGAGACCAAGGAGACGGCGTGGGACGCGTTCACCGTGCGAGGCACGTGCGAGCGCCTGGAGAAGTCCTACTTCCGGCTCACCTCCGCGCCGGACCCGGGGACGGTGCGGCCGGAGCCGGTGCTGCGCGCGGCGCTGCGGCGGCTGCGTTCGCGCGAGGTGGCGGGGGACGCGAAGACGTACACCTACCACTACCTGAACGACCAGCTCAAGGCGATCCGCCAGGACCTGGTCGTGCAGCGTTTGAAGACGGCGTTCGCCGTGGAGGCGTACGAGCACCACGCGCGCGTCGCGCTGCGCCACGGCGACCTGGGCGAGTTCAACCAGTGCCAGACCGTGTTGCGGGACCTGCGTCGCGAGGCGCGCGTCGCCGCGCTCGGCGACGGCTCGAAGGCGAAGACGGCGACGAAACCGCGAGGCGGGAAAAAAAGAGGGCGACGGTCGACGGGCGACGACGCGCGGGACGAGGCATCCCGCGTCGCGTGCGAAGACGAAGACGAAAACGCGAACGCAAACGCGAACGAAACCCCTGTTGACAACTCCGCGGAGTTTCTGGCGTACCGCGTGCTGTACGGCGCGGTGACGGACGCGACCGGCCCGGAGTACGTCGCCGTGCTCGCCGAAGCTGCGGCGTTCGAAGCGGCGCGAAAAAAGAAAAAAAGCGCGCGTCCGCACGACGCGCGCGTGGCGCATGCGCTGGCGGCGCGGCGCGCGCTGGCGGCGGCGGACGCGTGCGAGTGGTTCCGGCTGCTGGGCGCGGCGCACGCGAGCGTCGCGGAGGAGGACGCGAGCGCGTTCGACGAAGAGGAAGCACGCCGGAGGAGCTCGCTTACTTGTCATTGCGGCGAAAACGCGCACTTGATGCGCGTCCGCGTGGAGGAGATTCGGTTTCGACACGCGCTCGCCGCCGCCGCGGCGTTCCGCCCGCGCGTCCCGGTGCGCTTCCTGGCGAAGACCATGGGTTTTTCGCTGGAGGTTTCGGGTGCTCCCCCCGCCGGCGGGGACGGTGGGGACGGCGGGGACGGCGGGGACGGGGACGTCGCGCGCGAACCCGGGGACGGGGACGCCGGCGCCGTCGTCGTCTCCAGGGACGGCGCGCCGCGCGTTGCGTTGCCGGCGGCGGCGCGGGGCTCGGCGGCGGAGTCGGCGTGCGCGGCGTGGCTGACGCGGCACGGCGCCGCGCTGGTCGTCGAGGACGGCGAGACGCAGATGGACGGCAAAGCCTCCGCTCACGCGCTGTTCGTCCCCGAGGACACGGACGCGGTGGCGCACGGCGACCGGACGCTGGACATCGAGGACTTCCTCGCCAAAGCCGCGGGGTCGCGAAACCACGAGTCGTAGACTACTAGTAGAAAGTGTAATTTGTGAATGTTTGACGCCGACTTTTCTCGATCAACTTTAACTTTAACCGTTCAATTTTCGTTCCCGCCGACGCGAAACGGATTTCGAAAGGCGTTCTTGAAAGGAGATTGAAAGCGCGTTTTCCTCCCAGGTCCCAGCGCGTCCGTCGCGCGAGTTCCAACACCCGCTGCCCGCGAAAACAACACCCGCGCGAAACGCCTCGGCGCGTCCATCGCGATCGGCGCGCGCGGTGCGTGCGAGGCGACGATGGTCCGCGAGGGCGTCGTCGTGGCAGTGATAGACGCGATCGACGCGCTCGGGGGGTCCATGCGTGATGCGAGAGCCTCGGCGGCCCCGGTGGCCGTCGCGCCCGCGTCCGCGTCCACATCGGCCGTGGAGAGGATGCCTCTGCTCGGCGCCGGGCGGACGCGCGCGGCGGCGGCCGACTGCGCCGCGGCGAGCGCTCGCGCGCGCGGAGTCGCGACCTCGCTCAGGGCTGCGCTCGTGGTGTGCGCGACGCTCGCGGTGGCGGCGGTCGTCGGCGTGTCTCTCGGGGCGTCGCGCGCGTCGCGGGTTGGCACCGGCGACGTCGCGTTCGCCTCGCTCGGCGCCGCGGGGAAGAAACTCGGGTCAGGCGTGCGCGCCGAGCGCGCCGGGAGCGCGACGGACGTCCCCGAGAAACCCACGCCTCTGGAGGCGTTCAACCCGTTCGCGGACGCGCGAGGCCTGAAGCTGGACCCGCGCAAGCTCCCGCCGTTGACGCCGGCGGGGCTAGCCAAATCGCAGCGCGCCACGATGATGGTGGACCAGGTGAACGCGCAGTGGCTGCAGAGTTCGGCGGACGCGGCGAGGGAGGAGGGCGAGACCTACGACGCGCGGTCCAGCTCGAGGGCGGTCGAGGACGCGGATGACGAAGAGCCAGCTCCGGGTTCGAGCCGCGGCGGGAGCGCGGCGAGGGGGGAGCGCGCGTACGACGACGACGCGCCGATTCGGCGGCGCCGGCGGCGCGCCGACGAGCGATCGCGCTCGGAGGTGCCTTCGCGCGAGAGGTACGACGACGGATATCGCGCCGACGACGGATATCGCGAGCTGGCCGACGGGTACCGCGAGCGAGGCCGGAGGTGGTCGTATCCCGGCGCCGCGGGCGGCGTGATTCTGGGAGGCGGCCGCCGGCGGCGGCGCGGCGGCGGCGGCGGCGGCGGCGGCGGGTTCGCCGCGCGGCGGAACGAACGGCGGTACGACGACTGGCGGTACGACGACGGGTACGACGATCGATACGACGATCGATACGACGATCGATACGACGATCGATACGACGATCGATACGACGATCGATACG
>MDSV01079682.1_pt1 | contig 11525 bp, 11 predicted proteins | sample 810851 | NCBI WGS metagenome assembly MDSV01 (sample SAMN05326640, study PRJNA326480) | marine metagenome | isolation source: seawater | place: Atlantic Ocean: North East | collected 2012 | reverse complement strand
CTGTTGAAAAATAGTTGAAAAGTATATCATACTTACAAATGTAATTCTTATATATTTGTTTGATAACAGATATAGAAAAAACGAATATGAAATTTATAGTTTCTAGTGCTCAATTACTAAAGCAACTCCAAACCGTTAGTGGTGTATTAAACTCAAGTAACACCCTCCCTATTTTAGATAACTTCCTGTTTGAAATATCAGATAATAGGCTTTCCATTTCTGCCTCTGACCTAGAGACAACAATGAAAACAACAATTAAAAATGCTGAAGCAGATGAAGATGGTAACATTGCTATTCCTGCCAAACTATTGTTGGATACGCTTAAAACATTTTCGGATCAACCTCTTACATTTTTAATCGATAAAGATACATACGGTATAGAAATAGGTTCTGAAAATGGTAAGTTCAAACTAGCTGGACAAAATGGTGATGAATTTCCAAAAACACCATCAATGGAGTCTGCTTCTAAAACAACTATGCCCTCAGAGGTATTAGCATCAGCTATTAATAAAACACTTTTCGCTACAGGAAACGATGAGTTAAGACCTATTATGTCTGGTGTTTTTTGTGAATTATCATCTGAAGGTTGCATATTCGTTGCTACAGATGCCCACAAACTTGTCAAATACAGAAGAACTGATGCAACAGCTGATAGTACAGTTTCATTTATTCTACCTAAAAAGCCACTTACACTATTAAAAAATTCATTAATTAACGATAGTGATGTGTCTATAGAATACAATGAAACCAATGCCTTTTTTGTATTTGATGATATCGAGCTAATATGCCGACTCATAGATGGAAAGTATCCTAACTACGAAGCTGTAATACCAAAAGATAACCCTAATGTGCTAAGTATTGATAGATTAGAGTTTTATAATTCCATTCGTAGAGTTGCTATTTTTGCTAGTAAATCAACTCATCAAATACGTCTTAAAATTGCAGGCTCTGAGTTACACATTTCATCAGAGGATTTAGATTTTTCAAACGAAGCTTTTGAAAGATTAAGCTGTAACTATGCTGGTGAAGACATAGAAATTGGCTTCAATTCACGATACTTATTGGAAATGATTAATAATCTTTCGTCAGAACAAATTAATCTAGAAATGAGTGCTCCAAATCGAGCAGGGATAATAATTCCTCAAGATGGAATATCAGAAAATGAAGAGGTTTTGATGTTAGTAATGCCTGTAATGTTAAATCAATAATGCAAATAGCTTATATTAGCAAACAATTAAAACAACTATAATCCACTATTATGAAAAATATACTTCTAGTCATATTAGTTATCGCTACTACTCAAGTAAATGCCCAATTTGAAAAAGGAAATTGGTTTCTTGGAGCTTCAAGTAGTAATATTAATTTCAGCTCATCTACTAACTCAGAAAACACCATTGATGTCACTTTTACAGGCTTTAGAGATACTTTAGTAAATGCTACAGACAGTTTGAACCTCGACTTTTTATTCCCCTATTCTTATAAATTAGATCAGGATAAACAAAGTGAGTTTAATGTCAATCTAAAAATAGGATATTTTATTGCTAACAAGCTAATGCTTGGTGTAGGCTTTGGATATGACACTGAAACAAGTCTTTTCAAAACAAATCCTGATTCTGAGATTACTAATGCTAGTTTGGCAGATAGTATGATCAATGTTTGGTTTACGGGTCTTCCAGATGTAACCACGAATGGTACAACTTATGCTGATCACTATTTCGAACTTTATAGCTTAGTGGCTGCATCAGTTGACAATGACTTAACATATTCTAAAACGTTAATGACAATTTCTCCTTTTGTTAGATACAACTTTCAACTAAGAAAAGGTAACTCCATCTTCGTTGATGGTTCTTACAGAATAGCTTCTGGAAAAGAAGAAGTTAAAGATGCTATCAGTTCAGTTAGCCAAACAACAGAACTAGCATCCTCTACAATTAATTTAGGCTTAGGTTTTTCTGCCTTTTTATCCAATAAATTTAGTGTTGAACCACAATTCAATTACTACATGTACAACTCTACAGCTACTGTGAAGGAAGATGCTATGCATCCAATTCTAAGTATCGCTGATATGGGAGAAAAAACCACAGAGAGAACAATTGCTGGTTCTGGAATTAACTTTTCAGTAGGTTTGTCTTTCTACTTCTAAAATCTTTTTAATTTATCATTTAAAGACTTTGCCTCATCGCAAAGTCTTTTTTTTTAGTCATTTTCTTGATATTGCCACTCATCCATATTGGGCTGGCCGGCATCTATCCATGCTGAATACCAAATACAACCTATGGCTAAGATAGATTTGCGCATCTGCCTTTCAACCATTCCATCTAACATTGTATGATAAGCTTTTGAATACTCTTCTGAGTACACTTTTTTATCCCCCTGCCCCTTTTTTACAATACTAAATTTTAAATCACGACTATAACTTTTATTTAGTTTAGCCTCAAACGCTAAAACAGAATCTTTAGCTGAATAACTAGATTCTATAATAGACCAAACGTAAGATAAAATATCGTCTTGATAGCTGATTTTAGGTAGATAGAAATCATAATTTTTGACAAATAATTCAGGTAAGTGTGACTCCCAAAAGGCGTGAATTCCCTTTTGATTACTTAATTGACCATCATAATTAAGCGTCGTATGCAGAGGAACGTGAGCATCAGCTATATAATGTCCTAAGTCCGATAAAAGATTAATAGAGCGCTCTACTTTATGTTCTTTTAAGGCTTTTACTAAAATGTGGTACTGCTTGTTGATGTGCCAAGGTAATATGCCATACTTAATAAGGGTATCTTCTGAATACTTTGCAACAGCATCGTCCCATTTTTTTGGCATTACAGCGAAGGGTGAATCTAAACTATAAGCATCTATATCAATAAAATGTCTTGGTGCCTCATCCTTTACGGTGAATTTTCTCTTATCAGCATTTACAGCCTTATCTTCTAAAAGCTTAATATGATTTAAAAAAAATGTATTCATACTTTCAGGAAGAGTATAAACTGCCATCTTATTGATTTTATAATGAGAAAAAAAGCCCCAAGTCAACACTGTATCATTAAATAAAAAGATAGCAATGAAACATAGTATAAGCTTTTTCATGAGTGAGAAATCAATATGTTGTCTTTTAAAATAGGAATTACTTCAGATTTATTCAATTCTAAGCAATAGCGAACATCGTTCTCTATTCCTAAATGTGCTAAACGTTTTCTGTGCTGAGAATCTTTCAAGAAATCAAATAAGTTGTCTTTAGCCTTTTGATAGAGCATTAAACTACTTGCTGTAGAATCGTTGTCATAGTAAAACTTTTCATTATTAATTAATTGCTCGGTTAATGCACCTGCAAATAGCGTATCCTCTAGACAATAGTCATTTTTCCAGCCAGCACATAAAATAATAATCCCTTTGTCCATTTCTACTAAAAATGAAGTCAAGGCTTTCAAGTTTAAAAATGAACCCGTCACAACAAGATGATCTTGTTTAGCAATATTTATGGCTTTTGTCCCATTAGTAGTGGTCAACACCATCTTTTTACCCTCAAGAGAATGATTAGAATACTCTGTCGGAGAGTTTCCTAAATCAAAACCTCTAACAATTTTGCCATTTCTCTCAGCAGCTATGATATACTCATCATTATCTTTATAATCTAAAGCATCTTCTATTGTAGAAACAGGTATAATAGACTCAACTCCAAGCTCTAAAGCAGTACATATTGCTGAAGTGGCTCTTAATACGTCAACAACAACAACAACACTTGTTCTATCCGAATATATCGGAAAAAGAGATGGGGTTAAGCAAACTTTAATATTATTCATAGAAACTATGATTTGTAAAAAGGTAATTTAACGACTTGGGCCTTGAGTTTCTTATTTCTTATCTGAATATACAGCTTAGTATCGCTTTTAGCATATTCTGAATTCACATAACCCATACCAATAGATTTTTGTAGTGATGGTGACATAGTACCTGAGGTAACAAAGCCGATTTCTTCATCATTTTCATTTAGGATTGTATATCCATTTCTAGCAATACCTCTGTCTAGCATTTCAAAACCTACTCTTTTGCGCTGAACACCATTTTCTTTTTGTAATTGTAATTCTTTAGAATAGTTAAAGTTGTTATTAAACTTGGTAATCCATGATAGTCCAGCTTCAATAGGTGATGTATCATCATTAATATCATTACCATAAAGGCAAAAACCCATTTCTAAACGTAAAGTATCTCTTGCAGCTAAACCTATTGGTTGTATGCCGTAAGATTTACCAGATTCTAAAATTGATTCCCATATCGTTTCGGCAATGTCGTTTGGAAAATATATTTCAAAGCCACCAGCACCCGTGTATCCAGTAGCAGAAATGATGACATCTTTAAATCCATAAAAATCAGCTAAAGCAAATGTATAATACTTCATAGCTGATAAATCAAGCGAAGTGAGAGATTGAAGTGCTTGTGATGCCATAGGGCCTTGCACAGCTAGTAAAGAGTAATCATCAGATAAGTTAGAGATAATAGCTTTATTTGTGTTGAATTGACTTATCCAATTCCAATCCTTTTCAATATTTGAGGCATTAACTACCAACATATATTTTTCAGCATTAAATCTATAGATTAGTAAATCATCAACTATCCCCCCTTCTAAATTAGGCATACAAGAATACTGAGCTTGACCATCAACTAAAGCAGAAACATCATTTGAGCTTACTCTTTGTATTAAATCCAAAGCATGAGGACCTTCAACAAAAAACTCTCCCATATGAGAAACGTCGAAAACCCCTACCTTATCTCTAACATTTAGGTGTTCAACTGTTACGCCTTGGTACTGAACTGGCATATTGTATCCTGCAAAGGGCACCATTTTAGCACCTAAATCAATATGTTTTTTTGTAAGAGCAGTTGTTTTCATTGAGTTAATTTTAGGGCGCAAATATAACTATTTTAACTCCCCAATATATGCTAGAACATCTCCTTCTACGAATTGATATTCAAAATCAACAGTAATGAATTGAATGGTGTCATTTCTTCTAAGAAGAATCGGCAGATAAGACTCCTTATCACTTTCAATAAGAGATTTCAAATGATCTTCTGAAGTGATTTCCATATCCTGAACTTCAGGATATTTTCTTACTAATTCTATTAGTTTAATATAATCTGAATCATCTGAAAATAAAATATTATTAGGTCTAGATAAAGCGTCAAATTTTATCTCATTAACAGTAATAAGACGATAAACATTAGATTCTCCAAAGGTTGACTTGAGTTTCCTACAAGCAAATATATTGACATCATTACTAGAGGTTAGAGCTAATAAATGTCCAACATCATCAAATTCTAAATCATCGTCATCAGAAAGAATGTTTTTTTCAAGGACATTTAAACTTGCTGCTCTTGCTTGACGTATATTTTCCTTGGATAAATCAACTAGAGTGTTTGAAATATGGTGTTTTTCAAGGTACATAGCTATGCTGATAGAACCCTCGTTTGCCCCGACAATAACTACTCCATTTTTCACATCTTGAACCAATCCCAAAAGACGAGCAACAAATTTTGCTGATAAGCCATTTAAAGTTACTGTTCCTAGAATTATCATAAAAGTCAAGGGAACCAATAACTCCACATCTTCCCTTAATGAGGGAGGTAGAGAAATTTTATCCGACATTAAATACAAAGAAAATAAAGAGGCAACAGCGGCAGCTACAATACCTTTAGGACCAATCCAAGCTACAAAAGCTTTTTCTCTCCAATTCAAATCAGACTTCCATGAACTTATCCATACTACTAAAGGTCTAAGTACAAACACAACAACTAAAAAGATGTATAAAGAATTTATTTCTAACAATCTTAAATCCTCCATAGATATTTTAGTGGAAAGAATGATAAAGAGTACGGATATCAAAATAACCGTTAGACTTTCTTTAAAATCTAGAATCTTATCTAGATTTGGAGTTTTTATATTAGCTAACAAAATCCCCATAACAGTAACAGATAATAAACCAGATTCTGCTTGTAGAGTATCAGCACCAGCAAAAGCAAAAATGACAAACCCTAGAGAAAGAACATTGATTAAAAAATGAGGAATCAAATTTCTTTTTAGTAATGTATGTAAAGTCCAGCCTGAAAGTAAACCAAAAAAAGTTCCCACACATAGGGTTAAAAAGAAGGTTTTTAAGGCTACTTGTGTAAGTCCCATAGAATGGTCTCCACCAACCCCCATAGTAGAAACAAATAATAACTCATAAACCAAAACAGCCACCAAAGCACCGATAGGGTCAATGGCTATACCCTCCCACTTTAGAATAGTGCTAATATTTTTCTTAGGACGAACACTTCGAAGAATAGGAGCAATTACTGTTGGACCAGTAACTATAATTAATGAACCAAATAATAAACCTACTCTATAATCCATATCTAGGAAATAATGAGCTGCTAATGCCCCTCCTATACCCATAACGATTGGGCCAACAATAAGTAAGTTTCTAACTACACCCGCTAACTGTCTAACTTCTTTAAATTTTAAGGTAAGTCCACCTTCAAATAAGATGACCCCTACGGAAAGTGAAACAAAATAATACATGGTTTTACCAGCAAAAATATTTTCTGGATCAATCCATTTTTCGTCTAAAAATAAAGTGGAAAGAGGCCCCATAATAAGACCTAGTATAATTAAAGGGAAAATAGCTGGTATTTTCATTCTCCATGCTATCCATTGAGCCAATAAACCGATAACTATTATTGCAGCGAGTTCTAACATAATTTTTCAATTTTGATAAATATAAAAAAATAAAAAAAGGAGCCGAAGCTCCTTTAATAAATTTTTAAAAAAATTATTGTCTGAAAATCTTTTTGCCTGAACGAATATAAACACCCTTTGGTTGATTTTCAATTTGTTTGATTTTTCTTCCAAACAAATCGAAAAAGACATCGTCTTGAGTTTGATTAAAAGAGTAATCTAATATTGAAGTTGTATTTCTAACATCAAAAACAATAGTTCCTGGTGATACACCACAATCAAATTCAGAAACTAAATTGTTGTCTGCATCATAAATGTGCACTTTTCCATATGTAGAATAGTCCGTTTCGGAAGCGTAAAGGTAATTATTGACTTCATCGTAAGCTAACTCATAAAAGTTTTGATTGATTCCCAAGGGATTACCCGAAGATAAAAGAGTTGCTGGATCCCATTCTAACAAAACAGAATCCATTGATATTTGAAAGTTAATTTTATCTCCTCGCAAACAAGATGTACCACAGCCTGTACTCACATCAGAAACATTAATCGTAGTTGAAGAATGTGTACTTAAATCTACTTTAGAGAATGATGCACCAGACCAGTTTTTATTATTAACAGTAAAAATATAGTCATCTGTAATCATCATATTATCAGGGTTTGTAGCATCCGATCCCAAATCTATTTCCTCCAAATAACTCAGTGTACTTAAATCTAATACGCCAATTAGTGATTTTTCATTGCCCCACTCGAAACCATTATTAATAGCCACATAAAGTTTATTATCGGTATGTACCATATTCTGAGTAGTCCATTTAGGCCCTTCCGTGGTATCTAATTCTGAAATAAACGTTAAATCAGATTTAGAATATATCTGAAAGTATGAATCAAAACTTACTCCATACTCTCCTCTTGAAACAAATAAATTGTCATTGACAATAAGAATATTTCTTACTCCAGTAACTGATTGACTTGCTAATAACTCATATGTATTTAAATCATATTTAAGAAGTTGTGTGTCAGCAGCTACGTAAAAATAATCGCCGTCAATAAGCATATCTGAAGCAAAACGCGCTCCTTCTATTGTGTCTACTACTGAGTAAATGCTAGTGAAAGGATCATAGCTTCCGATAGTAACTGGGGTTTCTATTTCTCCTGTTGTATAATCGTAACGACCTTCATTAAGTAACAATACTTGATTAATTACATTTTGCGCCATAACACCTTGGTAAATAAGGCATAAGACGAATACTACTTTTTTCATTTTTATTTTAGGTTTTAGATAAATACTAAGATTACCTTATCCCGAGGTTTTCCGTTCGCTTGTTATGGCAGGTCTTCTGACTTACTCTCCTAAGTGGCCTTCCCATTCTTCAGAACAGTGGACTGTGGATCTTAGGTTCTTTGTGAGCTTACAGCTGCGGGAACAGTTGAGGACTTACACCTCCTTCCCTATTAATTCTTTGCAGAAACCGTAACGGTACAAATTTAGCCCTAATTATTAACAAATCTCAAAAAATTGCCCTAAACTTGTTAAGTACTTACTTAAATGCCAATTAATTGTGATGAAACGTTTACTTTTTTACACTATAACTTTTCTTAACTTATTATCATTTTCATAACAAGTTGCTATTTGTGACTTTGAAAATTTGCCTGAAGGCGATGTTAATGGTCAAGATGGATAGCTATATAGCTCAACATTGTCATCAATAGACAATGGAAGTTATTTAGTTAGAATTAAATACTCAGACAAAACCACAGACATTCAGCTCATTATGAAACAATAGTGAGTTAAAAAGTATCAATAGCTTTGTTGTAGGCACTTTCAAATGCTAGTGTATTAATAGCTGTTTCTATTTTCTTTTCTTGAGTAAAAGAAAGTAATTTTTCTGTTGGCATATTACCCACTAAATCATCTTTTGCCATAGGGCAACCTCCATAGCCTTTGATTGCCCCATCAAAACGTCTACAACCTGAATTGTATGCTGCCTCTACCTTTTCTCGCCAGCTTTCCAAATGAGTATGTAGGTGAGCGCCCCACTCTATTTGTGGATATTCTTTGATTAGTAAAGAAAATAAAGGCTTAATGTTATTTGGATTAGAAACCCCTGTAGTATCAGATAAGGCTATAATTTTAACACCTAAATCGGATAGCTTTTCACCCCATTTAGCTACAATATCTTCGTGCCAATGTTCCCCATATGGATTACCAAATGCCATAGACATATAGACTACTAGTGATTTATGATGTTTTACACAGGTATTTTGTAATTGCTCAACTAAAGAAAGAGATTGGTCAATACTTTTATTGGTATTACGTTTCTGAAAGTTCTCAGATACTGAAAAAGGATATCCTAAATAATCAATACGGTGAAAAGAACAAGCCTCATCAGCTCCTCTTTTATTGGCAACTATAGCCAAAAAGCGAGTGTTAGAATCGTCCAACTGAGAAAGGACATTTGCTGTATCTCTCATCTGAGGAATAGCCTTTGGAGATACAAAACTACCAAAGTCTAATGTATCAAAGCCAACTTTCAATAGTGAATTGAGATAAGCAACTTTTTGAGCAGTAGGAATAAAGTCTTTAATCCCCTGCATAGCATCTCTAGGACATTCTATAATTTTCATAAGTGCTTCAGAATTCCTTGGTTAATCTTTTTGACAATACTTGGGCCTTCGTACACAAAACCCGTATATATCTGAACTAAACTCGCTCCTGCCTTTAACTTTTCGATAGCATCTTCTGCACAATGGATTCCTCCAACTCCTATGATTGGAAAGCTTTTATTCGACTTTTCAGAAATGTAACGAATCACCTCTGTTGACCGCTTTTTGACCGCTTGACCACTTACACCCCCATTACCTATAGCTTTAAGCCTCTTTTCAGCCGTCTTAAGACAATTTCTATCAATTGTTGTGTTGGTCGCTATCAAGCCGTCTAACTTGGTCTCTACAACTATACTAACAATATCATCCAATTGTTCGTTGGTTAAATCTGGTGCAATTTTTAGCAATAAGGGTTTTCTTTTAGATTTAGCATCGTTCAATTCTTGCAAACGAAGTAATAGCTTAGTGAGTGGCTCTTTCTCTTGAAGCTCTCTTAACCCAGGTGTATTAGGTGAGCTTACATTGACAACAAAATAATCTACATAATCGAATAGTGCCTCAAAAGTAATTTCATAATCTTTAACAGCTTCATTATTAGGAGTTACTTTATTTTTTCCAATATTACCTCCGATAATAATTTTTGTTTTACGCTTTTTAAGACGTTTTACGGCATCTTCTACACCACCATTATTAAAGCCCATTCTATTGATAAGTGAATGGTCTTCAGGCAACCTAAACAATCGTGGCTTAGGATTTCCAGCTTGAGCTAAAGGTGTTAGTGTTCCTATCTCTATAAAGCCAAAGCCAAAAGCAGCTAATTCATCAAATAGCTTAGCATCTTTGTCAAAACCTGCGGCTAAACCCACTGGATTATCAAATGTTAAGCCAAATAACTCTCTTTTAAGTTTTTCATCATTTACTCTATAAATCTTATTCCAGACAGTTAATTTAAATGGAATATAGGAGGCTAATTTTACAATTCTGAATATGAGATGATGTATAAATTCAGGATTGAATAAGAATAAGATTGGTTTGACAAGAATTTTATACATCAAAAGTGGTAATTATGAAGCAAAAATAAAAAGTTTATTTGTTCGGCTTGTATTCTTCAAAACTATTATTAGAATAAAATACAACTATCTTATCGATTGACTTAACTGTTTCAATAATATTTTCTTTTGGTAGTTGAGAGGAAGAAGTAGCTAAGTTAATATCGTCTATAGCTCCTTGACCTAACAATAGCCAATTAGCTGAAATGTCAGGGAAACGCCTCAGTATCTTTTGCAGAACCTCAATACTTGGCTTATTACGACCAGACAAAATATGTGATATAGTAGACCTATTTACATCTATTTCTTGCGCAAAAGTATTAGAACTTAATCCATACTTTTCTATGATATTTTGAATACGATTTTCCATTTTTATTACCTGTTACAAATGTAAACATTATTTGTGTATATTAATACTTTGAAAGGAATAAAATTAATCTAAAAAAAGCTTATATCCACCTATTTATATTATTTTAATTATTTATATAAAACTTATAAACATCTGAAATTATGTGTTTTATGAAAAGTATATATAAAATATTTACTTTTACAGTAAAGTTGTAGATATAGGTTAAGATAAACCGTTTACATCGGTATAAAAAAAGCTGATTTGACACAATTGTAAGTAAACATTATGCAAGGCAAAAAAAGTTATAAAAAACTTCAATTCTACCACCCCACTCTATTGCTTCAGAATTATGTATTTTTGTAATATGCAAGCGCCTAAACTTCCGAGCTTTTTTAAAACATCAAGACATCGTCAATTTGATTACAAGACGAGGTACTACAACGCTCAAAAAGAAGATTTAGAAAACAGAGTGAAATCTGCTGAAAACGGAAAAACAACTTTACGATTCAGCAAAGATTGGCAACAATCTAAACGCTCTAAAGAAAACAGCGCCACAAATAAACGCATAATTTTTATCATTATAATTTTAGTATTAACTAGCTTTGCCCTAATGAAAATCTAATATGCCAGACCTTATTCAACTTTTACCAGATCACGTTGCCAATCAGATAGCTGCAGGTGAAGTCATACAAAGACCGTCCTCGGCTGTTAAAGAATTGATTGAAAATGCTATTGATGCAGGAGCTACTGATATAAAGCTTATAGTAAAAGATGCTGGCAGAACACTTATCCAAGTAGTGGATAACGG
>MDSV01244432.1_pt1 | contig 11526 bp, 9 predicted proteins | sample 810851 | NCBI WGS metagenome assembly MDSV01 (sample SAMN05326640, study PRJNA326480) | marine metagenome | isolation source: seawater | place: Atlantic Ocean: North East | collected 2012 | reverse complement strand
ATCATTAATAATTTTTGATATATTTCAGTCTTTAAATCATTCATCTATGAGCCAACATGTTCATTGCATACAAATCTCTCGTCTTCTGATCAGCTAACACCATTTTACCTTCTCTACCTATGTAGTCGTCTAGGATATCCCAGACTATCTTTTTTTGAGAATATTCTGACATGTTTTTTATTTCAATTGTTTTATCCTTTAATTGTTGTGCTGGAAGATGGGTCATTGTCTTAGTTACATAATAGATTAGCAATTCTGAATACGGTGGATCGTTATTATTTTGTGTACAATTTGATTCAGGACATTTTGGACACACGACATGAACGGGGGGGGCATTACTACTCCCGGTCGTAGTCGTATCAGTAGTTGAAGCAGCGATACCCATTTTTTATATCAAAGATTTTATATTTTTAGCTTAATTACACACGGATAACAAAATTAGTTGGCATACGCTAGGCCAGCCATTCCACTTTTTATTCTTAATACGTTCTTACTTCTAGCGTATACTCTGATTTTCGCACCTTTCGCAGTTTTTGTTCCATGTGTGACGCTATCAAACTCAACATGTTCGAGAATAAGCTTTACATTATCAATACGACTCAAATTTACACTTCCACTTGGTCTAAAGTCTTCAGGTTCTAGACTAAATGAAAAATTGTACACCTGCTTATCGGGTACAGCTGTGTGATACTGCGCAGGGACGATCGATCTGAAATAATCTGCAGGCATAGCAGAGAATCGATCATATCCGTTAAATTGTAATTTAGCAGTTTTCAGACAATCCCCGAAGGCGTTATAAGATTTGTTAAGCGCACCGTATTGGAATGGCTCACTAGCTTCAATTGAAGCATTAGGCACAAATACAAAAATAAGTTCCGTTGTTGGATGATTAAAAAATGCGTGATATGTTGTAGACGTTCCACTGGACGCCTCAATCTCGCCTTGGAACTGTAACAAGTCCACGAGATACTCATGTGTGCTCGCTGCAAAGGTGCGCCTCTCTTCCTCTTCGAGGTACACCATATTGCAGACCAGTCTTACCGTACCCAGGGGAAAATCAATCTGTTTGAGATTAACACCACTCTGACGCGCTGGTAGATCTCCGATGTCTACAAAAGTTGATAGTGCTACGGGTGTCGTTCCGTCAGGACCGGTTGGCATTTCACCCTGGTGAGCGACAACATCAGATAATGTCTTAAACTTAACGTCGATTTTTACTTCATGATACTGTAAAGCTATAAGGGGAAGCGCTTGCATGAGATGACGACAGAAGAAAAATTGTAATGGAATATAAAGAGTTTGTTTATCCTTAGCCCAGTCCTCTAATTCCTCATCAGAAGCGGACTTACCAATTAAATGATTTAATTTTCTCTTTTCCTCTGTTGTAGTTAATTCATTCCAAACCTGAAGATAGTGCCCTGGATGTGAATCTATTGTCGTACCGCCAATGATCAAATCGACCTTATCGATAATAGCATGACCGACCTCATCACAATATCTTGCACGAGGGAAATATCCGTCGTTGATTAATTTAGTTGTTACTCTATCCCGTTCTTCGGTATATCCAACAGCGGCCATATCGTCAGCGTTTGTAATAGTCTTATTCAAAGCGGGTAATTCTACCTGTAACCACGTCTTGCTTAATAAATCACCCGTTCTCTGTAAAGTAGCTGAACAGTTCTGTCCCCATGCAGGTGTCTGATTAAACATCATCATGACAGTCTCCTTAGCAAAATTTGTATGTCTGCGATAAACTCCTTTCCAAAATGTGACCTCCCCCTGCACTGAGAGGTACTGATCTTGTGAGCCAAGGGCCGCGAGTTGGGTTAAAGCACCAGTTGACATTTTTTTAAGTTGAAAGAAATTAATTTCAAACAATTATTGCGCATCAACGCTCTTATCTTCGTCATTTTTAGTCGATAACGGAAATTCTAACTACAAATGTTATTGTCCTCTTCGAAAATTGAAGTTTCTAAGCTTGTTACTGGACAAATCAACTTCCATGCTAAAATTTTAGATTTAAATTTTTCCGTAGGTATACGCAGTAGACTTTGAAAAGCTGTCAATGTCATTATTCCTTTGGAATTTCGAAAACGAATAATCCATTGTTCATCGATGAATGCATCAAGTGAAATACAACAATGAGTCTCATTGTTACAGAAATCTATTGACGTTCCTTTATTATATTTATGAAAAATAATTGGAGAATTTACGACTTCAAAGCCCCTTTTGTGTGTAAGAATAATCCGCTCCAAAAATTTTCTCCTCCAACTATATTCTCTCTCAATATCATCATCGATTCTATGAATAAAATCTGTTTTTTTTATTTCCACAATTCCTCTTTTTAAATTTTCAACTACTTTAGTTAAAAAGAACGTATTATCAATCGAGTCAGTAATTTCATTACGTCCGCAACGAACGATATCTGCATCTTGCATGTAAAGACGATTGCAACTAAAGTCTGGAATGTAATACCACGGTGGTAATATATTGAAGTTTTTTGTAAAGATAACGTCGATGTGAAATCGAATAATATATTTTTTACTTTTTGTTTGTAAATTTTGATTGAAATAATATTCAAAATTGTATCGACATGTATAAAAATTATCTATAAACATTGGATGCCATGCGTACGAAGAAATAGGGTATACGAAATCCAAATATAATCCTAAAATTTGTGTTTGTAATTTTTCAATTATACCTTTCCAAAACGTTTCTGAATTATGATCTGTACATTCCTTATTTATAAACAAATCAATATCTCGTGCTACTCTATTTCGATCGTAAAATGTATCAGGATCAATTTGTCGATTACAAAACGACTGTGTTAGATGTCCATTTTTATAATAAGACTTAGATGCTTCGTAATGTAAAATAGAATCCCGTACATATCCACCAAAAATGAAACATTTTCTTTCACCGTGTTGTAATATAATTGAAACTATTTTTTTGAATAATAAATATTTTTCTTTACGACGAAAATCATCTTCTTCAAAATCAGACGAATCATCGCGACGCAATGACATTGTGTATTCTTGAATCTCGATTGGAATCGTCTGAATGAATAAAAGACAGATTTCAGATGTCAATTAAGAATAATATGATGTCGAATATTCTATATGAATCGGCAATATCGTTTATATCGTTTATATCGTTTATCGATTCTTGATAAACTATTTCCATTGAAAGCTATACACTACGAAATAATAAAATATAGAAAAATAAAACAACGTAAATTACATTTGAGTTTCTCTTAAAAGGCGACGCAGGTCAGATAATCTTAGATTATCTCTTTCTGCAAGATCTCTTTCAGCTATTAGGTAATGGCCTTCCCGGCGAATGTATCTGCTATCTATCAGATAATTACGCCTTCCCGGCGAATGTATCTGCTCATATGGACACATAATTTCGCGGCAGAGTGGACATGTGTTTTTATGTATCCACCTCCTTATACACGTTTCGTGTAAACAATTCTTACATTTTGAACACTCCCACATAGAATCTCCTATCTTTACTTCTTCTAGACATATACTACAAGTTTCAATGGATTCTTCATTCTTTCTGTAGACAATTTTGGATGTATTCTCTTCACTAAAAACATAATTGTATTCTTTAATAAGGATCAAGAAAATGTGTTTACATTCGCATCTTGTACGAAAGTGATCCTGACAAGTGCACGAAGATTGTGAAAAATCGTCTACGTTTATACACACGTCGTATACAGTATTCTGAGTACCTGTTACTTTATACAAATTTGGGGCTTCGATAACGTAGGACATATTTTGCTGTTGAGCTCTTTCATATCTAGATGATCTAACAAGTGGAATGGCTGTAATACGCATAATTATAATGTAAGATACACCATGCGTTTTCTAAGCCCACGTGAAGATCACAGATTTGATTTAATTATTTACAAAAATATGTAAATTATTTTATCTTCGATGATATAAATGAAATATCAGCAAAATTCTCGTCCAAGTTTTTTAGAAACTTTATTAAAAGCTGGTCTTATAAGTACAGTTGGATCAACAGTATTACTTACAACACATTTGAATGAAAATGAGAAAAAATTATATAACGGAACAAGTAGACTTTATAAAGTTTTAACAGATGTCAGTGGCAAAGCGTCAACACTGTATGCACTTGAATTAATTGAACAAATACAATTTCAAGAACTATTTAAACCTACAAAACCAACACGGGATAGAGATTATACAAATGATACAGACAGACCATGGCATAAATCTACACAATTTGAAGATTTACTTCAAACAATACAAAGAATAAATGCTAAACACGTCGATAAAAAATTGTCAGATATTGATAAATATTACATTTCCTTTTTTTATATAGAATCGTCAATTTTAAAAATTTCAGACGATATTTATGAAAATAAATATAGATATGAAAATGATAGTAATCTATATAAGGACTATTTGAGGCATATTGTTAGATATATGGCTAAACTTCTCCAATATTTATTAATAGACCCGGTCAACTTATTATACGAAAATGTGGTACATAAGGTGCTCGTTGTTTTAAAACCTACAGAAAAGAATCAATTAGTAAAACTAAATGACCGTAGAGCATTACACGTACCTTTTCAATATTCGTATATACCCAAAACAGATTCATCTAATATTACCCAGGATACTGTCGTTTATTCAATGCTTTTAAAACTGACAGGACGTACAGCTATTATGAATAACTCTATTTGTCGAATATTTTTTGACATTTCTATTTCAAGTATATATACTGTACTTGAAGAATCTATACGTAAAACTCCAAAACTTATAGACACATTTGCTTTCATTTATCATGAAAATCAGAATCTTTCTGCATCTGATAATTTATATTCTCATTCCGGTATGCAGAAAATCAAAAACAATAAAGATGATTTTAATTTATTTGATGAGAACTACAAATATTTAAGTACTACTTATGGTTTACAAATGTTTGATGAACACTCACAGGATTTAAAGAAATTTTTTATACAAAGACATTCTCAGGGATGGATGACTTATAATTCAGTATATTTACCAATTGAAAATTCTAATATTGAAAATATTTTTTATGAATACTTTGCAATTTATAAAATTGTTTTGAATGTCATGAAATTACTTACCATTACAGGAATGCATGAAATAAAATATATTAATCCTTTTTTTAATTCTAAGATTATACCTCTTATAGATATACAACAGTTAAAAGTTGCAATTTATTATGCGATGGGGAGGAATTTTGAAGAGAGTCAATATTCTAATACTGTCGTCTTCCAAGAAACATTTTTGTATATTATTGATTTCATAATATTTTCAATTTACGATATAAATGTAAGGAATGATGAAAATGGTATTTGGAAAAGTTCAAAAGTTACAAGAATGCTTCTTATAATGAGATGGCATTTAAGTAAGACTGTAAGCGAATTGTCATCATCTACAATAATGAATGTTGAACAAATTTTCTACTTATATTGGGTTTGTTATATCTATGTAAATTCTAATGACTTCAATAAACTTTTTACTTTAACTACTATATACAGTAATACTTCAAATGATTATCAATTACTGTCTGATTTCAATGTAGATATAAAGAACAAAGAGCAATCAATTTTAAATTATTTATTTGAAAATGTTCAAAAAGATGTTTCAAAATCGAAATCTACTACGCAAAATGATTTTAATCTTTTATATGAATTTGTTTCCTATGTTAATAATAAAGAAACTAAATTTCTTTATATGAGTCGATACGGTATAAGATATGAAACACAAAGACTCATGAAGCAGAAACCGAATTTTGAATATCTTACAAGTAATATACATTTATACGATATTTTTTTCGAACGATTTAAATATAGATGGATAAGAGAAAACGTAGAGACATTGTACAAAGACAGAACAAGAATGAAGAACTACACTAATTTTCTAAATACTATCCGTAAAATTAAAAATGCTGTAAAACCGGAAACATTTATTGATAGATTATTTCAGATTATTTCCAATAAAGCAAAAGATTTGCATAAAATATTTTTGGATGAAAGAGGCGGAATAAAGTCTAAGAGTACCCGGGGGTGGTTTGCAAACGATATAGAATATTATGACTCTTCTGAGAGAAGTATTGATATAGCATTACGAAGATTTGCCTTCGATGACTACTTAGACGATTACTTCATATTTTTGGAGGATGGAGCAAATGCAGAAATATACACATTAGCATTTCGGAATTTTTTCGGGAAATTGTTGATGCAATCACCTGAAACAAGAAAACAAAACTTAAAGATTACTAAACCACAAATTAATGCTATGATACAAACAATTCTAGATCATAAACAAACTGTATATAAAACAAAAAAAGATTTAAATAGATGTCAAGAGTTTTACGGTATTCTTACATTAAATATTAAAGGTATAGACAAAGAAGATAAAATAAAATTAATAGAAAAGTTAATACGTAATATTTTGGACGTGAAATTGTTTAAACCAGAACCATATTCTAATAGTGATGTATCATTCACTACATTTAAACAGTTATTTGAAGAAAGTAAGAATGTATTTATACAAAACAACGGTGTAAAAAATGATTTTATAAAGAATAAACAACCTAGTAGAATGGTATTTGACGAATTTATAGACGAATTACAAAAAATCATGACTGACTGCTTCTCATTGATAACGTCAGAGTTAGATATCGAACGACCTGACGAAGACGATATAGTACAAATTCAATCTTCATTCTTTCGAAATGACATTATTATAGATGCAAATGCATCTAAAACAATTGACAATTTTTATAAAAAGGTAAGACAAATTTCAGATGATATAATGAAAAATGTTTCATCGAAGGGTAAGAGAACGAATATATCAAGTATATTTCATACATTGTTAGACAATAGTAAACTAACACAAAGTTCTATACACGTACAAAAGGAAAGAGAAGATTACATTATATCGATGATAGACGAATATGTATATAACGAATTGGTAAAGGTGTTTAAGAGTTGTTCATAGACGTATTTTTACTATTTTTAACTTTTTTTTTTCTTAGATTGTACAAATGGAAATAATTGATAAAATAGAATTTGAATTACCACCTCAGATGGATACTTCTATCAATATAAATAATAATTCACCAAAGGAACTATCATCTCCTATAAATGCAGATATGGGTTCTTTATTTCAAGCTCTATCAAATAAAGACAAATTAAGAAATGATGTCGACGGTGTTGAGTTTATAAAACAAATGAAAAATACTGATAGTACAAAGAAATATTACGACATATACAGTGACAGTGGCGAACGGAAAAGAGAAAAATCAAGGGATAGAGATAAGTACAGAGATAGTGATAGAGATAGAGATAGAGATAGAGATAGAGATAAATACAGAGACAGGGAATATGAAAGGGACAGGGATTATGACAGGGATAGAGATAAGGATAAATACAGGGACAAGGATTACGAAAGGGAGAGGGACAGGGATAGAGATAGAGACGATTACGATAGAGATTTGGATAAAGAAAGAGAAAATTCTTCGACTGCTCAAAATTTATTTTCACATTTAAAAAACATTAGTCACAAAGTTGAAGAAGAAGACGAAAGAGAAAGGAAAAAAAATACTTATCCAGAATTTAATTTTACAAACACTCAAACGAAAAATGATGGAGAAGAAAGAGCGATATTATTACAGTCGTATCATTTATTGAAAGCACAGGGTATTAAATCTGAGATGTTATTAGATATAACTACAGATGTTAATATTTTAAGAAGTGAAGTTTCGAGAATGCAAACAGAAATAAGTTCTCAGAAGTGTATAAAATTTTCACGTAAAGCTTTAATCGCACTTGTATCCGGAATTGAATTTTTAAATCACAAATATGATCCCATGGGTCTACACTTAAACGGATGGAGTGAACATGTTATGACGACACTTGGTGATTATGATTCTGTTTTTATGCGATTGTATGAAAAATATAAAGATCAAACAGGTGCTCTATCGCCCGAAGCTGAATTAATTCTATTATTAGGTGGTAGTGGGTTAATGTTCCACTTAACACAAAGTTTTATTAATCAAAATGTTCCAAAATTTACAGAAGTTGCAAATGAATCACCAGAATTGGCTGATAAAATAGCAGGAATTATGGCATCAAAATATTCCAAATCACCTTCGAACGAATCCTCTGACAGCGACGACGATGTGATTTGGAGGAAGAAGGGAGGCAAACAGAAGGACGATAATAATAAAGTCAAACTTCCTACTGAAATGTTATCTACACCTGCATTTCCTGCCATGATTCAACAAATGGTTGCACCAAGGCAAGAAACGATTCCTTTACGACCAACGCCTGAATATACACCATACAAAAAGACAACAACAGATAACAGTTCGAAGGCGTCTGAACAAAATATAAAAGAAATATCTGTACCGCCTTTGAAAGAAAAGAGTGAAAATGTATTAGTAATATCTTAGAAGGATCTTAGTTCGGATGCCAAACGTCAAGTCAAAAAAAATCGAATATAGGTGAAATGCTTCAATCTAGTCCAGTGTCGTTTGTACATTTCACTACAAGAGCTCCATTACTTAAACCTAAAAATGTGGATGACTCTTTGAAAGATGTGGATTCTGATAAAGTCATAAATAATTCACCTCCTTCATATTTATCATATTTTAAAAATGAATATATAATGATGATACTAACTACTGTTAACACTTTTTTGAACCTTCTTATACTTCTCATGCTCTTTATTATATTTACACGTAATTGATAAGAGATTCTTGCAATCTTCGCAAATATACAAATATAAATTCTTAAAACAACCTACTTTATATTTTGAACATATATTACAAGAACATAATACAGTCAAAGGAAATCGATTGTTTAAAATTGAAATGTTATAATTCACCCAACTATTTAGAATAGTTTGAAGTGTTTTTGTAACATTTTTCATATTTACGACATTTGCCAAGGAACAGAATGAAAATATATCGTTGTCGAAGTTTGAAAATATATCAATCCAAGTTAGCATTTATTGAAAATTTTAAAATTAAATTTAGAAAAATTTTACTCTATATCATCTACTTCAAATTCCATTTCAGGGTCATTGTACACTTTTCTCCATGCAGTTCTACATTTTTTGAAATGTACAATGATCCACACTTCTTTAAAGTGAGTTTTCGTAGGGGCTCTGCATTTTTCGAAACAGTTTTTATCTTTTAAAAATTGTTTAAATCGTTGGAAATTGAATATTTTTGCATGTGTACCTAATCTCATCTCTTCTTGGTATATGTTGTATGCTCTTTGTAGTGGTATCATCTGATATCCATATTTTGGTCCCTTTGTATATGCCACCATTCCTCTTGTCTTATCTTCTTGTTCAAATGTTGGATCGATAGTTTGATAGTCTTGCCAATCCATAATATAACCTCTATGCAAAACTTGATCCCACCACGATTCTAATGTATCAAAAGAACTTTCTTTCTGAGATCGAAGTAACGACGTCATGGGGAATTTGGACGGTACAAATCCACATAAATCAACATTTTTCATCAAATATACAACAAGACACTTTAACCCCATATTGTCGTCTCCATAGATACATTCACTTAATTTTTCAAAATACTCTGCATTTCCATTGTATTTGCTTGTACACCCCAAGCAACACCACCTTCTAGCATTTTCACCCGCTGGAACCGCAAAATGATGATTTGACGCCATTACAAAATTACTAAAGCTGTCAACATAGTAAGTGTCAAAACCCTTGTGTTCACATCTTATTTGTTTTTCTGTTATCATACCTTTAAGTTTCCCGCTTAAACTTTTACAACCAGCCCAAAAGGCTTCATCTGCAAAAACGAGCAATTTATCCATCAAAATACTCGTAAATCTTCCAACTAGATCGTCCATATCTGTGACGTGTAGGTAATGCGTACCAAAAATCAGACCAAGGGCATCGATTATCATACTTTTTCCACATCCTTCTGATCCGACCAGAACAAGAGCAACCCCCATTTTTATCCATGGTTTTAGTATTGCATGAGCGATCCATTTCAAAACGTATGAAAATACAAACGGATTGTCAGCGCACCACACTTCCCTTATGTGCGATAATATAGGCTCGACGCGTGCTTTGTAATCTATTCCAGATGTTTCGATGGTTTTCAAACACTCTTGTTGAGTTATAAACAATCCTTGATATGTATTAAATTCGTGGCGATTTTTTAATGCATTTTTAGGATTCGGATCAAAAATTATAGTACTGTAACATTGCTTTTCAGCATGAGTCGACCAAATATCTGCAATTGTTTTACAACTAACCTTTGTACCATTTGATTCTCCCATGATCAATAGCACTTTGACATGTTTGTACAATTTTATAAAATCCGTTTCACTCTTTTGGATGTAAGTCCATTTTTGTTTCAGTTTTCCGCTATTGCACTTTTTTACAATGTAAATTACTTTTCCTGGATGATCACATATCATACACACAAAATTATTCATAAATTTTACAATTTTCGAACATAACGTTTTCGGATCAGATTGATATTTCTGTTTCAAATAGTCTATTATGACAGTCATTTTTTGTAAACTGTGATATTCCGGAGTAAGTTGTTGAAAATCATTTTCTTCGTGTTCCATTAATTCTATATAACTCAATTCACATGTATATTTATCACACATCGTCAATGTCTCAATACATTCGACACTAGGTTTTACAGGCGTCGTTTCTACCAAATCATTTCTCCGAACTAAACCTTTGTATAAGATTGCGTGATTATCTGATTCCCATGATTCGCATATTCGCTTACATTGATTATTGTACAAACCATAATATATCAATTTTCTACCTTCGGCTTTATTTTCGTCTTTATTCCATTTATCAGAAAATGGCATTCTTAATTTTTGATTAGACACAATTTGATAGTCTATATATTCCTCCAACCATTTGTATTTTTTTAGAATATGGTCGTAAAGCATCTTCATTATATTTTTATTGACTATAATATCAGGGAAATGAATATGGTAACTCATTTTTTTTGACGAGTTTGCAGAAAAAATTACACAATTCATAAGAGATTCTTCGATATCGAAAATTGTCCTAATACTCGCGTATATAGGATTCAGAAGTTCACTAATATTTACTGAGTTAGGCTTACCGTCGATATCAAATAACAATGCATGTTTAAAACTAAATAATTCGTGTATATATGTAGTAATAGATTCATCTTCACATCTAGCTAAAATTGAAACGAATTTTTGTTCTGCTATATCAGTCATTCCATAATATTGAATCTCGTAACCTTTGAACTTAAAATGTGTTGCAATGGAAGATTTATTTTGTACACCCGCTCCAATACACTTGTCCCTCAAAAACTGTGATAATTCAGTTTCAAGGGACATTTCCTCTTAAATATATTTTTATTTTCAAACCTTTTCCAACAATACGACGTGTTCGGTTTTGTTTAATTAATTTTTTTATCAAAATATGTAAAATTAGATGAAATATATTGTTGTTTTGATATTTTCATGTTTAT
>MDSV01243869.1_pt1 | contig 11529 bp, 10 predicted proteins | sample 810851 | NCBI WGS metagenome assembly MDSV01 (sample SAMN05326640, study PRJNA326480) | marine metagenome | isolation source: seawater | place: Atlantic Ocean: North East | collected 2012 | reverse complement strand
TCATATTGTATTTATTTATAATTTCTTTGAAGTCATAAGTTTCTAAATTATTAATATTTTTTTTAATTAAACTAAAATCATCAAGGTCTTGAGTGGGTAAAATGTAATTTAAAAGACTATATTTTTTATTATTCAAGTTCCAGTTTGTAAATAATTTGTTTTCTGAAAACATTGAGACTTGATTTTTGTTTTGATCAACAAAAATAGGTATGAATAATAAATTTTTTTTTATAGGTAAAGATGGAAATATATTTTTCGACTCTAGTAAATCAAATATATTTTTTTTGTTAAACGAAACATTAATTGTAAGATAATAAATCTCATCTACAAACTTTTCATCTACGATAGAGAAAGTTTCAATCATTCCCTTTATTTGATTAATCGAAGTATTTTTTAATTTTATTTGATCTTTACTTTGAACAATTGAAGAAATTAGTTCTATATAAGCCTCTACGAATCCCTCATCGATAATTTCATTTTTATTAAAATTTATTTCAAAAGGTGTGGATATTTCAACATCATTTATAGAAAATGTCTTTGAGTAGCTTTTTTCTGTGGAAAAAAAAATATTTATTAAAGCAAGAAATAAAAAAAAATTATATAAAAGCTTTAATTTACAAAGTAAAAAAATAAATTTCATAAAACATATTAATGAATAAAAAAAAATTTACCTATAAAAAAAGTGGAGTTAATATTAACGCTGCTGACAAGTTTATTGATTTCATTTCTACAGTTTCAGCAAAAAAAAGAGGCAAAAAAAAGTTTTCCAATATAGGTGGATTTGGCTCAATTACAAATATACCAAATAATTTTAAACAACCAAGAATCGTAGCTTGTACTGACGGTGTAGGAACTAAAATTGAAATTGCAAATATATTAAATAAATTTGACACTATTGGAATTGACTTGGTTGCTATGAGTGTAAACGATTTAATCGTTCAAGGAGCTAAGCCGTTAGTTTTTTTAGATTATATTTCAATAAATAAAATTGATCTTAAAAAACTTAAAGCAATAATTGAAGGAATTAATAATGGCTGCAATCAATCAGAATGTGAACTCGTTGGAGGAGAAACTGCTGAAATGCCTGATACATATGAAAAAGGTAAATTTGATATAGCTGGTTTTGCAGTTGGAGTTGTTGAAAAAAATAAAATTTTAAATAAAGAAAAAATAAAACAAAACAATTTAATACTAGCTGTGCCGTCTAGTGGTTTACATTCTAATGGTTATTCTCTTATAAGATATTTAATAAAACAAAAAAAAATAAATATTAAAAAAAATAAGTTTTTAAAATCTGAACTTTTAAAACCAACCAAAATATATGTAAAAGAAGTATTAAATTTAATTAATAAAAACTTAATTAATGGTTGTGCTAATATAACTGGAGGAGGATTATCTGATAACATCAAAAGGATTATACCAGACAAGCTCTATGCAAATATAAATTTAGATAAAATTAAAACTTCTAAAATTTTTGGTTGGCTTAAAAATAATGGAATATCTGATAAAGAAATGCTCAAAACATTTAATTGTGGTGTTGGTTTTTGTCTTATTGTTGAAAGTAAAAATCTAAAAAAATTAAATAAATTTTTTTCTAAAGAATACAAACCATATGTAATTGGAAAAATTTCTAAAGGAAAAAACAAAGTTAAACTAAATGGTTCTATTAACTGGTTACAATAGAGTAAGAACAGCTGTATTTATTTCTGGTACAGGTAGTAATTTTAAATCTCTATTAAAATTTTCAAAAAATAAAATATCTCCAATTTCTATTAACTTAATTATTTCAAATAATCCAAAAGCAAAAGGTTTAAATTATGCGAAAAAATTTAAAATTCAAAAAAAAGTGTTAAATTTTAAAAATAAAATATTAAGTGAAAAGAAATTACTTTTTCTTTTAAAAAAAAATAATATTGAAATGATTTGTCTTGCTGGTTTTATGAAAATTTTATCAAAAAATTTTATAAAAAAGTTTAAAGGAAAAATTTTAAATATACACCCCTCTTTACTCCCTAAATATAAAGGATTAAATACTCACAAAAGAGCATTAAATAATAAAGAAAAATACTCAGGATGTACGGTTCATTTTGTAAATTCTAGATTGGATTCTGGCAAAATTATTCTACAAAAGAAAATAAAAATTTCAAAAAATGAAACCGAAACTTCTCTAGCTAAAAAAATTTTAGTTCAAGAGCACAAACTCTACCCAAAAGCTATATTAAAAGTTCTTAATCTTTAAAGAAAAAATCTATTTCAATTTTAGCATTTTCAATACTATCTGATCCATGTACTGAATTTTTATCAATTGAAATTCCATATTTTTTTCGAATAGTACCTTCTTCTGCATCTTTTGGATTTGTAGCACCCATTAATTCCCTGTTTCCCAAAATTGCATTCTCTTTTTCGAGAACCATAACTACAATTGGACCAGATGATAGATAATCACATAAATCATTATAAAACGGTTTTGTTTCATGAACTTTATAAAACTTTTCTGCCTCTGATTTTTCAATTTGTATTTTTTTTTCTTTTAATATTGAAAAGCCTTTACTTCTAAACATTTCTTTAATCTCATTCTCAAGATTTCTTTCAACAGCATCAGGTTTAATAATCGATAATGTCTGTTCTAAATTACTCATAATTATCCTCTATTAGTTTGTTTAATAATCTTACTCCATAACCAGTAGCACCGCCTGAATTCAGTGCTCCGCCATATTTCGAAAAAGCCATACCAGCTATATCTAAATGAGCCCACGGTGTTTTATTTAAAATGAACCTTTGTAAAAATTGAGCAGCTGTGGTAGATCCAGCTCCACCAACGTAATTGATATTTTGCATATCTGCATTTTTTGAGTCAATTAATTTATCAAAATTTTTATTTAAAGGCATTCTCCAAACCTTCTCTTCAACATTTTCACCTGCTTTAATCAATTGATTTGATAATTTATCGTTATTTGAAAATAAACCAGCGTATTCTGATCCAAGAGAAACAATAATAGCTCCTGTTAGAGTTGCTAAATCTACTATAAATTTTGGTTTAAATTTCTCCTCTGTATAAGTTAAAGCATCAGCTAAGACTAATCTTCCTTCAGCATCAGTATTTAAAATTTCAACTGTCTTACCGCTATATGACTTTACAATATCACCTGGTCTTTGTGCATTGCCTCCAGGCATATTTTCCACAAGACCAACTACGCCGACAGCATTTACTTTTGCTTTTCTTAAAGCTAAACTTTTCATTAATCCTACTACAACTGCAGAGCCAGCCATATCATATGTCATGTCTTCCATAAATTTTGCAGGTTTTAAAGATATACCTCCTGTGTCAAAACAAACTCCTTTTCCAACAAAAGCTAGTGGTTTAGATTTATCTTTTAATCCGTTCCATTCCATTGTTACTAAGTAAGAACCCCTGATGCTTCCTTGACCAACGCCTAACAAAGTATTCATTCCTAATTTTTTTAATTTTTTTTCATCAAGAATATCTATTTTCAAACCATCTTTTCTCAATAAATTAAGTCTTTTGGCATACTCATCTGGATGAAGGATATTTCCTGGTTCTGATACCAAATCTCTTGTAAAAAAAGTTCCATCTTCTATGGCTTTGAACTTTATCTGGTCTTTTAAATTTGGTTTATTTTTACCTGTTACAGTAATTTGCATATTTTTTTTATCTTTTTTTGTTTTGTATTTATCAAACAAATAAGATTTTAATTTTAATCCATGTAAAAAATAAGCTAAAATATTTTTTGATCGATTGGATATTGTGTCTGAATTTATTCCAAAGTCATTTTGTTTTAAGTCTTTAAATTTATCAAAAAAACTTGCACCAAGATTTTCAGCATCAGAACTGGTTATATTTTTTTTTAGGGATACTAAAACTATTTTTCTTTTTGAGCTTATATCAAAAGTTAAAATTTCTCTTTTAATATCTTTTGTTTTTATTAAATCTGAAATAAAAGAAAATTCAGTGCTCGAAATCTGTTTTTTTAAAGACGAAATATTAAATTTATCATCAGCAAAATAAACTAAATTTGCTGTATTTTTGTTTAATAAATTATTTTTATATTTAATTTGAACAGTCATAAATTTTAATTACACTCAAAACGAGATGAATGCTATATATGAATAAAATTATTATATTTCAATGAAAAAATTAATTTTTAGAAAAATTAACAAGGATACCATCGGCTTTTTTCTAGTAATGTCTCTAACATTTGGTTTAATTGTTTGGACGCTCCAAGCTGTAAATTATTTGGATTATGTAACACAAGATGGACATGGATTAAAGACATACTTCATGTATACTTTACATAATTTTCCTAAAATAATTCATCGAATAATCCCTTTTGTTTTTTTCATTTCTCTTTTTTTTATCATTACAAACTACGAATTTAAAAATGAATTATTAATTTTTTGGACACACGGAATAAGTAAATTAAAATTTGTAAATAATTTTATTTTATTATCAATTTTTTTGTTACTTTTTCAGATAATTGTAGGGTGCATCGTGTCTCCTTTATTTCAATTTAAAGCAAGATTATTTTTAAAAAACTCAGAGATAAATTTTTTCTCATCTTTAATCAAAGAAGGAAAATTTATTAATGCAGTAGAGGGATTAACTATATTTATAAATAATAAAAATTTAGACAATTCGTTTTCAAATATTTTTATAGATGACTCCTCAAAATCAAATACTAGGATGATATATGCTAGTAAAGGGGTAATTGTTGATGAAGATAACAAAAAAATATTTAAACTTTATTCTGGAAAAGTAATTAATAAAGATAAATCGAAAATTAATGTATTTGAATTTGAACAAATTGACTTTAGTCTTTCTGAATATTCAACATCTACTATATTAGTTCCCAAAATTCAGGAACTATCCACAACAAAAATTCTTAAGTGTTATTTAAGTTTTTACCATTCAAAAAATAATATATTTACCGAACAATCTAGTAATTGTGAAATAAATTCAGAAAAAGTGATAAATCAAGAACTTATAAAAAGATTAATTAAACCCTTCTACATACCGCTTATAACTATTGTTTGTTGTTTTCTCGTTATACTTCCAAAAAATGATTCAAGATATTTAAAAGCTAGAAGAATAATTTTTCTTCTAGCTTTTTCAGTTTTGCTCATATCTGAAACTACTTTAAGATATCTTGCTTCATCAAATTTCACAGTTTATGTATATTTAATTTTTCCATGTATATTTTTTTTATGTGCTTATATCTTTTTAATTAAAAAAATAAAAAATGTTTAAAATTTACGAAAAATATATAATTAAAAAATTTATAGAAAAATTTTTAATTATAACTTCTATATTCTTAAGTTTATCGATAATTTTGGGTGTATTTGAGGAAATTTCTTTTTTTAAAGATGCAGAAGCAAGTTTCTTTTTACCTTATTTAATGACATTGCTTAATGCACCAATTACCTTATTTGAAATTTTTCCATTTATTTTTTTAATTTCAACACAATTTGTTTTTTATGAAATTTTTAAAAAAGATGAGCTAATTATTCTTAAAATTAATGGATTAAACAATCTAAAAATAATTAAAACACTATTAATATCCTCACTTACATTAGGAATTTTAATGATTGTTTTATATTACAATTTTGCATCTAAATTAAAGTTTATTTATACGGATGTTAAAAATCAATTTACTAATGACAATAAATATCTTGCTGTAGTTAATGATAGTGGATTGTGGCTGAAAGATGAAGTTGAAGACTCAATATTGATTGTTAAATCAAAGTACATAAAAGATAATTTCCTTATTGAAGTAATAATTAATGAGTTCAATAGAAATTTTGATCTTAGGAGGACTATACAATCCGATAAAGTTGATATCAGTAAAAAAAATTGGATTTTGTTTGATCCAAAAGTTACTGAAAATAATGTTTCAAACAATAATAATTCACAAATTTACTTCCAAACAAACTTTAATGAAGAAAAAATAAACAATCTATTTTCAAATTTTTCTACTTTAAACTTAATTGAATTATTCAGTTTAAAAGAAGACTATGAAGCTTTGGGCTATTCATCTGATGAAGTAATGATTCACTTGCTAAAGCTATTCTCAACTCCTTTTTTTTATGCTTTAATGACAATTTTATCCTGTGTGATAATGTTCAATGTGAACAAAAATAAAAGTTTATTTTTTCATGTAATCTTAGGAATTTTTATTTCAGTAATGATTTATTATTTAAAATTTATATTTGTTTCTTTGGGTAATGCTGGAGTTATTCCAGCCTCAATTTCAATATTTTTACCAATAATATTTATTACATTAGCTATATCTATAGGGTTGGTGAGGGTAAATGAAAAATAAAGTCATTATTTTCCTTATTTATTTTTTATTTAATTGTAATCTATCTCATGCAGATCAATATGAATTTTATGCTACAGATCTAAACGCTTCATATTCTAATAACACTATTAAAGTTAACAAAGGAACGGCAATCTCTAAAAATAAAAATTTAAAAATTAAAGGTAATTTTTTTGAATACAACAAAAATTCAGAACTTCTAAAAGTTACAAAGGGTAAAGTATTTGAACAAATTAACAACCTTGAAATAAGTTTTGATAATCTTGAAATAGATGGAAAAAAATTGTTTCTAATTGCATATGGCAATGTGGAAATTTTAGATAAAGAAAATAAGCTAATTTTTGAAACTAGTAATATTGAAATGGATAGGTTAAATAATATTTTAAGATCATCAACTAAAACTTTTATTAAAGACAATAATGATAATTTATTTCAAGTAGACGAGTTTGTTTACAATATTAAAAAAAATATTTTAAAAATCAAAAATATCTCATTTAAAGATGTAAATGATAATAAATTATTTATTGATTCAGCTTTTATAAATACAAAATCAAAAAAACTAATCGGAAAGGATGCAAAAATAAACCTTAACAATGTTTCTTTTAATGATAAGAATGAGCCACGAATAAAAGGAGTCAGAATAAAACATGATGAAGAAAATACAGAAGTATCAAAAGGTGTTTTTACAGCATGTAAAAAAACCGATAAATGCCCTCCATGGCAACTAACCGCTGAAAAAATTACTCATAACAAAAATAAAAAAAATATAGATTATAAAAATGTGTGGTTAAAAATTTATGATGTTCCAGTAGTTTATTTTCCAAAATTTTTTCATCCAGACCCGACAGTAAAAAGACAAACTGGTTTTTTAATGCCGTCATTCAAAAGTTCTCCTAATAAAAATACCTTCTTTAGCATTCCATACTTTAAAGTATTGGGTGAAAATAAAGATTTAACTCTCACTCCAAGATTATATTCAGAAAAAAAAATAATGGTACAAACAGAATTTAGAGAAGTTACTAAAAATGGGAACTATATTAATGATTTCAGTTTGTTTAAAAATAAAAATAACTTAGATGGTCATTTTTTTCATAAATTAAATAAAAATTTAGATACCAAAAAATTTGATACATCAAGTATTGAAATTAAAATTCAACAGACCTCTAATGATACCTATCTTAAAGCTAATAAATTAGTGTCTCCAACAATAAATAATTACGATTTATTAGAAAACTCTATTAATTTAATTTTAAGCAATGAACAATCACTTATTGAGACTGACTTCATTGTTTTTGAAAATTTAAATAAAAGTAATAATGATAAATATGAATATGTTTATCCCAAATTTAATTTTGAGAGAAAATTAAATAATAATACAAAACTCAAAGGTGATTTTATATTTCAATCAAACAATTATGTTCATAAATTTGATACAAATGTTTCTGAAAAAATTAATACAAATGACTTAATTTTTAAATCAGATTATAAAGTTACTAAGTCAGGTTTTTATAACAATTTTGAATTTAAAGTAAAAAATTCCAATACTAGTAGAGAGAATTCTAAAGACTTAAAGAATGGTGAAAATATTTATTATTCTGGTATTTATCAGCTAAATACAAGCTTGCCTTTGGTGAAATTAGGTTCAAATTTTCAAAGACTAATAAATCCAAAATTATCTTTGAAATTTAGTCCAGGTTACACAAAGAACATAAGTAAGAATTATAATCGTTTAGACATTAATAATATTTTTGACTTAAATAGGATTTCTTCTAGTGAAACATTAGAAGGTGGTCTTTCACTAACTTATGGCTCTGATTATATATTATCAAATTCAAAAAGTGATAGAGAAATACTATCTTTTAAATTTGCTAACAATTTGAGACTAAAAGAAAATAAAAACTTAGAAAAAAATAATCAATTAGGAGCTAAAACATCCAATTTATTTTCAGAGATATCTTTTAGTCCAAATAAATATTTTAAAACTAAGTATAATGTTTCTTTAAAGAATAATTTTGTAAACAAAAGTTATGAAAATTTTGTAACTGAATTTAGCATAAACAATTTTGTTACAAAATTTGATTACCTTAACGAAAATAATGCATCACAAAATTCATATATTCTGAACGAAACAAGTTATAATTTTAATGAAGCTAATAAATTATCTTTCTCCACTAGACAAAATAAAAAAACAGATCTGGTTGAGTATTACAATTTAATATATCAATATGAGAATGATTGTTTGGCAGCATCAATAGAGTATAACAAGGAATATTATAACGACAGAGATATAAAGCCAGATGAAAGTATATTTTTTAAATTAACTATTGTGCCATTTGGTAAAACTAGCACACCAAATTTAATTAACTAATGATAAAAAATACTTTAAATATTTTTTTATTTTTAATTTTATTTATTAATTATTCCCTATCTGAAACAAACATATCTATAGAAGCCAAAGTAAATAATAGATTAATTACAAATATAGATATTTTAAAAGAAGTTGAGTATTTAAAAATTCTTAACCCTAATTTAAATGAGCTTGATGAAAAAAAAATTTTTGAATTATCCAAAAATTCTCTTATTAATCAAATTGTAAAAGAAACAGAGATTGAAAAATTTTTTGATTTAGAAAAAAATCAAAATAATGATCTATTAGATCAAGTGTACTTAAATTTAATCAAAAGACTCAATTTAAATTCAGAAAAAGAATTTGATTAGTTATTGTTATTAAAAAAAAGCTTCTCAATAAATGAAATAAAAAATAAATTAAAAATCGAATTATTGTGGAACGATATAATATTTGCTAAATACAAAAATCAAGTAAAAATTAATAAGCAGGAGCTTTTGTCAAAAATTGAAAATAGAAAAGATAAATTCAATAATGAATATTTATTATCAGAAATTTTTTTTAAAAAAGAAAAGGATACAGAAATAAAAAATTTAATATTAAAAATAAAAAAAAGTATAAATGAAATAGGTTTTAGTAATACTGCTAATATTTATAGTACTAGTGAAAGTAGAAAATTTGGAGGAAAAATAGGTTGGGTAAGTGAGAATAATTTATCTAAAATTATATATGACTCATTAATTAAAACAAAAATAGGTGAACATACAGATGTAATAAAAATAAATAACAATTTCTTAATTTTAAAAATAGAAGATAAAAGAACTAAAGAAATCAAAATAGATAAAGAAAAACAACTTTCTCAAATGATAAATTTTGAGACAAATAAACAATTAAATCAATTTTCTAATATTTATTTTAATAAAGTTAAAATAAATAATTATATAGATGAAAGATAAACCTATTATTATAGTTCCCGGTGAAATTCACACTATTTTCTATGAAATACTATTTAAATCTCTTAAGAGAAAAAAATTTAAAAGCCCTTTAATTATAGTTACCTCAAAAAAAATTTTTATTAAAAAAATGAAAAAATTTTCATATAAAAAAAAAATTGAGTCTATTTCAGATATTAAAAATCAAAAAAGTTTTCGTAATGATAGAATTTATATAATTAACATTGATCACAAAATTAATGACTATTTAAGCAGATGTTTTAAGGAAACATTTAAAGTATTAAAGTTAAAAATTACTAACAAATTTATTAATGGACCAATAAATAAAAGTAAATTTTTAAATAAAAAATTTTTAGGAATTACAGAATATATTTCTAAAAATTTTAAGATTAAAAAAAATGCAATGCTTATTTTTAATAGAGAGCTTTCAATTTGTCCTGTTACTACTCATCTACCATTAAAATTAGTGCCAAAAAAAATAAATCAGAAATTAATTGTTGAAAAAATACTCTTAGTAAATAATTTTTATAAATCTCAATTAGGTATAAAGCCAAATATTGCAATCACAGGTATTAATCCGCACTGTGAGAGTGTTTTAAAAATTAATGAAGATGTTAAAATAGTAACCCCAGCTATTAAACATGCGAAAAAGAAAAACGTTAAAGTTTCAGGACCTTATTCTGCAGATACAATATTTCAAAAAAAAAATAGAAAAAAATTTGACGTAATAATAGGAATGTATCATGATCAAGTATTAACAGCATTCAAAACTATATATGAATTTGATGCAATTAATATAACATTAGGTTTACCATTTTTTAGGGTTTCGCCTGATCATGGACCAAATGAAAAAATGGTTAATATGAATTTATCAAATCCACTAAGTTTAATAAGAGCTTTGGAGTTTTTGGATAATAAGTGATTAAACCTAAAAAAAGCTTAGGTCAAAATTTTTTAATTGATAAAAAAATTTTACAAAAAATTACAAGTTTAACCGATCTAGAAAATAAAATAGTTCTAGAAATTGGGCCAGGCACTGGAAATCTAACATCATATATTCTTGAAAAAAATCCAAAAAAATTTTTTGTAATTGAAAAAGATAATGAGCTAGTAAAAAAACTTCAGGACAAATTCAATGATCAACTTAAAATTATAAACGATGATGTGCTTAAAATAGATGAAACTAAACTTTTCAAAAATAAAGTGATTGTTTTTGGTAATTTGCCTTATAATATTTCAACTGAAATACTTAGTAAATGGATAGTTAATTTAAAAGATAGCTTTTGGTTTGAATGTCTAATTTTAATGTTTCAAAAAGAAGTTGCTGATAGAATAATTGCAGAATCTAATTCCTCAAATTACGGAAGATTATCAATAATAAGTAATTGGAAACTAAATATAAAGAAAATATGTGATATAAAACCCGAGGCATTTACACCTAAGCCAAAAATTGAAAGTTCTTTATTATTTTTCTATCCAAAAAAAAATTTTATAAAAATTAATAATCCAAATAACTTGGAAAAGGTTACTAGGATTTTTTTTAATCAAAGAAGAAAAATGCTAAAAAAACCTTTCAATCAACTATTTAATGGAGATCAAAAAGTTTTAAATAAACTAAAAATTGATTTAAAACTTAGACCCCAAAATTTAAGTTTCGAAACTTATTACAAGCTAGCTTTTGAATATGAAAATTTAAGAAGTTAGTTTCTCAACATGACTTCTTATATAATTTAGATCATAATCTTTTGAGCCATTGTTTATTACTGCATCAATTAAATTTGTTATTTTTAAAAAACATTCATTTAAATCATTGTTTATAACAACATAATCATAATTTATCCAATGCAAAACATCCCTTTCAAATTGTTTCATTCTTTCTTCAGCAATTAATTTA
>MDSV01212311.1_pt1 | contig 11529 bp, 11 predicted proteins | sample 810851 | NCBI WGS metagenome assembly MDSV01 (sample SAMN05326640, study PRJNA326480) | marine metagenome | isolation source: seawater | place: Atlantic Ocean: North East | collected 2012 | reverse complement strand
CGAATATATAGAAGGAGCAAATAATAATGAATTGTTAACACAAGATATTCAAGAACAAAAACAAGAACGTCGTCAAGCAATAAAGGATAATAACGACCCTGCTTTATCCAATTATGAAACTTCATATGAAAATATTGATATGGATGAAAATGAAGAAGTTTATAATGAAATGGCCGAAGTTCATATTGAAATGGGTAATCGTGAAGAATTCAAAAAACGTGTTGGTTCTATGTTGAAAGTATTTTTAGAAATAGCTATGAATAATAAATCTATATTTAATTTCGAATATTCAAGTATTATTGAAAAAACACATAAATATAAACAAAAAGAAAAATCACGTATTGTTGAAAGATTACGTAGCATGTCTATTGAAGAACGTAGAGTAGAGAATATGAAAAAAACTTATAAATTAGGTGAATGGAATGTAGGACAAAATAAAGGATTATTTGTTTATGATGTTACTACAAGTGATCGTGAACGTACAGAAAATATTTTACAAGGTTTTGTAGATATTGATACAGAAATACAAGAAGAAACGGATTATGATGAAAATATGGAAGATGAAAACGAGGCTTTAAACATAAATGGATTGAGTGAAAATTACATGGATGGACAATATTATAGTGAAGACGAAGAAGAATTTTGAAATTTTTAAATTCGAAGACATTATGTTTATTGACTTTGATTAAATGATTTAGAAAGAAAAACATATATAATAAGTAGTATCATATTTTTGATAATATAAAATATTATGTATTTTACATTATGTATTGCAACAAAGGATCGATTTGACAATTATTTACGATGGTATTTACCTAGATTTTTATGTGTTTCATACATAAATGAAATTATTATAAGTGATGATGATGAAGATGGTAAAGACGTTGAAAAAATTAAAACTAATTTTCCATTTCCGACTATCAATATAAAAACAGTAATTAATAAAGGTCAACACGGTCCATTTATGAACAAATTAAATGCTTGTAAACATGCAACAAATGAATGGATTATATTAATGGATTCAGATAATTGTGCAAATGAAATTTATTTTAAATCAGCATATGATTATATTCAAGCAAATAAAATCAATAAAACATCATTATTGGTTCCGTGTAATGCGGATCCACATTATGACTTTAGACATTTCAATAATATGGTTTATAAGAAGGGTTTATTATCTGAATTTGACGAATATGAAAAACGTGAAATGGGTGAACGAGCGCCTTTACGAGTATTAATGAATACAGGTAATTATTTATTAAATAAGTATTTAATAGACAATTTGAATATTGAAAATGAGTTGGATTCTATTCATATGTCATCAGCTTGTGATGTAGTGTATATGAACATATTGTTTATGGAACAAATGGATGCAGAATTTCATGTAGTACCTAATATGGAATATGAGCATTCTGTTCATGCTAGTAGTACATATTTAACAACATGTAAAGATTATCCAGAATTTAACGAAACAATAAATAAAAGATTCGAAAATTTAGGATAGACTAAGAAATGCGAAAACTAGTAAACAATAAATTTCCTCATAATATAGTAGAAAGGAAACTGATGGATTTAAAAAGTAATTTGGTATATGTTCGATACAATAGAGTTATGTTTGCAATACTTATATTTTTGATATTGTTTTCCCTTGTACATTATAGTAAACCTGGTTTTGCATACAATCGTCATGGTGGTTTTCGTACATTTGGTATTGGATATAAACATAAAACAGTTGTACCTATATGGTTAATTGCAATTATATTGGCAATTTTTTGTTATTTATTTGTTTTATATATTTAGACATGTTTCTTTTAACTCAAGTTTATATGATTTAAATAAAAAAGTAAATAATTATATATTTTTGATTTTATATAATTATTAATAAAGTAAATAATGGAATATAATCCAAGATTAATAGAACCGGGTGCAAAAAATTACATGACAAATTTATTATCAAAGTGTCATGATAACAGAGTATCTATTTATTTATATATTTTAAATGTTGGCACTTTAGTAATTTTTATAGGAATAGTAGCTCTTATATTATATTATTGTCATAAGAATAAGATAACACCAACAGAAGAAGCATATAAAATGCAAAAAGAACAACAATATATTTTATCAAAAATAAGATATTATAAGGATCATCAACATAGTATTAATTCTAAAGCATCAATAACTGGTTTACCAACAACTGATTTACGACCAGTATAAAGACTATAATTAAATTATGTTTTTTTATGATATATAATCTATGATTTTAGTATAGATTATATAAGTATATATAAATGAATTTGTTTGATAGAGACCGTGAAACAGCAATAGAAGAAAACAGCGGACAAAAAACAATATTTGATGTATTAGAGAACTTATTTGCAACAGATACTGATATTTTTTTTAAAGATCCTTTGGTTGGAGATATTGATTTAGAAGTATTAAAAGAATGTAATTTTACAAATGTTGAAAAATTAAGATTTTCACCAGGTAAAATAACTAGTCTTAAGAATATTCCAACACATATTAAAGAACTTTCGTGTCCAAAAAATCTATTAAATAGTTTGGAAAATATACCAGAAACTTTAGAATTATTGGATTTGGAAGGAAATGGTATAAAATCGTTGGACCTTTCAAAATTAAAAGATTTAAAAGTTATTAAAGTATCTGAAAATGTATTGATAGAATTAGAAAATCTTCCACAAAGTTTAGAACAATTATTTTGTAACAATAATGATTTAAGAAAATTGGATTTGGATGGTTTAACTAAATTGAATGTATTACATTGTTCAGGTAATCGTTCTATGACTATTCATAATATGCCAGAAAATGTATCTGATTTCAATAATGATAATTTACCTACAAATGAAATATTACGTTCTAGAAACGAAGATGAAGAAGATATTCCACAATATGATGTTTATGAATCTTTGGATAAATATTTTAAATTAAAAATACAATATGATGAACGTGTAAAATCTCAAAAACGAGCATTATTTAAAAGAATTGGCAATAAATCTGTATTTAAAAAAGAAGTGGTTAAATTAAAACCTTTATGTATTAATTGTAAAAGACCTGTTGGTACTATTTTTTCAAACAAAAACCGTACATATACTGCTATTTGTGGTGCTGCTGGTAATTCGGGATGTAATTTGAATATTAAAATATATATGGGAGAACATGATAATTTGATTGATTCTATAAAATTGTTTGAAGATGGAGTAGAAGAAAATAAAGAAAATATTATTAAAATGAAAATGGATACTTTGTTGGATTATGTTAGTGAATCTAAAATTTCAAAAGATTTCAAAGAAGAATATGATGAATATAATTCGAATAATATGTTATTGCTTGATTTCAAAAAACAATATGATGAATTACATTTTTCGAAAGATAAACAAGAAAAAATGGAAATTAAAAAAATTGAGATCCATAAAATTATTTCACATATTCAAGAATTATTAAAAGAGTATAAAAAAAATAATCAAAGAGATATTTTGAAAGATGTTATAGATATTTATCAAAAACAACTTATGTCAGAAATTTTAAATTTAAGACATTTGAAATACTCTGTTATGACTATTGAAGAAAACAAACAAGATGGAAAATCTTATTTATTTCAAAATGATATTTATTTAAATGAAATAGATATTAATTTAGGAGAACAACCAAAAGTTATTAAATTTTTGGGTAATTTTTAACCAAACCATATAAAGCATTATTTGTATTTAATTTAATGTTACTTAAAATACTATACAATATATCTGTAATTTTGGGAGGTGGTATTTCTTTTGGTTATACTTCAGTAGTTGTTCATCAATTTATTCATAGTAAGTCAAAATACCATCACATATACTTTAATGGTAGTAGATTAGATAATATTACAAATGTATTTAATACAGGATTTTATGTAGGATCTGCATTATCTATTATGTATTTAGTAACAGGTAAACCAATATTTTGTAATTTTATTGAATGTTAAGCAATTAATAGATCTCTTGGATTATCTATATTTATACCATAAATATTTCATGACTATATTTTAATTATAAAAAAATTTCCTATAATTAAAAAATTGATCTCCATTTTTATAAATAAAATAACTGCATAAACCTCTTGTATACACATACATAATAATGTCTACTGCTACCGAAATGAATACTCAAGTTCCAGTTATTGATACTCCAGTTGTTAAGGCAAAGCCTTTAGCTGCAAAGTATAAGAATTATACTAAGTTTGCTTATTGGTTCATTAAACGTCTTCAATCTGAGGATACAATTCAAGGAGACTTCCAGTCAGTTATCAAGTCTTTAGGTATTTACTTGAATGACGTTGATGAAAAACAGGTATTGTTTGATGATTTTGAAAATGATTCTAAAGAAATTGATAAAGAAATGAAGCAACTTGTTAAGGTTTATAACAAGCCTGCACCTAAACCAAGAAAGTCTTCAAAGAAAAAGGTTGTTGAAACGGATGTTGTTGAAACTCCAGAAAAAGTTCAAACTCCAGAAATAGTTGAAACTGTTCTTGAAAAGGTTCTTGAAACTACTGTTGAAAAGGTCGTTGAAACTGATGTTGAAGCTGAATCGGAACCTGTTAAGAAAGAACGTAAGAAAACTAATAAGAAAAAAGTTGTTGTAGAAGCAGATAATATTGTTGCACAAATTGTAGAAGCTGCAAATAGTTGTTCTATTGAAGCTCCAGATAATTTGGAAACTACAACTTCTCCAAAGGTAAAGAAGGAAAAGAAGTCTCGAAAGAAATCTACTTCTCTTCCTACTGTTGCTGAATCCAAAGATGAAAATGTTATTGAAACTGTTGTAACTTTGGACCGAAAGGAATCTTTAGATGAGTTGGATGCAACAACCAGCCCTGAAACTAAAAAGAAAGTAGTAAAAAAAACTTCTAAGAAATCTAAAGATGAAGAACCTGTTAAAGAGTCAGAACCAATATTGACTCAAGAACAACAATCTGTGTTAGATGAATTAGAAATAGAGACTTATGATGAATAAATAAAAAATAGTTAATTAAATAGTAGCTAGGAAATAAATAATTTTTTATTGTATTTATTAATTTACAAAGAAACTCCTAAACAAGTTCTATAAATTGATTTAGGTTGTTCTTCTGGTTCCACACAAAACTCATCATAAAAATTATCAAACAAATCATCATTAGGAAATTCTACGGTTTTATTTCTTTTATTTATAGTACCGCTAAATTTTAAAATTCGATTTTTCCATATTGGTGAATATGCAGCATGAGCTAACCAATTATTCCTAAATGCATCTATAACTTTTTTATTTTGTTTTTCATCAATATTTGATAAAACTTGATAACAACAAACTTTAGGTAAAAAGTGAAAATTCATAGGTATAGATTTAGAAGTTTCATATTTTTCTATTTTATCATTATCAATATTTGTTATATATAATCTATTATTTTTGAATTCAACATCAGATATTTCTGGAATTGCACAAATGTTTGAAACAAATAATGATACTAATTCAGGACAATTACCTTTAGATACATATAATTTGTACATAGTTTCATACAAATTATAATAATCAGTATATTTCAACTTTATTGTTTGAAACATTAATGTAAATGTTTTTTTATGAAATCCAGACCAATATAATTCAAATGCCCAAAATAAAGCTTCATCTTCATTTTGTTTTAATAAAGATGATACTAAACTTCGAGACACCGAAGATTCATCATATAAATATCTAGTAAAAATTACAGTCATTATTGATTATTGTAGTGTGTATGATACTTTTAAAAAAAAATCTATCAATTTTTTATATGTCTCGAGTTTTTTCTTTAAAGAGTAGAGTTACAAACGCCATCGTTAGAGAAAACGAAAATTTAAATAATTACTTACAGCCAGTTGGAGCTGGCAGAGCTGCACGTGGAATAACGCAAGGAGGTGGAGGAGGTAACGGCGCTCCTGGTGCTCCTGGTGCTGATGGTGCTGATGGTGCTCCTGGTGCTCCTGGCGCTGATGGTGCTCCTGGTGCTGATGGTGCTCCTGGTGCTCCTGGCGCTGATGGCTCTCCTGGTTCTCCTGGTTCTCCTGGTCCAACTGGTCCTGCTGGTCCTGCTGGCGCTGATGGTGCTGATGGTGCTCCTGGTGCTGATGGATCTCCTGGTGCTGATGGTGCTGATGGTGCTCCTGGTGCTGATGGAACTCCCGGAGGTCCTACTGGTCCTACCGGTCCTGCTGGTGTAGATGGTGCTCCTGGTCCTGAAGGTCCTGCAGGTGGTCCTACTGGTGCCGATGGTTCTCCTGGCGCTGATGGTTCTCCTGGCGCTGATGGTGCTGACGGTGCTCCTGGTGCTGATGGCGCTACTGGACCTACTGGACCTTTAGGAACTGGTCCAACTGGTCCTGATGGTGCTCCTGGCGCTGATGGTTCTCCTGGCGCTGATGGTGCTGATGGCGCTCCTGGAGTTACTGGACCTACTGGACCTGATGGTACTCAAGGTAATCCTGGTGCTGATGGCGCTCCTGGCGCTGATGGTTCTCCTGGCGCTGATGGTGCTGATGGTTCTCCTGGTGCTGACGGAGCTCCTGGTGCTGATGGCGCTCCTGGAGTTACTGGACCTACTGGGCCTGATGGTACTCAAGGTAATCCTGGTGCTGATGGCGCTGATGGTTCTCCTGGAGCCGATGGTTCTCCTGGCGCTGATGGTTCTCCTGGCGCTGATGGTGCTACTGGTCCTACTGGTCCAGCGGGTCCAGCATCAGTAGTTGACTCTAATGGTACTATGTCAGCTCATATTATACCAGATACAAATGCAGCTTATGATTTAGGTAACGCTGAATATAAAATAAGACATTTATTTTTGTCTGACAACACCATGTATATTGGTGAAAAACATAGTGTAGGAGTTGATGCTGATGGTGAGTTGAAGTTCCGTAAAAGAAAAACAACTGCTTTACCTGCAGATATTGCTAGCATCGATGGTGCGTCTATTGACGGTGTTATTGCATATGCTAATGCTAATAATACAGCACACAGTACATATCAAATTTTGAGTCAAACATCAGATAATGTTGTTGCTGTACCAAGTACATATTCATTTAATGGTGAATACGACGCAGCAAAAACATTAGGACTCACCAAAGGGTCATATGTATTTTCTGGAAGCTACGATAATCATCCTATTGGATTTATTTTTTCAGACCCTTCACATTTTAATGTCACAGGTGGATCTGTTGATTCAACAGATAGTAATGGCGTTACATATTATACTGGAACCATTACTTTAGAAATATTGGATGATTTCGGAACAGCATCTTACAATTGTGCTACTCATGGATATATGGGAGGTCAAAATAGATTATCATATGTTTCAACAATAGCAACTAATTTATCAGGTGTTACTACCAAGAACATGATTGATTATGCTCAAAGTTTAGGAAATAATACTTTGACAGAACAAGATTTATTTAATGTAAATGACTATGAAGATAATACAAAGGTTATTAAACCAAATACTAAGATTGTTCCAACTATTGCTGGTGGAATTAGTGTAAATGCAACTCCTCAAGCATTATCGATGATTTCATTAGTACCTGGTACATGGATAATAAATGCAAATGTCGGACTTACTTCAACTTCTGGATCTGATAATATATTAACAGGTTTAACACTAAGCGTTGGTGTAGGAGCAGCTGTAATAAATCCAGAAATTTCTATTCAAAAAATATCTACCACTCCAATTTATACACTTGTTGATGGTAATGAAATTTATGAAAATTTATCAACAACACTTGAATTAACCGAACCCACAGATATTCATTTGATGATTGCTGTAACAACAGATGAAGATTTACAAACAACACCTTCTTGTAAATTCTTTGCAAGATTAATTTAATCAAAGGTTACAAAAACATTTTTATTGAAATAATATAGAAATAATTCAATATATATGTCATAAATATATTGAATATGAATCAAATCATACGTACATTAGACCATGAAGAGATGCAAGAAGTGATGGAACATTTTCCTGATATTGAACTTTCTTATGAGACCGTTCCACATAAGAAAGTTTCCAAGTCATACAATTTGTGTATGGCAATTCCGTATGGGGATAAGAAAGTGTTTGTATGGTTTACATATTTAGGTGATCGAGACGTTTGTTTTACATTAGAATTGAATCGTTATAAAAAAGTTACAAAAGTAAATTTAGTAATAATGGATGTGCCATTAATATTAGCAAAAAACACAATATTTTACGGTACAATTTTGGAAAACGGTATTTTTATTATGGAAGATATTTACTATTATCAAGGTGAAACGATGAAGAGTTTATATTTTGGTGAAAAGTTAGGTTTTATGGAATTATTTTTCAAGGATTTAGTAAAATGGTCAAACACAACTTTTGACGAAGATACTTTGAAGATTCCATATGAAATGGGAAAAGATTTAGCACCAAAATTTTTGAAAGTATTTCATTTACCATACATATGGACTATATCAAATAATGAATCGTATGATTGTTTTTATGAAGTTCCAAGTAAATATTTAATGGAAGGATGTTATGAAATACATCATACACAATTTAGATGTTTGAGTGAATTGGCACCTTATATGAATACATTTCCAGTTAGAAAAAACATAATAAAAAAAGTAGATGACAATTCAAAAATAATGATGATGATGCAAAATAGGAAAAATCCGAAATTTCGTATGGATTTTAAAAAACCACAATATAAGATGAAAACCGTTTTTATAGTGAATGCAGATTTACAATACGATGTATATCATTTAAGGGCATATGGTCGTAATAAGTCTCTGATATATTATGATGTTGCATATATTCCAAATTATGATTGTAGTGTTTATATGAATAAATTATTTAGAAACATTAAGGAAAATTTAAATTTAGATTATATTGAAGAGAGTGATGATGAAGAAGACTTTGAAAATATTGCGTTGGATAAATATGTAGATTTAGATAAATCTTTAATGATGGAATTTAACTTTCATTCAAAATTTAAAAAATGGGTACCACAAAAAGTATTACAAGGGAATCAAAAAGTAGTTCATATAAATCAATTAGTAAATGGATTTCAATAATATTTACCTTTTTTTCTTTACAGTATATATAATGACACAGTCTGTATTGCCACAAAGTGCTGTAAGCAGCACACACCCAGGTATGTCCACATTCAATAGTAACCAAGTAGGTGGAAAGAAGAAACGTATTGGAAGACCAAGAAAGCCAGGAAGACCTTCCAAGAAGGCTTTGAAGAAGAGTGCTGCAGCAAAGGCTGCCAGAAGACACTCTAAGGCAACCCGTAAATCTCACCCAAAGAAAAAGTCCAAGCCAACAAAGACAAAGAAGGGATTTTTTTATTAAATTGAAAGTGTATTATTCATAATATATTAAATATACTATGAATTAAAAGTTAAACCATATTATATAATAAAAGTAATTATAATGTATGTAATATTTGTTCATATAACTGGAATAGCCTTAATTGAAATCTTATTTTATTTTTTGTATATTGGTAAAATGGAAACAAAAATGTTTATAAAAAATATTAATCATTTATTAAAATCAGAAGAAGGACAAATTAATTATAATATGTATAATACATCTTCACTACCGAATGATTCTAGTGTATTAGAATATTATCAATTACGTGCAAATAATGGAGAAAAAGACAGAAATAATCAAAATAATTTACTTTTAAGAGATGCAATAATAGGTTTTGTCGTTATATTATCAATTACTTTGTTTGTAGTTATTTGTGAATATAATCTAGAAAAAAGAAAAATTACTCGTATAAGATCGATGGATTCAGTAAGAAATGTTTGCATTGAACTTACAGAATATACTCCAACAGTAAATAATCAATCACAAGATACGTCAAATGAAGAACTACTTACAGATAATAAATATAAAATTATAAATTATTTAGGTCATGCAGTTATTTATTCTGTATTATTAATATCGTTCGAATATTGGTTTTTTAATTTTATAATTGTCAAATATAAAGTAATAAGTAACGAAGAAATAGAATATTTGTTTGCAAAAAAGCTTGAAGAAAAATATTGATTATTTATTTTTGAATTCTCCAACTTGAATTACAAGATCTTTTAACTTATCATTTTGTGTTGTAGATGCATCTCTTAATTTACTCAATATATTATGTTCTACAAGAATATTTTCACTAATCTTATTTATAATATTTTCATTATTCATAATATCATTAAAAACACGTCTTTGTTCATTATAATTAATCGACTCTACATTTGATTTTAAATGACACAACAAATACTTTTCAGGACCTAAATTGTCAATAACTTCATTTATTTTCATCTGATTTTCATTCAACAAACGCTTAATAATATAATCCGTTAGTGTTTGACTAATTATATTTTCTTCGTCACAATATTTTACAGAAATTGCTAAATATAAATTTCCAAATATATCAGCCATAGTACCAGATAACATTTGATCGCGCTTTATTTTACCACCCTGTAATGCTACAAAATTTGTTAAACAAGCATAATCAATAATTTGTTTGTTTAATTTATTATATGATATAAAATTAAAACTTTTTGCATACAAACCAAGGGAATGTAAAACTATTTTATTAAAATTTTTAGAAAATGCAGATAAATCATCATCTAACAATGATTCTAATAAAGGGAAAATATGTGGATGACTTTTATTTAAACCTTGTGCAAAAATAATTAAAGATCGAGTTAAAGTGTTTGAACCTTCTACGGTTATTCCAATAGGTGCTGCTCTATAAAATTTTTCAAGAAAGTTGTTTTCTCCTAAACAAATTGCAGAACCTCCTTGTATATCTAATGCTTCATTCAAAACAATACGTCCTCTTTCTGTTGTTTGTTGCTTCATAATAGCACTAATTACCGATGGAGATACATTCGAATCAATTATATTATTTGTAAGAGCAACGGAACTCTGTATTATCCATGTATGATATACCATGTTTAAAAACTTTTCTTGAATAGCCTCCATCGATTTAAGTGGCATTTTAAACTGTTGACGTGTTTGAATATAATGGAAAATTCCATAACAAGCTACTTTACTACTGGCGTTTGCTGTAGCCGGAAGACTTATACCACGACCAGCAGATAAACATTCCATCAACATTTTCCATCCTTTTCCTACGTTTTCTTCTCCACCAATAACATTATCTATAGGAATCAATAAAGAACCTTTTAATGTTCCATTTGGAAAACCAGCATTCATAGGATTATGATGAGTGTTTTGTTCTAAACCACATGTTCCACCTTCAACTAATGCTACAGTAATTCCAGATGAGCCTTTATCCAATAATTCATATGGATCTTCTAAATTAAATGCAAGACCTACTAAATTAGATACAGGAGCTAAAGTTATATATCTTTTATTTATCGTAATATCGATAACCTTTTTACCTTTATGCATTATTACAGTACCTGTATCAATATTACCAGTAGCATCTGAACCATTATTAGGTCCAGTCAATCCAAAACAAGGAATGTATGTACCATCTGCTAATTT
>MDSV01201338.1_pt1 | contig 11529 bp, 10 predicted proteins | sample 810851 | NCBI WGS metagenome assembly MDSV01 (sample SAMN05326640, study PRJNA326480) | marine metagenome | isolation source: seawater | place: Atlantic Ocean: North East | collected 2012 | reverse complement strand
TCTAATTATAAGGTACATTTATGACAATTAATCCAACAGAAATAAGCGATTTAATAAAAGCAAAGATTAAAGAATATGATATTCAATCTACAGCGCACAACGAAGGAACTGTTGTGTCAGTCTCTGATGGTATTGCAATTATTTATGGTATAACCGAAGCCCTACAAGGTGAAATGTTAGAATTTCCAAACAAAACATTTGGGATGGCTTTAAACTTAGAGCGTGATTCTGTTGGCGCGGTTATATTAGGTGACTATAAACATATTTCTGAGGGCGACACTGTCAAGTGTACTGGTAGAATTTTAGAAGTTCCTGTAGGCGAAGAACTACTTGGGAGGGTTGTTAATTCATTAGGAGAACCAATTGATAATAATGGACCTATAACTGCAACAGGTACATCGCCAATTGAAAAAATAGCGCCAGGCGTCATAGAACGTAAATCTGTAGACCAGCCTGTACAAACTGGCTTAAAATCGGTTGATGCAATGGTACCAATTGGTCGCGGCCAACGAGAGCTCATTATTGGTGACAGGCAAACAGGTAAGACTGCGGTTGCAATTGATGCGATTATCAATCAAAAAGACACTGGTGTAAAATGTATATATGTAGCCATTGGGCAAAAAGCATCTTCGGTTGCTCAGGTAGTTAGAAAACTTGAGGAACAAGATGCCCTCAAACATACAATTATAGTAGCAGCAACTGCATCTGATTCAGCGGCCATGCAATATATTGCGCCATATGCTGGGTGTGCAATGGGAGAATATTTTAGAGATATTGGCGAGGATGCTTTAATTGTCTATGATGACCTCACAAAACAAGCTTGGGCTTACAGACAAGTATCACTTCTCTTGAAAAGACCGCCTGGGAGGGAGGCTTATCCTGGTGATGTGTTTTACCTACATTCTAGATTATTAGAGAGATCAGCAAGAATTAATGAGGATGCAGTATCAGATCTAACTAATGGTAAAGTCACAGGAAAAACTGGGTCTCTAACTGCTTTACCGGTCATAGAAACTCAGGCTGGTGACGTATCAGCATTTGTACCTACTAACGTAATATCAATTACTGATGGACAGATATTTCTAGAGTCTGATTTGTTTAACGCCGGTATCAGACCAGCTATTAATGCAGGATTGTCTGTATCACGAGTTGGTGGAGCTGCTCAAACAAAAATTATTAAAAAACTTGGAGGCGGCGTTAGATTAGCACTCGCGCAATACAGAGAGTTAGCTGCTTTCTCACAATTTGCATCAGACCTTGATGACGCGACTAAAAAGCAACTCGATAGAGGTCAGAGAGTTACTGAGCTAATGAAGCAAAACCAGTATTCTCCTCTCAGTGTCGCAGAGATGGCATTATCCTTATATGCAGCAAACGAAGGCTATTTTGATGATGTTGAAATTAACAAAGTCATGGCCTTTGAAAAAGCATTACATGAGTTTGCAAGATCGAATCATAAGGATCTCCTAGACATGATTAATGAGTCATTAGATTATAATGATGACATTGCTGCAAAAATGAAATCTACTATGGATGATTTTAAAGCAAATGGAGTTTGGTAGTGGCTGGTAGTCAAGAAATAAGAACCCAAATAAAAAGTATTCAAAATACTCAAAAGATAACCAAAGCAATGGAGATGGTAGCGGCTAGCAAAATGAGAAAGGCTGTTAACCAAATGGAAATGGCTCGACCATATGCTGATAAAATATCTGAAGTTATGTCTCACTTAGCAAACGCTCACCCAGAGTATGATTCTGATTTTTTTGAAGTAAGAACTATTAAAAAAAGAGCTTATATAGTTATATCTTCTGATAGAGGGCTTTGTGGTGGTCTAAATAATAATCTTTTCAAAAGCATTATACAGCTGTCTATTAATAACAAGAAAAGTGAAATTGACTCAAGCTATAGTGTCATAGGCAACAAAGCTGCTAGTTTTTTTCAAAGGATTGGCGGTGAGGTTATATCACAATCAACTCATTTAGGTGATAAGCCTCAAATAGAAGACCTTCTAGGAATGATTAAATCAACAATTGATAAGTTTTTATCCAAAGATGTAGATGAGGTATATATTGCATATAATAAATTTGTCAATACTGTTAGTCAGATCCCAACTATTGATAAAATCCTGCCAATTTCACCAGATACAGCTGATGAATCACAGAAAGAATACACACACTACTGGGATTATTTATATGAGCCTGATGCTCAAGAAGTACTAGAGTCATTATTTACAAGATATATAGAATCACTCACATATAGATCAGTTGTTGAGAACATTGCGTGCGAGCAGGCTTCACGTATGGTGGCAATGAAGTCCTCATCTGATAACGCAGCGGATCTTATTGGAGAATTACAAATAATTTATAACAAAAATAGACAAGCAGCTATCACTCAAGAAATATCTGAGATTATTTCAGGTGCAGCTGCATTATAAATAATATAGAAAATGGAGTAATCAATGGAAACAGGTAAAGTAGTAGAGATAATTGGAGCGGTTATCGACGTTCAATTTCCACGTGAAGCAATGCCAAATATTTTCGATGCACTATTAATTGAAGATGGTGATTTGACGTTGGAAGTACAACAACAAATTGGAGATGGAATAGTAAGAACTATTGCAATGGGTACTACTGATGGATTGAAACGTGGTTTAGATGTAAAAAATACTGGTGCCCCTATAAGTGTTCCGGTAGGTGATAAGACTCTTGGTAGAATAATGAATGTTCTTGGGCAGCCAGTTGATAATGCTGGGCCTATCAAGGCAGAGAAAAAAATGCCTATTCATCGTGCTGCTCCAACATTTTCAGAACAAGCATCTGAAATCGAATTACTAGAGACTGGTATCAAGGTAGTTGATTTGATATGCCCGTTTGCCAAGGGTAGTAAAGTAGGTTTGTTTGGTGGTGCTGGAGTTGGCAAAACAGTCATATTAATGGAGCTTATTCGTAATATTGCAGCTGAACATAGTGGTTCGTCTGTTTTTGCTGGCGTAGGCGAAAGGACTAGGGAAGGTAATGACTTCTTTCATGAAATGACAGACGCAAAAGTTATAGATAAAGTAGCTTTGGTATATGGTCAAATGAATGAGCCTCCTGGTAACAGACTTCGCGTGGCACTAACTGGTTTAACAATGGCCGAACACTTCAGAGACAGCGGCAGTGATACATTGTTGTTTGTTGATAATATTTATAGGTACACGTTAGCGGGAACAGAAGTATCTGCCCTTTTAGGGAGAATGCCATCTGCTGTAGGATACCAGCCCACTCTCGCTGAAGAGATGGGTGTATTACAAGAAAGGATTACATCTACCAAAAATGGATCAATCACTTCTATACAAGCTGTATATGTTCCTGCTGATGATTTGACAGATCCTAGCCCTGCAACAACCTTTGCCCATTTGGATGCAACCGTGGTACTCTCTAGGAACATTGCTGAACTTGGAATTTATCCAGCTGTTGACCCCCTAGATTCGACCAGTAGGCAACTAGATCCGTCAATTCTTGGGCAAGAACATTATGATACAACTCGTGCTGTTCAAGGCGTTCTTCAGAAATATAAAGAATTAAAGGATATCATTGCAATCTTAGGAATGGATGAGCTGTCGGATGAGGATAAGTTATCAGTTAATAGAGCAAGGAAAATACAAAGATATTTATCTCAACCATTCTTTGTAGCTGAAACTTTTACAGGTACACCAGGTAAATATGTGTCACTTAAAGATACAATTAAAGGTTTTCAGGCTATTGTAAATGGAGACTATGATGATTTACCTGAACAAGCATTCTACATGATTGGTGAAATTGAAGAAGCTAAGCAAAAAGCGGATGAGATTTAATTATGTCAGAACAAACCATTAAACTTGATATTGTTAGCGCTGAAGAAGAATTGTTCTCAGCTAAAGTACAAATGGTTTTCGCGCCTGCTATGATGGGAGAGGTAGGTATATCTCCAAAACATACACCCTTAATGACAAAGCTTAAAGCAGGTGATGTTAGAGCTCAAATATCAGAGACTGAAACTAAAACTTTTTTTATCAGTGGCGGTCTACTTGAAATTCAACCTAATTCTGTAACAATATTATCTGATACCGCTATACGCGAGGATGATTTAGATGAGGAAAGAGCCAAGCAAGCAGAGTCTAAAGCCAGAGAAGCAATGGAAAATAGTGGCTCAGACATGGATTTAGTTAAAGCAAAAACAGAATTAGCACAAGCTGCAGCACAGCTTAAGCTTATTAAGAAGTTGAAAGGAAAAAGATAGTTTTTCCAGGAGACCATCGTGTCATTGACTACTATTATATTGGCTGCCGGTAAAAGCACTAGAATGCTCTCGCTCAAATCAAAAATTCTATTTAAGATCTCGGCTGAACCAATCATACAACATGTATATAATGCTGCAAAAAAAATTAAATCTAATAACATAGTTTGTGTCTTAAGCAACCCGCCTGATGAGCTTACTAAGTTTATCAAAGACAATAAAATACAAAGTGCCATGCAGCTCAATCCCTTTGGTACGGCTGATGCTGTGAAATCAGCATTAAAAAAAATACCAAATAAGCCAAAAAATAAAATATTAATTTTATGCGGAGATGTCCCGTTTATATCAGCAAAATCTCTTAATATTATGATAAAAAAACTAAATCAATCTGATCTTTGTTTGGGAACTTTCAATCAAGATAATCCTTCGGGTTATGGCAGAGTGATAAGAGAAGATAATAAAATCATAAAAATTATTGAAGAAAAAGATGCTACAGAAAAAATTAAGAAGATTAAGGAAATAAATACAGGCATTATTTGTATCAACGAAGGTATTCTGAGAAAATATATTAACAAGATAAAAAATAATAATAAGCAAAAAGAATTTTATCTTACTGATTTAATTTTATTATTGAGCGATAATAATCATAATATATCTAGCTATCGTATAAAGGATGAATTTGAGACAATGGGGATAAACTCTAAAAAAGATCTTGTTGATCTAGAAAGAAAACTACTAGTTAAAAAAGCTACTTCTTTACTAAATAAAGGCGTGCTAATTAGAGATGTTCTTAGAACTGACATAAAAGGTGATTTAAAAGTCCAAAAAGATGTAGATATTGACATCAACTGTATTTTTGAAGATAAAGTTAGCATAGGCTCTAACACAACTGTTGGGCATAATTGTTATCTCAATAGATGTAAGATTGGGAAAAATGTACATATCAAACCTAATACTATAATCTTTGGCGCTACAATTGGTGATAATTGTATAGTAGGACCTTATGCTAGGATTAGGCCTGGCGCTGTACTCAAAAATAATTCACAGGTCGGAAATTTTGTTGAGGTAAAAAATTCCACTATAGGATCTGGCACAAAGATTAACCATCTAAGCTATATTGGTGATGCAACACTTGGCTCAAATATAAATGTTGGTGCGGGCTGTATAACTTGCAATTATGATGGTGAGAAAAAATATAAAACCATTATTGAAAGTGATTCTTTCATAGGATCTGGCACAAGGCTTGTTGCACCTGTAACTGTTGCCAAAGGATCATACATTGCGGCAGGATCAACTGTTACAAAAGATACTCCTGGAGATGGCAGCTTAACGATTGCAAGAAGTAAACAAGTCTCTATACCGAAATGGAAAAATAAATCTCTGAAGGATAAAAAATAATGTGCGGTATATTTGGCGCAGTGTCATCTCTAAGTGTCCAACAGGATCTCATTCAGGGACTATCTAAGCTTGAATACCGAGGTTATGATTCAGCAGGGTTATCAATAATTTCGAATTCTAAAAAGATAAAAAGAATAAGATGTACTGGCAAAGTTAATGCTCTCAAACGGTTATTAGCATCCAGCAAACTACAGGGCAGCTGTGGAATAGCTCATACAAGATGGGCCACCCATGGCGTACCTAATCTAAAAAATTCACATCCGCATAATTATGGCAGATTTTCTATTGTGCATAATGGAATAATTGAAAACTCAGATGAAATCAAAAACTTTCTATTGCAAAAGTCTCATAAATTTTCATCAGATACAGACTCTGAAGTTATTGCACACCTATTAGAATATTTTTCTAATAAGCATAATAAGTTATCAAAAATATTACTTAATACATTCAAAAAGTTAAAGGGCTCATTCGCATTAGGTATTATATATGATGGTCAACCAGATCAGATAATTGTTGCATCTAATGGTAGCCCTATACTAATAGGTCTTGGCAAAGATGCAAATTATATATCATCAGATATACATGCTCTTGCGAGCAAAACAAAAAAGTACATCTCTTTGGAGGATAATGAGTTTGGTATAATTACAAAAGATTCTTTTGAGCTTTTTAATATTAGTGGCAAAAAAATAAATAGGAAGCCGTCCATAACTAAACAAAATCATAACACTGTGTCTAAAAATGGCTTCAAACACTTCATGCAAAAGGAAATCTTTGAACAGAAAGATATTATTGCTAGAGTCATAAAAGATAAGATTGGATCATCTAATATATTGCCGAATATTTTTGGTCCTAAATCTGATCTAATGCTCAAATCTATCAAGCATGTACATTTCGTAGCATGCGGCACTAGTTACAATGCATCCTTAGTGGCAAAGTATTGGATAGAAGAGGTCTCCGATATTATGTGTACGGCAGAAATTGCTAGTGAATATAGATATAGAACTATAAATATTCCCAAAGATACACTCTTTGTAGCAATATCACAGTCAGGAGAAACAGCTGATACAATCTATTCGATAAAAAAAGCAAAGCAGAGTCACTATAGATCAATCTTATCTATTTGTAATGTGCCTGAAAGTACCATAACTAGGCTTTCTGATTATAGTTATTTGATGCAAGCTGGACCAGAGATAAGTGTTGCCTCCACCAAAGCCTTTACATCACAACTGATAGCTTTGTTATTACTCGCAACTACGCTATCGAGAGTATCAAATGATAAAATAGAAACTAAAATAATTAATCAAATTAAAACACTTCCAAAAATATTAACTAAAACATTTGAACTTGAAAAAAAAATGAAATTAATGGCCAAACAATTTAAAAATAAGAATCATACTTTATTTTTAGGCAGGGGTGCATCTTATCCAATTGCCTTAGAAGCAGCCCTAAAACTCAAAGAAATTAGTTATATTCATGCAGAAGGTTATGCTGCTGGAGAATTAAAACATGGACCTCTAGCATTAGTTGATAAAAATATGCCGGTTGTTGGTTTAATGCCTGACAACAACCTTGTGAATCAAGTTTTATCTAATTTAGCAGAAGTTAAAGCTCGCCAAGGATTAGTTTATATCTTCACCAACAAAAAAATGAAACTTAAGAAAAACGATAAGACAAATATTATACCTATGCCCGCATGTGGTCATTATGTCGCACCTTTGGTATATGTAATACCTATGCAACTTTTATCTTATTATGTAGCTATCAATAAGAAAACAAATATAGATCAACCACGAAATTTAGCAAAGTCAGTCACAGTGGAATAAATATGAAATAGCGAAAAGGTCTTCACTTTGCTTTAGCGATAACAATTAATTCACTACCAACCTTGTTTTTTCGATTAATTTGCTTGAATTTTTCGCGCAGTTCATTATCCGAGAGAACTGATTCAATTACAGAAGAACTCGCTCTTCCGGATAAAGTAGAGTTAGTTTCCGCTCCATATTCATACCATCTATTAGGCAGCTTGGTTGTTACTGATTCTCTCTCATAATCCACTAATTCGTATCCAAGTTCCGATAACATATGAGCACAAAACTTAAGATTAAAAACATAGAGATGCTCGCCAGGAGCCATTGCCCAAAAATCCAAGCTCTGTCCATGTATATCATAAAAGTCAGGCGTAGAAAAAATCAATTTTCCGTCTGGTTTAAGCAGCTTCTTAATTGAATAAAGAAGAGATTTAAGGTCATTAATCTTTAGGTGTTCTATGACTTCCCACATAGTAATAATATCAAACGCTGCTGATTCTTTTTGATTCTCAACCCAGTCGACAATGTCCGAACTGATTCCGTTGATATTGAGTTGCTTCATAGCATCTAGAATTGGATCAGGAATATGAAAATCAACACCAGTCAGTGACGCCATGGGCCTAGCGCCACGCGCCAAACTAAGGAAATCACCCCTTCCGCATCCAAGATCAAGAACACTATCACTAGACTTTATGTTATCTACCCCAATTAGATGATTTCCAAAATGGGAGTTTGATGCTTCGTCCAAACCGTCCCAATTAATGAGCGTATCTTCGCAGCTCTGAGATCTATCATAAGAAAATGTATCATAAAAAATACCTAAATCATTTTTATTTACTTGGCGTGACAGATAAACAAGCGAACAACTATTACAGTGATGGTACACATTATGTCGAGCGTCTAAAAATCCTGTAATCGCGTTACCTTCCCCAACCGTAATGGGTGAAATACAGCTTGAACCACAATTAGGGCATTCAGAAATATCAAATAGCTTTTTTTCCGTCTCCCCATAAGTGAGACAAATATCTCGCACTCGATCAGACTTAATTATTTCGACAAAGCGTGAAAAACTATAGCTCGCCAAATCATTATAATGCTCCATAATTGCATTGAATATTTTCTTTCTTAGAGGCCTACCAATTGAAAAATTGACCCCTATGAGTCCCTGATCTGGAACGAAATAATTTTTTTTCTCTAATCCACCATTTATGATTACATGCCTTGGAATTGTCCCATCGATCCCACCTAAAAATGTTACCTCTACAGAGCGAGCATGAAATTCATCGAGAACCTCGAATACAATGTTTTCATCAATTATAGTAGAGCCCTCTGTGAGTAATATCTCTACTTCAGCGTTTAGCGTTTTCTTTTTATAGGTCGAAAGAAGATTTAAAAGCCTCTCTACTGGAAAACTGTTAGTATCTGATTGAAATTTGTCATCTCCTTTTGCGCTTATAATTTTCAAACAATTTTCTCAAAATGACTGTTAAAGTATTCCTCAGGAGTTTGACCTCTGTGGTTCAAGTCCACTGAAGGAGCTATGAACTCTTGTGTTGAAACGTCATGATACATCCCAACTAGTGAATATCTATGCTTATCAGATGAATTAGTTCCTGAGCGATGCGCAAGATACCCAGAAAAAAGCATTAGCTCTCCAAGCTTCATTTCAACAGACAACTGATCATATTTAGCAATAATTTCATCATCAATCATGGGATATGATGCTCGACCATCTATTTCTGTCCATGTTTGTTTTGCAATACCCTCTCTGTGGGAACCTATGGCTACTTGGATAGTACCGTTTGATACGGATGTATCAGAAATAAGCGGAGCCCAAGTTTGTATGAAAGATCCTCGCGGTACCGTATAAAAAACTTCTTGATGCCAATCATAAGTCCTTACAGTATCGAATGGAGGGGCAATTAAGCATCGATTAGTATATCCATATAGAGGTGCATCTGGTTTTTCTAACAAGGAGCAGACAAATTTTTCAATCAAACCAGATGACACAATCCTCAAAAAAGCAGGAGAAAGCGAAATGGTGTCATATATTGAAGCAACAAACATATGGTCAGAATCTTCCAACAGCTCCATCCCTTTATGTAAGATTTGTTCATCAGAGATTTCTTCAGAAATATTTGCTTTGCTAAGGTAGGCCCTAATGATCCTTAATAACTCTTGTTTAAAATCATTTAAAGTTGGTTTATCGATACCGTTTTTAATAATTACAAAACCAAACTCATCAAAATATTGCTTAGCAAGAACTGACTCACTCTTATCGAATCTTTCAATATTCATTTACCCCTCCACCTATAATTATCAGAGTAATTATATCAGTTGATCAGAGAATTGACTAGTCAATCAAAAAACTTAATAAGAATAGTTCTCATTTGTAAAAAACCATGATACCATGATTTTATTATGGAAAATATTGATCAAATATTGAACAAAATTTATTCCTATTTTGATCGTGCTGTTGAATTTTTAAAAAACATCACTCGATTAGAATTAATGGTAAAACTTAATGAAATTAGCAAGAAAATCCACTCATTGTTAGTTGGCTTAGCAATTGTTTTTACAACACTTTTATTAATAATACTCTACATATATACAGGTGTAGGGTCTTATGTTACTTATGCCATATTATCGATAATTGGGTTACTTTTTATATCATATTTGGCGAAAGATTTTCATAGTGCTTGCGAAAGCTTGATTAGCGCTAATAAAACAACTTTAAGCAGTAATGCAATTCTACGATTCTCTGGAATCTTTTCAGTCATTATAGCTGCTATATTGTTATTAGGTGCATTAGCGTCTTTTTTTACTGGTGAGATAGAAGCCTCATTAACTTTTTTACTGTATGCATTGATACTTTATATAAGTGCTGGGACACTATTTAATCCATCATTAATAAATATAGAAGTGGTTAATGACAGTTCATCAGGCGAAGATTTTATAACAATATTTTCGTCAGGTTTAAAATCTTTTGTTTATTTCGAGAGGATAATATCAAGTCTATTGATTATCACTGGGGTAATCCAAATTATTACAATAATTATTAAATATGAATTTCTATATGCAGATATGTACTCGGCCGGAGGGTTCATTTTAGGCGGTATTGCATTTCCTCTCTTAGCTTATTTGATATTTACAATATTCTGGTTCGTAAACTCTCTACTCTTAGCAATATTATCTTTAAGAAAAAGTAGTTAAGAAGGAATTATTCTTAATATTTCACCTGTGTTATTATAATCTTGTATATACTTTATTAATACTATCATTAGTCACCGTTGAATAAAAAATGAAAAACTACTTGCTGCTGATCCCTTTATTTATACTCAGTAATGTCTCAGCAAATGAATTAACTTGTACTCCATATTCGTTTAAATATGAGCTTACAGGTCAGGAGGCAGTATCAAAACATATATTAAATCGTTTGCAAAGAAAAATCTTTATAGGTAGTGCTAATACATTTAGACATGGGACTATGATCAATATTGATCTAGAGAATAAACTCTTTGCTATTGATGGTAATGAGTTTGATATTGTATTTGAAAATACACTAGTTAGATGGAAGTATCTTGGTTTTAATCGTAAAACTAAAGAGTATAGACAATATATACAATCCTATGATATTGAAAAAAAGGTCTATACATTCACGAGTTACCCTAATGACAGCTCTTATAAGCCTGACTCTAAATCAATCACTTATAAATCTAATTGTGACCGATAAGAATCATGGATCTTATAATAAAAATATTATAGGATAATTTAAATAGAAAAGGAGAACTAAATGTTAAATGTATATTTATCAGGTGAAATACATACTGACTGGAGAGATGAGATAATTAAGCTTTGTAACAGCGAAGACCTTTCAGTCAAATTCTCATCACCTAACACAGATCATGAGTCATCAGATAACTGTGGTATTGAAATATTGGGTAGAGAGGAAAATAATTTCTGGAAAGATAATAAAGGTGCGAGCATTAATTCTATTAGAACAAAAAAAGCTATTAAAGATAGTGACGTCGTTATTGTTAAATTTGGTGAAAAGTATAAGCAATGG
>MDSV01227038.1_pt1 | contig 11530 bp, 15 predicted proteins | sample 810851 | NCBI WGS metagenome assembly MDSV01 (sample SAMN05326640, study PRJNA326480) | marine metagenome | isolation source: seawater | place: Atlantic Ocean: North East | collected 2012 | reverse complement strand
CCGCGGTCTTTGACCCTTGGGGGGACTGTGTCGGCATCCTTGGTAACGAGCCCGGTGTATTAACAGTAGATATCGACCGTGCTTTGGTCGCAAAGACTCGGGCGACTGTTCCTGTTATGAGGCAGCATCGAGACTTTTAGCCGAAATGTGTGAATACCGAGCCAGTTGAGCAGGCAAGATTGCTCGAGTTTCTGGTAGAACACTGTAATCAGTCTCGAGGCACGATTTTCAGGACGCTATGATAAAAACATCATGTCTACGCTTGGGATGGGATATCTCATTTTTCGTGGTATTTAAGTTTGGAAAACTGATGGAAAGATGCGTCTCGGCCTATCGGTTTGCAGGCACTCTGAGTACTCTGTTCGATAGAAGGTTGACGGAGGACCTCGAAATGAAGCAACGAATATTAGTAGTTGGTCTGTTGGTGGGAATGGTTGGGTGTGCGTCACAGGCGATTAATCAAATGAACTCGGGTCTTGGTCATGCGATGGGAGAACATATAAGTAGTCTAGAAAAAGCACTTGGTACGGCGGCAGAGGTTGTGCGAGAGGGTAATCAAACACGATATCGCTGGTTCAAGGAAAACCATATTCAGCCCTGTAATGTAGAGGTCTGGGCCGACGTAGAAGGATTGGTGCGTAAGACGAGTTGGAGCGGCTATCAAGGCGCATGTGAGCAGTTTGCAAGCGGTCTGTTGAGCGTTTTCCCTGGCAAATAAGACATGGGTCTGGATCTCGATCGGTTGAAACTTGCTTGATGGCTAGCTTTCTAAAACGTTCTGGATTCTTGAATATTTAGTGCGCAGACGCCACCTCACTCTCTAAACGGGTAGAACTTAGGACAGATTTTATTTCACGTGTTAACCGATTCTCGAATGTTGTCGTGTTGCAACTGCGAAAAATTTTAGAAATTTTCGTTTTGAGTCTGGCGATTCCGAGTGACTGTTCTTATACTATTGGCCCTCAAACAGCAATTGGTTTCGCGCTTTGAAGGCCGAGTGCCTTTCGCAAGGGTCGAAAATTTCAAGGTAGGAATGGACTCGATGATCGAGATCAAACCCGGGCTGGATTTGCCCATCAAGGGATCACCACGGCAGGAAATCGGAAAGGCAGCGGCGGTCAAGCATGTCGCGTTGCTTGGGTCTGATTATCCTGGCATGAAGCCCACCATGCTGGTTAGAGAAGGCGATACAGTCAAATTGGGCCAGCCACTTTTTGCTGATAAAAAGAACGAAGGCGTCCAGTTTACGTCCCCAGGGTCTGGGACGGTTGTTGAGATCAACCGTGGCGAGCGTCGGATTTTTCAATCGATTGTGATTGAACTTGATGACACAATCGCGGGCGTCAGTTTCAAGCCGCACAAGGACCTTGCCTCGTTGGGTCGCGTTGCTGTGGTTCAGGGGCTCGTAGTGGGTGGCCTCTGGCCCGCCATTCGCCGCCGTCCCTATGAGAAGGTGCCCGCGATTGATTCGACACCGCACTCGATATTTGTGAATGCGATGGACACAAATCCATTGGCTGGTGATCAATCGGTCGCGATAGGTCGACAACCTTCAGCTTTCGTTGATGGGATTTCGGTTATTTCTAAATTGACCGACGGCAAAGTGTTTGTATGCCGTGGCCCAGATGCATCATTTGAAACGGGGACAGCGGAGGTTGCAATCTTTTCGGGTAAGCATCCGGCAGGCCTCGTTGGGACGCACATCCATCACTTGGATTCTGTGGGTGAAGGGAAGGAAGTATGGCATCTCTCAGCTCAGGACGTCATCGCGATTGGGAGCCTTTTTAAAGAGGGGGTGTTATCTACCGAGCGGGTTATAAGCCTTGCTGGTCCGTCGGTAGTCAACCCACGCCTGGTCGTTACACGTGTGGGTGCATCACTCCATGAATTGACGGCTGGTGAATTGGTTGAGGGATTAAACCGCGTGGTGTCTGGATCGATTCTTGGGGGCCGCACTGCGTCGGGTGTGCTCGGGTATTTGGGCCGATACCATCAACAAGTCTCCGTGCTCGAGGAGGGCACTGAGCGTGTGCCTTTCGGATGGTTGTCTCCTGGTGCCAACAAGCATTCTGTCATGGGTATCTATCTGTCAAAGTTTATGCCGAATAAGCTGTTGGATTACACCACGAACACCAACGGCTCGCCCCGGGCAATGGTTCCAGTTGGAGCGTACGAGAAGGTAATGCCGCTAGATATCCTGCCCACGCAGTTACTACGGTCACTGATCGTGGGAGATACTGATATGGCGGTGAAGCTCGGTGCTTTGGAGTTAGCGGAAGAAGACTTAGCACTCTGCACCTACGTGTGCCCTGGCAAGTATGAGTATGGACCGATCCTGCGGGATAACCTAACAACGATTGAGTCGGAGAGTTAATTTATGTCCCTACGTTTATATTTGGACCGTATCGAACCCAAGTTCAACCCCGGTGGTAAGTACGAAAAGTTTTATGCGCTTTACGAAGCCGTAGATACGATTTTTTATGCGCCAGGTACAACGACAAAATCCTCGTCCCATGTGCGTGACGGAATCGATCTCAAGCGGATAATGATTACCGTGTGGTTTTGTACCTTTCCAGCGATTTTCTTAGGAGCATATTTTCTCGGTCAAAACGCCTCTGAAGCTATAGCAGCGGGGGCAAGCGCTCCCGACGGATTGCGTGGAACTGTGATAGTAGGTTTGGCGGGCGCTGAGTTTTGGAAAGACCCATCTATTTGGTCGAACTTGGTCTACGGGTTTGCATACTTCCTGCCAATATATGCAACTGTGTTCCTTGTTGGAGGTTTCTGGGAGGTGCTTTTCGCATCAGTACGGGGTCATGAGGTCAACGAAGGCTTTTTTGTGACGTCGATCCTCTTTTCCCTGACCTGCCCGCCTGATCTTCCCCTTTGGCAGGCTGCGCTCGGGATCACGTTTGGTGTCGTCGTCGGTAAAGAAGTATTCGGAGGGACAGGGAAAAACTTCTTGAATCCGGCACTGACCGGACGAGCCTTCCTCTACTTTGCCTATCCCGCCCAGATTTCAGGCGACGCGGTTTGGGTTGCTGCGGACGGTTACACAGGAGCATCAGCGCTCGGCATAATGGCCGAAGGTGGTTTAGACGCGCTCGCGTCTGCGAACCAGGTGGTTTCTAACTTCACGTGGTTTGACGCATTTATAGGAAACGTTCCGGGATCGATCGGTGAGGTCTCAACTTTAGCGATTTTCATTGGTGGTGCGGTGCTACTAGTACAAGGGATCGCTAATTGGCGAATTGTCTTGGGCGTGTTCCTTGGGATGGTATTCACGTCGCTTTTATTCAATTTGATTGGCTCCGACACCAATCCAATGTTCGGTATACCGTGGTACTGGCATTTGGTAGTTGGTGGGTTTGCTTTCGGTATGATTTTTATGGCGACCGATCCCGTGTCTGCATCGATGACCAATACTGGTAAGTACTGGTACGGAGGGCTCATCGGATTAATGGCTGTACTCATAAGGGTGGTGAACCCAGCATTCCCCGAGGGGATTATGCTGGCGATCCTGTTCGGCAATTTATTTGCTCCTCTCATCGATCACTTTGTGGTTCAGGCCAACGTCAAGCGAAGGGAGTTGCGTAGTGTCGTCCAATAATGAATCAATCCGAAAGACCGTAACGGTTGCGATGGTTCTGTGCTTGGTATGCTCAGTGATAGTAAGTGCATCTGCGGTTATCCTTCGGCCAGAACAGGCCGTGAATGAAAAAGCAAATATGCAGATTAATATTCTGCAAGCGGCTGGTTTGTTTGACCCGCAACAGTCAATTCAAGCCCAGTTTCAGATCGTGACAACACGACTTGTTAATCTGGATACAGGTGAATTTGTAAACGGGATGGATGTAGATCGTTACAACCAGCGGAAAGCGTCGAAAGATCCATCAATGAATCGTGTGCTGTCTACTGACGAAGATATCGCGTCAATCAAGCGTCAAGCAAAGATTGCGAAGGTATATTTGGTGGAGAACGGTGGGCAGATTGAGAAAATTATTCTCCCGATTCACGGATATGGACTATGGTCAACGCTTTACGGTTTCATGGCGCTTGAGGGTGACGGAAATACAGTGGCGGGGCTCGGGTTCTATGAGCACGCAGAAACACCTGGCCTTGGTGGTGAGGTTGATAACCCAAATTGGAAAAAACAATGGACCGGCAAGCAGGTCTATAAGCATGATAGAGTCGCTCTCCGGCTGGTTAAGGGTGGAGCGAACCGCACAGACGTCTACGGGGTTGACGCTCTATCAGGAGCGACTCTTACCTCTCGTGGTGTCGATAATTTGGTAAAATTTTGGCTGTCGGATACTGGATTCAAGCCGTTCTTAGACAACGTAAGACAAGGACGGATCTGATGGCAAAAACAAAAGTGTTATTGTTCGACCCGGTTGTTAATGACAATCCTATTGCGCTTCAGGTTTTGGGTATCTGTTCCGCGCTTGCGGTGACCTCGAGCATGTCGGTGGCATTCGTGATGTCACTGGCCGTGATTGCAGTGACTGCATTCTCAAACCTGTTCGTATCAGTTATCCGGTCACAGATACCTAGCTCAATACGCATCATTGTGCAGATGACAATTATTGCCTCGTTAGTGATTGTTGTGGATCAGATCCTAAAGGCCTTCGCTTATGAGATATCCAAACAGCTGTCCGTTTTTGTTGGCTTAATCATCACCAACTGCATCGTGATGGGCCGCGCAGAGGCCTTTGCCATGAAAAATGGTCCTGTTGATTCATTCATAGATGGTATCGGTAACGGACTGGGATACAGCGCTATCCTAATGATTGTAGGGTTTGTCCGAGAGCTATTCGGGTCAGGCACGCTCTTTGGTGTTGAGGTTCTGACAAAGGTTACAGAAGGTGGATGGTATTACACGAATGGAATGATGCTACTGCCGCCATCCGCTTTTTTCATTATCGGATTTTTGATTTGGGGTATCCGTGCATGGAAGACGGCACAGGTGGAAGCGGACGAGTTCAAGATCGCGCCTAACAGTAAAGTCAAGGAGGCTTAAAGTGGAGCATTACATTAGCCTGTTTGTTAAGGCGATTTTTATTGAAAACATGGCGCTCGCATTTTTCTTAGGTATGTGCACGTTTCTAGCCCTATCAAAGAACATCAAGACTGCCGTGGGACTTGGTATCGCCGTTGTTGTGGTTCTTGCGATCACTGTTCCAGTAAATAATCTGATTCTTACCGGTCTCCTTCGAGAGGGTGCGTTGACATGGATCTCGCCGGAACTTTCCGACGTCGATCTCCGATTTCTGGGTCTCCTCTCATACATCGGTGTGATCGCTGCACTGGTTCAAATTCTTGAAATGTTTTTAGACAAGTATGTACCAGCGCTCTATAACGCTCTCGGCGTGTTTCTGCCGCTGATCACAGTCAATTGTGCGATTCTTGGCGCGTCATTGTTCATGGTAGAGCGTGACTACTCATTTGGGGAATCAGTGGTTTATGGATTAGGCGCCGGTGTTGGTTGGGCTCTTGCGATAACCGCCTTGGCCGGTGTCCGTGAGAAACTCAAGTATTCGGATGTGCCAGATGGTCTTAAGGGCCTGGGTATTACATTTATAACGGTCGGACTGATGTCTCTGGGATTCATGTCCTTCTCCGGTGTGTCACTCTAAGGAGCATAGAACGTGGAAAATATGACCATCATTTTGGGCGTCGTGATGTTTACTGTGGTCGTGATCGGACTGGTTGCGATAATCTTGGCCGCCAGATCAAAGCTAGTGTCTACTGGCGATGTCATGATCACCATAAATGATAGCCCAGACCAGAGCATCCAAGTTGCTGCGGGTGGTAAGTTAATGAATACCCTCGCCGACGCGGGAATCTACCTGCCTTCTGCTTGCGGTGGCGGTGGTTCTTGTCAGCAGTGCCGGTGTGTGATCAAGTCGGGTGGTGGAGATATTCTTCCAACTGAAGCATCTGCTTTCACCAAAGGAGAAGTGAAAGAAGGATGGCGGTTGTCGTGTCAAGTGGCTGTGAAGCAAGACATGAATATCGAAGTCGAACCAGAGCTCTTTGGTGTGAAGCGTTGGGAGTGCGAAGTCGTATCAAATCCCAACGTCGCGACCTTTATTAAAGAGTTAACCTTGAAGCTACCCGAGGGTGAGAGTGTCGATTTTCGCGCCGGTGGCTACGTGCAGCTTGAGGTGCCGCCCCACGTTGTAAAGTTCGAAGACTTTGATGTGGAAGAAGAATACCGCAATGATTGGGAGCGCTTTGGCTTTTTTAACCTAGAGTCTAAAGTAGAAGAGACCGTGGTTCGTGCCTATTCTATGGCTAACTACCCTGAAGAACGAGGTGTAGTGAAATTCAATATCCGTATCGCGACACCACCACCAGGCACTGAACTTCCTCCTGGTCAGATGAGCTCTTATACTTTCAACCTTAAGCCCGGTGACAAGATCGCGGTCTTTGGTCCGTTTGGAGAGTTTTTCGCTAAAGAAAGCGAGAATGAGATGGTCTTTATAGGTGGCGGCGCGGGAATGGCTCCTATGCGCTCACATATTTTTGACCAATTAAAGCGGTTGAATTCCAAGCGCAAGATTTCATTTTGGTATGGCGCACGTTCGCTCAGAGAAGTTTTCTACGAAGATGAGTATGATCAGTTGGCGCAAGAGAACCAAAATTTTGAGTGGCATCTGGCTCTGTCCGACCCACAACCTGAGGACGATTGGCAGGGCGAGACGGGTTTTATTCATAATGTGGTACTCGAGAACTACTTGAAAGATCACCCAGCGCCCGAAGATGTCGAGTACTACATGTGTGGCCCACCTATGATGAATGCGGCAGTCATCAAGATGCTAAAGGACCTCGGTGTGGAGGATGAAAACATCATGTTGGATGACTTCGGTGGTTAATTCGCTGAATAACCTGAAAAATGCCGCCGCTTTGGCGGCATTTTTCGTCTTGGCTATGCTTGCCGGGTGTTCAAGTGATCCTGAGATCAAAAAGCTTTCCGGGCGCACGATGGGAACAAATTGGTCAGTGGTCATCGCTAACCCCATCGCTATCTACGACCAAGAGGACGTTAAAGGGGAGATTGAAACGGTTTTATTCGAGGTGAACCGGCAGATGTCTACCTATGATCCGGCAAGCGAGATTTCCCGGTTCAATCAATTTGAAGACTTCAATACCTGGTTCCCCGTCAGTGAATTATTTGCGGCAACGACGGCCAGAGCGCTGAGCTTTTCAGAGATCTCTAATGGTGGTTTTGACCCGACCGTTGGACCTCTTGTGAATCTCTGGGGCTTCGGTCCGGGGACCAGTTCTGAGGTATTGCCATCCGATGATGCAATCGCTCTTGCGATGTCGACCGTCGGCTTTTCAGCAATCGCTGTTCGTGAGTCAGACGCCGGGGCCGGTTCGGCGATTCAGAAGAAAGCAGAGAGACATTTGGATCTCTCTGCGATAGCCAAGGGCCTTGGGGTTGATGAGGTTTATGCGCTGCTGGATGATCTTGGTTACTCAAATTTTTTGGTTGAAATTGGCGGTGAAGTCCGCGTCAAAGGTGACAAAGACGGTTCCGGATGGAGAGTCGCTGTTGAGAAGCCCGTAAAAGGAGACCGCGCTGTTGAGACATTGCTATCACTAAAAGACATGGCTCTGGCTACCTCTGGCGATTACCGAAACTACCGCGAGATAGAGGGTGTGGCTTATTCACATACGATCGACCCCTCAACGGGGCGCCCGGTAACGCACCAATTGGCCTCGGTAACAGTCGCCGACTCTGCGTGCGCGATAGCTGACGGATGGGCTACAACCCTCTTGGTTCTGGGACCGACGAGGGGTTATCAGCTCGCGGTTGCAAAAAATCTCCCAGCAATGTTTATTGAGCGAGCAGGTGATGATTTTGTCGTAAGAAAGACACCAAGGTTTGAACAGTTGTTCGGGGGAGATATTTAGTGGGTTTAGGTTTATTCCTTACAGTATTCGGTGCGTTCATATTTCTGGTGGGCATAATGGCTATTGGTGTGATGTTGGGACGACGGCCTATATCTGGAAGCTGCGGGGGAATCGGTCGACTGAGTGGTGACGATGGTGAGTGTGCCCTATGTGGTGGTGACCCATCTAAGTGTGATGAGGCGATCAATGACAAAAGCGTGGTGGGAAACATGAAAGTCAGGGCCGCAGGTCGGACGGGCGCTAAGGGAAAGGTCGCCTAATCAACTCCCTGTAAAGTATACTCATCCGATGATTTTAGAAACCCTACTCCGCAATACCCTGACGGATTCACTCGATCCTTCTGTACTCGTTTTGGAAAATGAGAGTCACGGTCATAACGTCCCAGAGAACTCTGAAACGCATTTTCGGTTAGTGATCGTTTCTCAGGTTTTCGACGGACTATCTCGGGTTAGACGGCATCAGTTGGTTTATAAAGCCGCCGACGAGGCCCTTAAAAAAGGCATTCACGCGCTAGCGATGCAATGTTTTACTGAGTCGGAGTGGGCTAAAGGTCCTCAGCGCTTGAGTTCCCCGCCATGTAAGGGCGGAATGAAAAAGGATCGTCGATGAGTCTGCTTGTCGTTGCGGCGCTTTATCAATTTGTGGAGTTGCCGGATTATCGAGAATTACGGCCGGCTTTGCTAGACATCTGCACATCAAACGGTGTCCGAGGAACTTTGCTTCTCGCTGAGGAAGGAATCAATGGAACGATTGCCGGAACCCGTGAAGGAATCGACGCGGTCAGAGCTTGGCTTGATCTTGATGGACGCTTCGTCCGACTCGATTACAAAGAGTCCTTGGTGGACGCTGACAGTGTTCCGTTCTATCGCATGAAGGTGAAGCTAAAAAAAGAGATCGTCACCCTCGGTCTTCCCGGTATTAGTCCAAAAATGAGGGTTGGTCACTACATAGAGCCGGAAGATTGGAACGAACTGATCCTAGACCCAGAGACTTTAGTCGTCGATACGCGCAACAGCTATGAATATGAGGTCGGTACATTTAAAGGGGCGGTCAATCCTGAGACCGAGACGTTCCGTGAATTTCCGAATTGGGCCGCTCAAAATTTAGATCCGACGAAGCATAGGAAAGTGGCGATGTTTTGTACCGGAGGCATCCGCTGTGAGAAGTCCACCAGCTATCTGCTCGAAAAGGGTTTCGAAGAGGTTTATCACCTAAAAGGTGGTGTCTTGAACTACTTTGATCGGGTGCCCCCCACCGAGAGCACCTGGGAGGGTGAATGCTTTGTTTTTGATAACCGGGTCACTGTTAATCACAAACTGGAGCCTGGTAAATTCGATCAGTGTCATGCATGCCGACGTCCGATAACTGAAGCGGATAAGTCACGCTCAGCATTTGTGATGGGAGTGCAGTGTCATCACTGCGTCAATGAACACTCGGACAAGCGGAAAGAGCGTTTTCGTATGCGACAATTGCAGATAGAACTCGCGGAGGCCCGTGGTGAGGCCCACATAGGGATGGCCGTGCAAGAGGTAAAAGAGCGCAAGACAATGGTGCGCTGGGCTCGTGAACTGCGAAAAAAAAAGCAGCGCGAGTTTGAGTCAGAGAAGTCTGGTGGTCCTTAGGTCGTGATAGGATCAATCACTTGTTCAATGAATTCGAGAGAACCTTTCGCGACATTTTCATTCCACTGATCGGCCGCATCCTCGTTGGCGTTATCAGAAATGTATTTCCAACAATGAAATTTGATGCCAAATAGGTGTGCTACCTTTGCCAAGGCGTAGGCCTCCATATCGACAATATCAGTAACAAGCTCGGGTTCAGTTATTACAAAGTGATCTCCAGTCCCCAGTGAGATACCGGGACCTCCAAGATCAATGTGATTGATAGCATCGAACGGCGTGTGTCCCAGTTGAAATCCAAGTGGCCGAACATCCATATCGCGTTGCACTACACGGTTTACTCGGTTCAGTCCGCATATTGAAGTGTTGAGCGCACCCGCTGTACCGTAGTTAATCAAATGAGAAGGGCGATTTTGAAGAACGGCCTCGGTAACTTTTATTGCTGCGTTGATCTTTCCAACACCTGTATACAAGATAGACCAACCAGGCGCGAGTTGAGCTGGTAGTTCGTCCTCGAGAGCAACAACGATAAGCGTATTTCTTGGGGTGATGGTTCCCTCATTCATCATATGTCTGCAGGCTCTTGACCGGGAATTTTAGTTTTCTACGACCGTTCAGAAGTTCAAGTTCTATTAGAACGACAGTACCGACGACCTCAGCTCCCGAGTTATTTAACAACTTTTCGGCCGCTGTGAGGGTTCCTCCTGTTGCTAGTAGATCATCAATCAGAGCCACTCGTTTTCCACCTAGGTCTCTGTCTTTTTGAATTGCCAGAGTTGCTTCTCCATACTCCAAGGCGTAGGACTCTTCGCGAACGTCTCCTGGGAGTTTACCCTTCTTTCGCACCATGACCACGCCAAGATCCATCATGAGGGAGACCGGTGTCGTAAACAAAAATCCTCGGGAATCTATTCCGGCCAATAGATCAGGCTTCCATCCAGCGACGGAGTCTCGGATCAGTTCGCAAACGGTGCGCAAACGATCTGGCTGCTCAATGATTGGAGAAATGTCATAAAACAAAATCCCGGGCTTCGGAAAATTTGGATAGGTTTGGATCCAGTCATCAAGTTTGTTCGACATTGGCTTTCTCAGAAGTGCGGGGGCGGGGTACTGTCACGTATGACGTCAAGTTGTGACATTTGATCAATTAGCGGACGAACTAAATTGGCAAGTGCTTGAAGCTCTTTCGTTAGTTTTTCACGGTCGCGGTTTAGAGACACTATTTCTTGATTGAGGGTATCGATCTGATCTTCCAAAAATGCAATGCGTGTCTCGAGATCAGATAGAATCAGGTCTTGGCTCATCGTCTTGTAAAGTTCTCCGCTCGGCCATACTACTAGACTAATTTTCCATTGGAGTTTCTCATGCGTAAGCCACTAGGCCAACTGTTCTTGTCACTTGCTTTATCAATTATCGGCGCTCTTGTTTTGATGTTCTTATTGCCACCTTTGGGAATGGAGCCAAGTGCTGGAACAAAAATTGAGGCGGGACTGCTACTGATGATCGTAATATTGGTTGTTATGTATGCACAGGGCGCTTTGCAATCTGTTATTGCTAACCGCCGTTTCGAATCAGTTCCGGCTGGTCCTCGTGAAGAGGGAACTGTGAAGTGGTTCAACTCGACCAAAGGATTTGGTTTTATTACGCGTGAAGATGGTGATGATGTATTTGTGCATTATCGCTCGATCCGAGGCCGTGATCGGTATTTGTTGCGCGAGGGAGCGGTAGTTACCTATGTGTTGGGTCGCTCAGGAAAGGGCCCTCAGGCTGAGGATGTTGACCTCGCCTGACGATTAACCGATCAGTTCTTGTAGTATATCTCTGTACAGATTCTTAAGGTCAGGCAAGTCTGAGATTTTGATTTCTTCATCGATTTTGTGAATCGATCGATTGACCGGTCCCAGCTCAACCAGCTCGCACCCGAGTTTGGCTATAAATCGTCCGTCTGAAGTACCGCCACCGGTTGATAGGTCGGTGGAGATTCCCAT
>MDSV01216715.1_pt1 | contig 11530 bp, 9 predicted proteins | sample 810851 | NCBI WGS metagenome assembly MDSV01 (sample SAMN05326640, study PRJNA326480) | marine metagenome | isolation source: seawater | place: Atlantic Ocean: North East | collected 2012 | reverse complement strand
GCGGTCGACCTGTCGATGCAGCCGCACCTGACCGAAGACAACGTTCGCGTCATGGGCCGCGTGGTGCTCGAAGTGCTCGACCACGTGCTGGCTTGAGCCACGGCCAGCCAACGATGGCGTTCGCCATCACCATGAAATCGGGACCTTTCTTCCCCCAGACAGAACGGGGGGGCACCATGCGGATTCTTTGGGCCAGCGTTCGGGACCTTCGACGGGACCTCTGCGCCACCACTCAGGCGTCCCTCGTCAAAGGATTGGCTGAGCGAGGGCACGACGTGACCTTCGTCAGCCCCGGCAGTGCTTCAGAAACCATCGAGGGCGTCGAACATGTGTCGCTGAGCGTCAAGACGCGCCCCGGGCGACGCAGCCGTGCGATCGCCAACGGCATCCTCGCCCGTTGGGCTGAACTCGGTGAACACGACATGGTGCTCGTGGAGTGGCCTATCTTGCGCCGCCTGCATCGTGCTGGCGTGCTCGACGACGTACCCTGGCTGCTTGTCGACCGCAGCCCGCCGGCCGACGACGGGTTCCTGGCACGCCTCCACTGGTTTGTGTGGCGCCGAGCGTGGCGCCTTGCCCGAAAGGCCGGCAGGAAGCATGCAGGGCCTGTGGGCACCGCCGTCAGTAAGGCCCATCGACGCCATGTGCAGTCCTTCACGAAACTCAAGGACGAACAGGTGACGGTGATTCAGGCCGGCGTGGATTTGCGCCGCTTCCTGCCAGGTCCTGAACGGCGTTCGACGGAGCGCACGCTCCACCTCGTCTACCACGGCAGGCTGGACCGGAACCGCGGTGTTCTTGCTTTGCCCATGGTGCAGCAGAAGGCCAAAAATGCCGGATTGGGCGTGACCTTGACCCTCATGGGAGAGGGCGACGCGCTTGGAGCTCTCTCGCGCATGGCAAAGGGCAGCGACGACGTGCACGTGCTTGGCAGGCTTCCTCAAGACAAGGTGGCGCATCGCCTCGGCACCTCACACCTCGGCCTACTGCCGATGCCTGAGCATCGGGCGTGGTCCCTGGCCAGCCCGCTCAAGCGATCGGAATACCTCGCTTCCGGCCTGCTGGTCGCCGGTATAGACCACGACGGGCACCGGCTGGCCGGAGATGCGCCGTTCATGCACCTCTTCGCGAAGGAGGACTTCCATGACGGCATCATCGACCTGCTCAACCGCATGACGCGGGATCCCTCAATCTACGTCGAAGGAAAGCGTGCTGCACGCAGGTACGCGGACGACCACCTCGGATGGACGCACAGCGTGGACGCCCTTCATGCAGCCATCGAGGAACGCGTGACCGTCGAAGGACCGCAAACGAAAGCCGTCCCTGGATTCGCGGGGGAACCTACCCCCGCACCAGAACCGGTGGCTGAGCCGGTGAAGGCGCCGGACGTGGTGGCCCCACCCGTGGCCGTTGAGGCCGAGCCAGAATCGGTTCCAGAACCTGCACCGGAGCCTGTGCAAGCCGCTGAGAAGCCGACGGGCCCACGGCGGAAAATCTGAGGATCAGCCGAAATCCTCCAAACCCAATGCCGTGGAACCCTTCATGGAGCCCCCGTCCGTCTTGCCGAGCGTGAGCGGCAAGCATTGGGCGATTGACGGTGGCGTGCTGGCGGCCATCGAACGGTTGGTCCCGGAAGGCGGAACCGTGCTCGAACTTGGAAGCGGGGACGGGACGGCCGCGTTGGTCGAGCGCTACACCGTGTTTTCCGTTGAGGACGAAGACACATGGGTCGCGCATTGTGAGGGCGCGACCTACATTCATGCGCCGTTTACCACGCCCGAAGGAAAACTCCCCGGATGGTACGATGTTGAGGTCCTTCGCCAAGGATTGCCTGAAACCTATGATCTGCTGCTGATCGACGGCCCTGCAGGCCACAAGGGGCGTGATGGCATCCTCCATCATCTCGATTTGTTCAGGACCGATGTGCCCATCCTCGTCGATGACACCGTTCGTTCCCATGAAGCCGACATCGCCAGGGAACTCGCGATGCGGTTGAACCGCCCAATGCACGTCTTTTGGAATTTCAGCCTCATTCCCGTAGAGCCGCTCAATGCGGAAGACGTGGCAAGAATTCAATGGCAGGCCGTCCGCGTTCTCGAAAAGAAAGACGAGGCATACGTTCGGCGCTATTTCACCACTTCAGAACCGGCACGTGAGATCGACCGGCACGAGTGGCATCAGAAAGTGGCCGAACTTCGCGAACGGAAAAAAAGCAAGAAGGGGGGTGGCGTATCCTTACGGATTGGACGAATCATCACCCTTCCTGGCCGGTTGCTCATCAAAGCAGTTCGGAAACGATGAGCGGAGTCAAGGCCGTCCAACCGCGTACGTCATCCAGCCGTCAGAGGCGAGGGCGTCCAAGTCCAACACGCGTCGGCCGTCATACACCATCGGTGTGCGCATCCGCTGGTACAGACTTGCCCAATCTGCCTCGAGGCATGCACGGTGAGCGGTCACCAGCACCACGAGGTCGTAGCCTCCTGCTTCTTCGAGAGAACGGTGAACGGTAACCCTGTCCAGGAGAGGTTCGTCCAGATGTGGATCCCACACGCCTACCTTGACGCCCTTTTCGAGCAAGGCCTCCGCCAAGGGTTCTGCGGGAGTCTCTCTTGGATCCCCTACCTCAGCCTTGTAGGACCATCCCATAAGGAGGACCCTGGCGTCTTTTGCTGGAACTTCTGCTTCAAACAGAAGGTCTCGAATCACACCCGCCACGTGGATGGGCATCGAACGGTTAACGCCTCGTGCGGCCGTGATGAGGTTGGCCGGCACGCCAACGTTAGCAGCGCGCTGAATCATGTAATATGGATCGACAGGAATACAATGCCCACCCACGCCAACACCAGGCGTGTAACGGTGGAAGTTCCACTTGGTGGCGGCCGCGGAGAGCACGTCCTCGACGTCAACGCCCAAGGCGGGGAAGATACGTGCCAACTCGTTCACCAGAGCGATGTTCAGATCTCGCTGCACGTTTTCAATGACTTTCGCAGCTTCAGCGACCTCAAGGCGGCCAACGTAACGAACGTCTTCGCTGGTGAGTTGAGAATACAAGGCAACAAGCGAGGCCCCGACTTGTTCGTCGCCGCAACCGATGACCCGCGCCACGGAACGTACGCCATGAGCTGGATCACCTGGGTTGAAGCGTTCCGGGCAATATGCGATGGTTACATCGACGCCCTGAACGAGACCAAGTTCGTCCAACAAGGGGAGCCACGTTTCTGCCGTAACGCCAGGGTACACCGTGGATTCCAGCACCACAACGGTGTTTGTGCCGCCAGGCAAGGATTCGAAGACCGCACGTCCTGCAGCTTCGACGTAGGACAAATCCGGTTTGAGGTCATGCGTCACTGGGGTGGGCACGGTCACCAAGACCACGTCGCAATGCGGGACGGCCTCGGCGGTTGATGTGGTGATGTTCCACCGTGGGGCACCTGGAGCGGGCACGATGTCGTCCACGTCAGGGTCACCAGTGGGATTCTCTCCAGCACGCACCATGCTTACCGTGCGTTCGGAGATGTCGACGCCCCACACTTCGAAGCCTGCATCATGAAAACCGATGGCTGTCGGCAAGCCGACGTAGCCCAGACCGATGATGCCTACGGTTTGCTTGTCAGCCTCGGCCATGACGTGAGGGCATAGGATTCAGATTTCAACCTCGTGGCCGTGAACGAGTAGAACCTGAAGCATCGGACCCTACCACCCGCGAACGGCGGTTGACTTTATCCAACGAACGGGGCAGGAGATTCTGTGAACGAAGATTCGGACGAGGGGTTAACACCCCTCTGGCAAGGCGGTGGACGCCTGTCAACTCCTTTCCGAACCGTCCAGCAACTTTGGCAAGAGAGGAATCTGATCCGGCTTCTGGTCAAGCGTGATTTTACCTCACGGTACCGACGAGCCGGGCTCGGACTTGGGTGGGCAATCCTCGAGCCGCTTCTTCTCGCTGCAGTGTACACGTTCATTTTCCAAATTCTGGTCGGTACCGATCGGTTTGCTTACCCTCTCATGGTGTTCATTGGAGCCATGTTCTGGCGCTTGTTTTCCACGGTCCTTTCCGCCTCGTCAAATTCATTGATTTCTTCAAGGAATTTGTTTCAATTCGCCCGTGTCCCAAAAGCCATCTTTAGCGCAAGCAGCGCGGTGATGGCGTTTCAGATGGCTCTCCTTTCCATGGTCTCCATTTTCCCTTTCATATGGTGGTATGAGCTGGAATTGAGTTGGTCGTACCTGCTCATACCGGTTTGGCTTGCCATAACTGCTCTTGTTGCCTGGGCCACAGGCATCTTATTGGCTCCAATGGCCACCCGAGTCCCAGATATCATGCACGCAATCCGGTTTGTTCTCCGCATTGGGTTCTTTCTCTCACCCGTAATGTGGACGTACGACATGTTCGGGAAGCGATTTGGCGACGGGTGGCTTGCAGCGATTGTACAATGTAACCCAACCATTGTCCCGATTACTGAGGTGCGGAGCATTCTCCTCTCCGAACCGACAGGGATTCCGGCGGAAGGCTACCTCATCTTTGCTCTGGTGAGTTTCCTGAGTGTCATCCTTGGAAGTATCGTGTTTGAATCACATGCGCACAAGGCGGTGGTTTACGCATGAGGACGGCGCTTCGCTGCGAGGGAGTTACCCTCTCATATCCTCTTCCAAAACGATTCCAGAAAATGGATGCAACATCAGCCGGAATTTCCAACATAAGTTTTGAACTTCGCGAAGGCGAGGTCCTAGGAATCATTGGGAAAAACGGTTCGGGAAAATCAACCCTCTTGAAGCTCCTTGCCGGCATTTTTCCTCCTGACGAAGGAACCATCTCATTGCGCGGTTCTGTCTCCCTTCTTGCAGGGGTGGGCGTAGGATTCAACGGGGAACTTACAGGCAGAGAAAATTGTTACCTCTATGGAGCATTGATGGGCCGAAGCACGGCCCAAATCGATGCATTGATTGATGAGATTTGGGCTTTTTCAGAGCTCGAGCACTTCTTTGATCGGCCGTTTCGAATGTTCTCTGCTGGGATGAAATCAAGACTTGGAATCTCTGTCGCTACGGCGTTCCAACCGGAAATTCTCCTGATTGACGAAGTACTTGGAGTGGGTGATGCTTCATTCCGCGAACGCAGTAAAAAACGGGTTCGTGACTTGATTGACGGGTCCGGTTCTGTGGTCATTGTGTCCCATTCACTCAGCCTCATGAGTGGGATTTGTGATCGAATCATGCTCATGCACCAAGGCGAGTGCATGCTCATCGGCGCACCAGAGGATGCGATTGAAGCCTACAGTGAAATCACGTCACAATGATCTGATTAAACTCGGCTTCAAGCAACAGTTTGATTGTTTCAGCATGGGGCTTGAGGGCTGGAATCTCTTCCATCCAAGGCGACAGCCAATGGAGTACATCGATTCGCTGCTGGACCACATGAGGTGGATGGGAAATCATCCCCTCGTGTTTGAACGCCCATTTCGCCCAATGCAAAATGAAATACAATGCACGGTAGAGGTTGGGGCCTGGTGAACTTCGGGAGAGGAGTGGATGTATGATCCCCCAACCGTGTATTTCCTCGGTGACCTCAGCCTCCTCGTCAAAATCGTAGGTTCCGATGTTCAACGTGGCCCCGTTTGATTTGAGGAGCATTGGGAACCTTTCTTGTTGGCCCTCTTCACTTTCTGTTTGACCCATCGGCTCCAAGGCAAAATCCGTCGGATAGAATTGCTCTTGGAGAAGGTGAACGACTTCCGTGATTGTTAGGCCGTCATGGATGCCGTTGATCGCCATTTGGACATGCTCTGGCCAAACCCGCTGATGACCAAAACCCCATGGCGCTACCAACCAATCCACGCCTTGTTTGAGCCCCGAAGTGCCGTGCTGCAAATCCTCTGTTTCAGCGAGGAAACGAAAGTGGTGCGCCAAATGGTGAGTGTCAAACATGTTTTGCAGAAGAAGAATACGTGGTTCGGTAAAATCAAGGCCCTGAACGGTCGTAATCACCCCACGCTCCTCAAGAGCACGTTGTGTTTCTGGGGTCCTTGGTAAATCAAAACAAGCCTCCAGGTAACGCGCGACTGGTGAAGAAAAGTAACGGAAAAAGTCCGTTTGTGGGTTCATGGCTAAGGCCGTAGCATCTTTCCCAATCAACCAAGCCAAGCATAAGGATGCAAAACCGCCCCCAGATGACCCGACCAACAAGGGTTTGAGGCTACGCTCTTTTGCGGTTTGGTGGATAAATTTGGCTAATTGCCTTTGTAAAGATTCGAAACCAGTGAGCCCAGCATACCATGCCAGATTTACCTCTTTTTGATGGGTTCCCGGGTCTGAAATTGAAAGGACTGGGCCAGGATAGGAACGCGCAAGGCCCGCCCCTGAAAAAAACGGAGGAAATGATTCAGAGCGATTTCGGACGGCGCCATTGAAAACAACGAGCAATTGGCCTCCCGGCTGGGTTTTCTCGGTGTTTTTGAGCATCATTGGCACCTGATGGCCATCCAATTCAACCAGCAATGCACCGTCTTGCCATGCTGGATTTGCCCCATCCAAAACCAGCTGAGGTTCTCCCCACCTGGACCAATTCAATGACTGGATGATCCCACCTCCAATTCTCCATATGCCTTTCCGAGGGTGTGCGAGATGGCGTTCCAATCACGTTCTCTGCGGACCCACTCACGAGCGGTATGGCCAAGCTGGCTCCTCAACGCAGGGTCCTCAATGAGCGACAAAAGAACACCTGCAAGACTCGAACCGCTGCCTTTCTCAAACAACAAACCAGTGAATTCGTGTTGAACAATCTCAGTCAGTGCGTGCACATCTGAAGCGATGACGGCCTTTTCCATGGCCATTGCTTCAAACGGTTTCAGTGGAGAAACCAACTCAGTTACAGGCAAGGGAAGGCGAGGGAAGGGAGCGATGTCAACAAGAGAGTAGTAGGCTTCGACTTCCTCATGAGGAACTCGCCCGGTGAACGTCACCACATCTTCCAAATCGTTCGCTTGGCAAGCATCCTTGACGCGATCCATGTAAGCCCCGTCTCCGACAATAAGAACTCGGAAAGGAGTGGATGTGGCGGCTTGAACTTCAGGAAGGGCCTCCATGAGCAAGTCGAGTCCCTCGTAGGAGACGATGGAACCGATGTACCCGATGACCACCGCCTCTGGAGGGAAACCAAGGTGGGCGCGAAGGGCTTCGTCGGGCGCCCGAGGAGAAAATCGTTCAATCTCAACACCGTTGGGCAAGTACCCCACCTCGCGTGGCTGCTCAAGGCGCCGGTTGATTTCATCGATCAGACCCCTTGTGATGGCCAAGCAACCGGTTGCTTCCCTGCAAGCTTGGGTCTCCATTTTGACCATCATTTGGAAATACGTGCTGTCCTCAAACGCCGGTTGGCGTGAAATACGGGTAATCTCCCACAACCCGCGAACCTCATAGATGGATGGAAGGTTGAAATGAGCAGCAACGGCATTCCCGACCAACCCATTGAGGTGGTTTGAAGCGGCATGAATCACGGACGGTCGCAATTCAATGACCTTCCTCGCCAAGTGATGTTGGTACACCTCGAAGTACCTCAGCAAGCGGACTTGCCCGTATCCTTCCTCCAATTCATACATCCTGTGATAGGTGATGCCGTCGATGACTTCGCTTTCGGGATGACCATCCTCAGGTAGGATTCGCCGATCGTGCGGATATCCTGCCCGCGTGACGACGTGAACGTCCCATCCCAATTCCGCTACGCCTCGCATGAGCCCATGCGCTCTGGCCGCATAGCCTCCCGAATTGAACGGCAAACTGTTGTGCAGGAGGTAGAGGATACGATTGGGGACGGGCGTGAAATTCTCCGGGACCACGGGCAAATCAGCCGGCTTGAATCCATGTTCATGGAGTGAGAGAAGGCCTTGCAAGCCAGAAATTTTGTCCAAAATCTTCCCGGAATTTGGACTCCCATACACTTCCAAGACGTTCAATGCGGCGTGAATATCACCTAGGGTGATGTATGCGTTTGAGACGTGGATTGCAATGGTGTTGGAGACCTTGGAGTGATCAAGAATGCGTTCGCCCCAATAAATCGCGAGTTTAGCCAACGCTTCGCTCCGTTCCTCTTTGTACATTGGGTGGACGAAGCGGAAAAACACGTGCGCCAGTTCCTTCTGCCTTGATGACTCAACATAAGCCCCGTTCATGTATTCATCAAGTGCTTCAAGTCCGCCTTGCAGGGCGACATCAAGGTTGGATGTGAAGGTCGCTTCCAACATTCGCATCTCTTCTTTTTCCCGAAGCCTAGACAAGGTTTCAGACACCCATTCGACGTCATCGATGGTGCCTTTTTCGAGCAGTTTGATGGCGCTCATGGTGTCCCCTATTCGATTCAGGAAGATGATGTAAGATCTGGTCCCTCTTTGGTCCGCCAACCGCTCGTCAAACAATCCTCCAAACTTGACCCCAAGTTCTGGGTCGAGTTCCCCAAGTTCCCTGAGCGCAGCGACGTAGAACTGGCGCGTGGACTTACCGTCTGAGGTGCGGATCAAAGATTCAAGCGCGTCGTAATAGACGTGAATAGAATCATGCGATCGGACCATGAGATCAAGTTGAATCAGACCTCGGACGTCATTCAGAGTTCGTTGCCGATCTGTACAAGCGGCCACGATGCCTTCAATCGTCATCAAGGCTTCATTTCCACCTTCGCCAAGCACGTCCATCAATGCGAAATCACCAGCATCCATCCCGGGGCGTCTGGCCTCCACCCGCTCAAGCAAAGAGCGCGCTCTTGGATCGTTTTTCAGCGAAGGGAACGCTTTGACGATTGAAGGGAGTTTCGCGGGGTGTTTGGTTGAGCACGCTCGTAGCGTGGCCAGCTCGACGTCAGCAGCTATACTGGGGAAGCGTTCGAGGAGGCGCGACGCCTCAATCGAAAACTCAAGCAGGGAAGCAGCATCGGTTTCGAGAAGGAGGAGTGCGTCCTTCAACGGCGTTGGACGACTCCTGTGCTCGCTTGCGAGGTGCAGCACAGGGTTGTCACTACGGTTCAACACCCGATTGAGCAAACGCCGTGAAAGAACGTTCAGATGCTTCACCTCAGGTGCTTTCGCAAGGAATCCACGCACCGTTGAGCCGTCATTCCGTCCCATAGATCGATGCTGATCTCATGACGAATTGGCCCTTCAAGGACCAAAGCCAGGTCCTCGTCCAATCGCGAAGGAGTGGTCAACACGTTGGTACCTGCTGTGATGGTGATCGGACGTTCTGTGTTTGGACGAAGCGTGAGACAGGGCACGCCAAGCCATGTGGTCTCCTCTTGGATTCCCCCAGAGTCGGTGATTACACATCGGCTCGAAGCCACACAGGACATGAATTCGAGGTAGCCGAGCGGTGGGGTGAGGTGGAGCCCAGAAAACTGCTCGATTTCTTCCATGCGGCCAAGCGCTTGGATTCTGGCACGCGTTCGAGGATGAAGAGGCCAAATCATCGGTAGCGTAGTTGCATGATTTAGCAAGAGGTCAAGCACGTCCGATAACACAGACGGATCGTCAACGTTGCTTGGACGGTGAAGGGTCACCACCGCATATTCGTGAGGAGCCACGCCGTAGATGCTGTATTGCTCCATGGCTTGGAAAGAAGGAAGCATGCTGACCAAGGTGTCAATCATGATGTTCCCCACGCGATCGATGCGTTCAGGCGCCACGCCAGCTGCAAGCAGGTGCTCATCTCCGTCAGGGGATGGTGTCCAAAGCAAGTCAGCCAGCACGTCGGTCACCAAGCGGTTCAACTCCTCCGGCATGCCTCGATCAAAAGACCTGAGGCCGGCTTCAAGATGAACGGTGAATATCCCGAGTTTCGCGGCCGCAAGCGTGCACGCCACCGTGCTGTTTACGTCACCAATGACCACGACGGCGCCTGGCTTTTCCTCCAATAGAATGGCTTCGTAACGCTCCAGAATCCGTGCCGTTTGCACACCATGGCTTGCGCTTCCAACCTCCAAACAGATGTCCGGTTGGCCCATGGAGAATTGTTCCATGAAAATGCCCGCCATTTCATGGTCGTAATGTTGTCCTGTATCGATGAGCACAGGTTCGAAGTCATCCGAAGACCTCAGTGCTTTGAGCAGGGGTGCCGCTTTCATTTGGTTGGGACGAGCGCCCACAATAACGTGCACCGTGGTCGCCATGGTGATGAAGGCCTCTCCTGCTTTCTATCAACGTTGTTCCATCAAATTCGCACAAGGGTTCATTGGGGCCTTGACAGAGTCTTGGGGGCATGGAGGTTCAGTTCTCGGTCGAAGGCCGTCACCTCGCCCTCCATTTCATTCCTGACGAGGAGGATTTGCTCCGAGAGGGCACCCAACGAATCGCCAATCTTTCAGCCCACGTCGAATTGGTCAAAAAGGCCGAAATCGGCGACATCCATCCAGACCATTTGGCCTTAATCGGAATCCTCCTTTCGCACCCTTTTGTCGCCAACCAACTTGAGTTAGGTGTCTCCGTAAGCGAACGTTTCCGGGAAGGAATCTCCACCATTCGAAGATATGCGGTTTGCTTTGAGAACCAACGGGTTGAACCCTATGTCGCAACCGAAGGATCGCGCCCGGGATTGGCGTTCAGCGGAGGCGTGGACTCTGCAGCAGCCCTGCTTCTCATGCCTGAAACGACGGTTCCTATCTTCCTCGACCGCCCTCAACAGGAATCCAAGCGCACCCTGTACGACAAATCTGCAGCGTATGCTTGCCTCGACGAAGTCGAACGATTGGGTTGGCACGTCGTCCGCTCGTCGTGTGATCTGGAGTTTCTGCGGTCGCCTGTTGGATTCCCAACAGACATGGCCACGGCCGTACCGCTGTTGGCCAATGCCAACCTCCTCAACCTAGATTCAACGGCCTACGGCACCATCATGGAATCAGCGTATAGGGTTGGACATGCCAAATCCAGGCAATACATGACGTCCGCACACCACCGCCTCTGGGGCCCCGCCTTCCATGGTGCGGGACTTCCGCTAAACCTCCCCGTCGCAGGCCTTTCAGAAGTGATGACAACCAAGATTGTGATGCACTCAGAATTGCATGAGACAGCAAGATCGTGCATTCGAGGCGCTTTCCCGAAGACATGTGAGAACTGTTGGAAATGCTTCAGAAAAGCCTTGGTCGAACGCCGGCATCGCGGCTCACGTGTCACAAACAAGGAGATGCAACGATGGATGCAGGTTCGTGAAGTGCAAGCGAAACTGAGCGCGCATCCAATTTCGCATGAAAACGTGCTTGCTTGGGCCCTGCAAGGTGACAACATCGAATCTGGAGTGAAAGATGAGCTTCTTGCACGAACAGAGGGGAGCCTCAGGGACATGGCGCCGTTTGAACGGTGGCTGAGTGGGTCCTCTGCGGCTCTCCATGAGCCATATCGTGAACACATTACCCTGCGAATTGCGTCCTTCTGTACCCCTATACCTCCAGAGGAAGAAGAAGCCCTGATCGCTCATGAGATGAGCGATTGGTTGACCTCTGACGAGGCGCAAAGAGCGTTGAAATCATTCACTAGAGCGTACCTCTGACCGGTCGGTC
>MDSV01166378.1_pt1 | contig 11530 bp, 12 predicted proteins | sample 810851 | NCBI WGS metagenome assembly MDSV01 (sample SAMN05326640, study PRJNA326480) | marine metagenome | isolation source: seawater | place: Atlantic Ocean: North East | collected 2012 | reverse complement strand
TTCAGCCCACTCTAATCTTTGTTCAATGCTTACTTCATCAGACAAATAATTTTTATGATAATCTTTATCTGTCAACCTAGGCTTAGGTGCTGACTCATGCTTCATGCCTGGATCTTCCATAAAGTATTGTTGTATCAATGGTCTATAAGCCAAATATTCAAACCATCGGCATCTAAAGCTCATAGTTGCCTCTAACATTTCTTTTCCAACGGTAATAATAACATCTCTAGAAGGCATACATCCAAACATATGTTCTGCTTTCCAATCTGGTGTGGCAATTTTTTCATCAAATTTTAATGGAGTTGGTCTATCAACTCTTATTCCTCTACCTTCTAATGTTTTTACAAATTTATCTAAAAGCTCATTTGATTTATCGATAGAATCTTGAGTTCTCCTACCATGCTTACCCTTCATAACTGAATCGGGAGGAATTTTTACATCTACAGCAGGCTCAGGGGCCGGTATGCAACAATTATCCGCTCTACCAACAATTACGTGTTTTAATGGATCCCACTCATTCCAACTATTAACAATGGTTTTTTTCATATAATTAAATTATATCTTTTAAGCATTAATTTAAATAAAAAGAAATAGACCAATCATTAATTGCATACCTGCTTTTACTGAATAGCATTTCAACTCAATTATCTAATAAATATTGTGCTCAAAATGAAAGAAAATAAAATAAAATCTAGTTTAAAAGCCAAGTTAAGAAAAAATAAAGAAATTATCAATAAACAGATTGGTCATTTTTTTGATTGGGTTAAGGGAGCAGAATTAATAAGTCTAAAAGAATGTGATACCAAGGAAGATCCTGTAAGGCCAGAATTAGATAATGAATTTAGAACAAGCTATGGAAGAAAAATTTATGGAGTTCAATACAAAAAAGAAATTTATGCTATAATGTGTTTTGCTTTTACAAATCAAATACCAAAAACAGTTAAAGAACTTGATAATTTTAGTAAAGATGCATTCTTACAAAGCACTTTAAGAGGTCAGCAAGTAGGTAAAATTGCTATTGCTTATACTGTTTGGTCAAAAAAAAAAGGAGGTGGAAAATTAATCGTAAAAGAAGTTTTTAAAATGATTAAAAAATCTAATCATTTAAATAGACTGGTAACTTTATCCCCATTAACTGTAATGGCTACCAAGTTTCATTTAAGGAATAAAGCAAAACTTGTAAGTGTAAATGAAACAACTCAAAACTTCGAATATGTTAAATAATTTTTACTTAAAATGAATTCAGAAAGCATAACATTCAATTGGTTTTGCAAAAATACATGGTTTAAAAGTGCAAAAAACACAGCTTGGTGTCTATTGGGATGCTCGATTGGAGATTTTGGAACAATACTTTTTTTTCAAATTAGTCAAATACCTTTCCCATTAATAAGTATAATGATATTGGCAATTATTAATGGTTTAATAACTAGCATTATCCTAGAGACATTGATTTTAATGAGGCAAAATTTTAATTTATTAAAAGCATTTCAAACAGCAATTGGAATGAGTTTTATTTCTATGATTGGAATGGAAGTTGCTATGAACTTAACAGACTATTTGCTAACTGGTGGTGCAGTTTTAAATATTTGGGTAGTGCCAGTAATGCTTATTGTTGGATTTTTAACACCTTGGCCTTACAATTATTATATGCTGAAGAAACACGATTTAAGTTGTCATTAAAATTAACTTAATATCAAATCTGAAGCTTTTTCAGCAATCATAAGAGTAGGGGCATTTAAATTTGCACTTGGTATTTCTGGCATAATAGAAGCATCTACTACTCTTAAATTTTGTATTCCCTTAACTTTTAAATTTTCATCAACTACTGCCATTTTATCTATACCCATTTTACATGTGCCACATGGATGATAAGCAGTTTCTGCGTTAGATCTAATGTATTCATTTAATTCATCATCACTTTGTTTTTCTGATCCTGGTCCAATTTCTTTTCCAGAATGTTTTGCTAAAGAAGATTGAGATAAAATTTTTCTCGCAACATGTATGCATTCCCTCGTTTGTCTTAAATCATCTTCATCTTCTAAATAATTGAATAATATTTTTGGATAATCATAAGGGTTTGAGGATTTCAGTTTAATTGAACCTCTACTTTTTGGATGATTAGGACTAGCGTGTAATTGATAACCGTGAGAACTTGGATTAACTAAACCATGATTAATTACAAATGAAGGGAAAAAGTGGAATTGTACATTTGGTAATTCCCTTTCCGCAGAAGATTTTGCAAATCCTCCAGCTTCTAAGTATGATTGAGAACACGGTCCAGATTTAGATAAAAACCATTGTATACCTGCAAATACCTTCGGAACTAATTTGGTATATTTATAAAGTGTGTCTGGAGTTTTACATTCTTGCATAATATAAGTTTCCAAATGGTCTTGTAAGTTTCTCCCAACTCCTTGTAAATCATTTACAACTGAAATTCCTTTTTGTTTTAAATGATTTGCATCCCCAATCCCCGAAAGCATTAATAGCTGCGGTGAATTAATTGCTCCACCACTTAAGATTAATTCCTTTTCAGCATAAATCTTTTCAATTTTATTTTTAATCTTAACCTGGATGCCTACAGCCTTTCTTCCATCAAAAATAATTTTTTCAACAAACGAATGAGAAAAAACTTTTAAATTTTTTCTATTTTTTGCAGGATTTAAATAATACTTTGTAGCACTTGCTCTTTCGCCATTATGAATTGTTGTATCAAACATTCCAAATCCTTCTTGATTTTCTCCATTCATATCAGGATTAATCTTATGCCCTGCCTCAGATGTGGCGTTTAAAAAAGCTTTAAATAAAGGATTGTTATTTTTAGATTGATTGACGGGTAAGGGGCCAAACGAACCTCTGTATTGATTTTCACCTCCTGACCAATTTTCGATTTTCTTAAAATATGGAAGAATTTTTTCATAAGACCAGGATTTTAATCCAAAATTCTCCCATCTTTCATAATCATTTCTATTACCTCTAACAAAAACCATGCCATTATGAGCAGAACATCCACCAATCATTTTCCCCCTTGGACAAAACAATCTTCTATTATTTAGATATGGTTCAGGTTCAGAATAATATTTCCAATTATATTTTGGATCATGCATTGTATAAAGCAAAGCTAGTGGCATTTTTACTTTCCAAATATCACTAGAACCACCTGCTTCAAATACTGCTACGTTGTTATTTTGATCTTCTGACAATCTATTTGAAAGTACACAACCAGCTGAACCAGCTCCAATAATTATATAATCAAATTTCATAAAAGTTGAGAACTTAACAAATCCTCATAATCATTAATAGATTTTATTTTTACGTTACTTTTTTTTGCAGATTCATCAAATTTTCTCAATCTAATTGCACTTTTAAAAAATTCTTTTTTTTCAAATTCTTTGCATTCTTTTTTATCAAGTACACCTCCTTGTAATTTTAAACTAACTTTTGAAGCTTCAGACAAATTATTAAAATATTTTTTATTTCTTGACAAATATCTTTTTGCTAAAACATGATATTTTATTGGTTCTACGACATCCCTATTAAAGAATTTTTTTAAATATTCGTAACCTATATTTTCATGTTTTCCATCCAGGTTTTTTACTACTAAATCGTCTGGATCTTCTAATATAAAATGACCATAGTCATGAAGCAAGCAAGCACAAACCAAACTAACTTTACAATTCTTTTTTTCTGCGATCATTGCACATTGAATCATATGTTCCGAAATAGTTATGTTTTCACCTAAATAAAGAGATTTGTTATTTATAAAATTAGAAATAATTTTATATATTATGTTCATCGTTACTATTGTGGCTTGTCTCCTTCAATTGCAATACGATCCATAATCCTTTCGTGACCAAGTCCTCTTCCAGGGAAAAAATCAGTTAAACCTTGATGTTGTGTACTTCTATTATCCCATATAGCCACTGCATTTTCACTCCATTTAAATCTACATGTAAAATCTAATCTTTCTTGGTGAAGAAAAATCTCTTTTAAAATATCATCACTTTCATTTTTATCTATATCTAATATTTTTTTTGTATACATTGAATTTACGTACAAAATTTTTTTTCCAGTTTCTGGATGAGTTCGTACTACTGGATGTTGATTTGAATATTCATCCAAATTCCCGTTGCCTTCCATCTCTTCATATTTTTCTACAAATGCAGCTGCACCTAATGAACTATGAATTGCTTTTTTATTATTTATTTTTTCCTTAATTTTTTCATCTAGCGTATCATAAGCAACTTCCATATTTGAAAACATAGTATCACCACCAACAGGAGGAATTTTTACTGATCTTAATATTATGACTTTAGTTGGCTTAACATTGTAACTAACATCTGTATGCCACGTTTCTCCCCATTGATGCTTTTCATCAGGTCCTTTTATAATTCTTACAATCTCTGGATATTCATCTCTTCCCTTAACATAAATGTGTCTTTCCAAGGGACCAAAAAATTTAGCCAAATCTATTTGTTCTTCTGGAGAAATATCTTGGTTTCTAAAAAATAAGACTTTATGTTCTAGTAATAAGTTGTTAATTCTCTTGCAATTTTCTTTAGAAGAATCTTTTAAACTTATTCCATTTATCTCAGCACCCAATGCTCCTGATAATAATTGTATTTCCATAATTTATTTTTTTATTTTATCAGAGAAAATTAAATTATCTCCAGTAAACTTTGATTTATTTTTTGTTATATAATCGCCCATTATTTTAGTTTTTTCTTCCTCAAATTCTGCAACTTTTCTTTGTTCTAAATCTACATATAAAGCCAATATTTCCATTGTAGATGCCAAGTATTTTTCAGTTTTATGTATCATTTCAAATTTATACTGAAGTCGTTTTTTGTCGTGATTAAAATAAATCAAGTTAATTTCTACTTCATCTCCTTCTTTAAGCTCTTTGTTATATGTTATATGTGATTCAACTACCATTGTGCTTTTATTTGTTTCCTTTGCTGATTTTTCACCCATATTGAATTTTGTCATTAGTATTTCTGCAGCGTACAAATCAAAAATAAGCACATAATATGCTACATTCATATGCCCATTATAATCTGTCCATTCTTTTTTAATCTTTTGAGTTGATATATGTACTGACATTTTTTTATTTCCTAAGGCTTTTTATGATAGTATAAATCTATTCATTAAAATGAACAATAAAGTTTTCGTATCGTGCGCTGTAACTGGATCGGGAGATACCGCTATGAAACATCCAGATTTACCAAAAACTCCTGAACAAATAGCAAAAGCATCCATTGAAGCAGCTAAGGCAGGAGCTGCCATAGCACACATTCATGTAAGAGAAGAGGATGGCACACCAAGTAGAAGATTAGAATTGTACAAAGAGGTTGTGGACAGAATCCGCTCAAGTGATACGGATGTTGTGCTAAATTTAACTACCGGTATGGGCGGTGATTTAGATATTGGACAAGGAAAAAATCCTTTAGATTTTGGCCCACTAACTGATATGGCAAATGTAATGGAAAGAATTGCTAACGCAGAACAATTCTTACCTGAAATTTGTACGTTAGATTGTGGAACCTTAAACTTTGGGGACAGTTCTGTAATTACAGTGAATACCCCTAACGATTTGAGAAAGGCTGCAAAAAGATTACAAGAAATAAATGTCAAACCTGAAATAGAAGCATTTGATTTAGGAAATATGTGGTTTGGAGCACAACTGTATAAGGAAGGTTTGTTAAACGATCCACCAATGTTTCAAATGTGTCTAGGGATTCCTTGGGGAGCCCCTGCCACAACTTCAGCTATGCAAGCAATGAAAGATATAATGCCAAAAGAAGGTATTTGGTCAGGTTTTGCAATTTCAAAAAATGAAATGCCCTTCGTTGCTCAAACAGTAGTTATGGGAGGAAACCCAAGAGTAGGACTTGAAGATAACCTATATTTAGAAAAAGGAAAGTTAGCTACTAACGCTCAATTAGTTGAGAAAGCAATTAGAATTGTAAATGATCTAGGTGTGTCAACAATGACTCCCGCAGAAACTAGAGAGAAGCTAAAATTAAAAAATTATAAATAAAAGTGTGTCAACTTGCTACACTTTCTTCCATTGTTATTACAGTCTTAGTAACTATTTATAAATCATATATTAATAATTTTATGAAAGGCTTTTAAATGTTAAAAAATACATTAAAATTTTTGGTTCTATTTTCTTTTACATTTTTTACTTCAAACGTGCTCGCAGGTACTACAACTATTGAAATGCTTAACAAACAAGGCAAAGAGTCTATGGTTTACTCAGAAAAAGTTGTAAAAATTAATCCCGGGGATACAGTTCTTTGGAAAGCAACAGACAAAGGACATAATGTAGAATTTATCAAAGGCGGCGTACCAGAAGGAGTAGATAAATTTAAATCAAAGTTCAATAAAGATACTGAGTATAAATTTACTATACCTGGAATCTATGCTTATTGGTGCACTCCTCATAAAAGTATGGGAATGATAGGCTTTGTAGTAGTAGGCAATGATAAGTCAAATATTGATGCGATTAAATCAATTAGATTTATGGGAAGATCTAAAAAAATTGCACCAGAATTAATCGAATCTCTTTAATTTTTAATCAAGTCTTATGGCGTTGCCATCAACGCCTATGACTTGTCCCGATATTCTTTTGGAGTTATTTGAAATTAAAAATTCGCACATATTTGCGATATCTTCTTCATAAATCCAACAATTCATAGATGCCATTGATATAAATTCTTTTTCAATATTTTTTTTTGAAATATTTAAAAATTTTGATTTATCTTTTATAACCCTAACCATTCGATCTCCTTTGATGGTTCCTGGACAAATAGCATTAACTCTAATTTTATATTTACCTAATTCCATAGCTAAAGTTTTAGTTACACCTACAACGGCCCATTTACTTGCAGCATAAGGTGATCTTAAAGGAAACCCCATAATTCCTGCGCCAGATGAAATATTAATTATAGATCCTCCTTTATTTTTTTTAAGCATAGGTATTGCAAGTTTAGTAAAATAAAAATGACTTATTACATTAATCTTAAATGTTTGTTCCCAGTCCTCAGAATTTAAATTTTCAATGGTACCCGTTGGTCCTGCAACTCCAACATTATTTATTAGTGCATCAACTTTATTTGTTTTCTTTAAAACTTCTTTAAAAAAATCTGAAACTTCATCTTCATCTGAGGCATCACATTCATAAGAAAATAATCTTTTATTATTTAATGGGTGTTTTGTTGTTTTTTTTAATGATTTGTTATTTATATCACAAATATAAACATAAGCTCCTTTAGATAGGCAAACTTTTGCAGTGGACCATCCAATTCCTGAAGCACCGGCAGAAATAATGATTTTTTTATTTTGAAGACTTGACGGCATTAGCCATATGTTCTTTGGTTAAAGCTTTCGAAAGTTCTTTTTGAGTAATGTAACCTTTTACATTTCCACTTTTATCTACAACTTCGCAGTTTGAGTTTGAACAAACTACCTTAGGTAAAAATTCATCTAAAAATTGGTCTTCTTGAACCTTAACCAAATTTGATTTGTCTACTCCATTAGAGTTGTTAGCAGGCGTCATAATGATTTTAGCTTTTATTACTTTTGCACGGTTGACGTCTTTGACAAAGGCCTCTACATAAGAGTCAGCAGGTTTCATGATAATATCTATCGGCGTTCCTACTTGAACCAATCTTCCACCATTTAATATTCCAATGTGATCTCCTAATCTTAAAGATTCGTCTAAATCGTGAGTAATAAACACTATCGTTTTTTTCAATTCACTTTGTAATTCTATTAATTGTTTTTGCATATCACTTCTAATTAAAGGATCTAAAGCAGAGAAAGCTTCGTCCATTAACATTATATCTGTATTTGTCGCTAGTGCTCTTGCCAAACCAACTCTTTGTTGCATACCTCCGGATAGCTGATTTGGATATTGGTTTTCAAATCCAGTTAAACCCACTGCTTCAATTTTTTCCATCGCAGTTTTATTTCTTTCTTCCAGCTTTTGTCCTTGAACTTCAAGTCCATAACCAACATTTTCCATAACAGTTTTGTGTGGAAATAAACCAAACCTTTGGAATACCATACTCATCTTGTGTCTCCTAAATTCAATTAATTTTTTTTGATCTAGGTCCATAACGTTTGTTCCTTCAACTGAGACTACTCCAGAAGTTGGATCTATTAATCTATTGATGTGACGAATGAGAGTAGATTTGCCTGAACCAGATAAACCCATGCACACAAATGTTTCTCCTTCTTCTATTGATATGGATACGTTATCAAGACCAACAGTATGTCCTGTTTTTTCCAAAATCTCCTCTTTGGTTGCCCCATCTTGTACCATTGGAAGAACTTTTGATGGCTGATCTCCAAAAATTTTGTAAACGTTTTTAATTTCTATTTTGCTCATAATTTATAATTTTATTTCTTTTTTAAGATGAGTTCTTTCTTGAATTTTTTCACCATAAGATTGTGTAATTCGATCGAATATAATTGCTAATAAAACAATTGCAATACCAGCTTCAGTAGCCATACCAACATTTAATTGTTGTAATCCAAGCAACACTTCATCACCAATTCCCCTTGTACCTATCATAGATGCTATTACTACCATTGCTAAAGACATCATTGTACATTGGTTGATTCCTTGCATTATGTTAGGCAATGCCAAAGGCAATTGAACTCCCCATAATTTTTGTTTTTTATCTGCACCAAAAGCTTCAGCCGCTTCAACAACCTCCTTGTCAACCAATCTAATTCCGAGATCAGTTAATCTTATTAATGGTGGTACAGCATACACAAATATTGCAAATATTGCAGGCACTGCTCCCAAACCAAATAAAAGTATTCCAGGAATTAAATAGCAAAAACTAGGAATGGTTTGCATTAAGTCTAAAACTGGCAGTATTGCGTTTCTTACTTTTTTATTCCTTGCCATCATTATACCAACGGGAATGCCTATTACTAAACAAAGAAGCATTCCAATAACAACTATACAAGTTGTCATAATGCATTTATCCCAATATCTAGGACTAAGAAAACCAAGGAAAAAAAGACAAAAAGCAACCATAATAGTTGTTCCTTTATTTTTTCCACTAACAAAGTAACAAAGAACAATTACTGATATCATCAGCAAAGGCCAAGGCAAACTAACCATAAAATTTTTCATTTGAGTATATAAACCAAGTAAAAAATTATTTATTCCCTCAAAGAACATTCCATACTTAACTATTAGTTTATCAAAACCTTCATTTAAATATGGCATTAGTGGAAGATCTAACCATTTAGGCCAGTTTCCTAACCATGAAAAATCTGTAAATAAAACTGAAACACTTTCAGGTCTATATTTAGAAGTTGTATAAGCAACAACAACCATCGCAACAAAAGCGATTAAATAAAGCGAATAAAAAATATATTTTTTATATTTACCCATTTATATTTCCTTAAAAAAAACTAAGAGCCCGTAAGGGCTCTTAGCATTAAGAATTATTTCAAAAATTACAGTGTACCCGCAACTTTTGCAGCAACATCAGCTGGAACCCATTTTTTCCACATTCCCGTGTTAGATAAAAAGTGTTTAGCTGTAGCTTCCATATCTCCACCTGACTCATCCATATAATAAGCAAGCGATCTATTTACATCTGGAGTTGGCACAGAATAAGCTCTAATAAAATCTATGATTTTTTTATTAGATTTTTTATTTGCAAATGTTGTTGAAGCAGATTTCGTCAAAGCCATATTAACATAGGCGCTTGCACATGTGTCTGTATATGCATCAGGACCATCGGCTTTAATTTTTTCTACAACAACCATCATTTCTGTCCAGCATTTATTTTCATAAGCAGGCTCTTCAAGTTGAACTAAGTCAACTTTTCCCATTAAACCTGTTGGTGTCCAGTAGTAAGAAAAAACTGGTTTGCCTTTTTTAAACGCACCAGCAATTGCTGCGTCTAATGCTCCACCTGATCCTGGGTCAAAGTTTGTATAGTATTCATCAAGTCCATAAACTTTATGCTTCACTAAATTAATAGTGTAACAAGTCCAACCTGATATACAGCTTGTCATTCTACCTTTGCCTGGTGCTTCAGGGTCAGCAAATAATTTTGCTATCTCTGGTTTCTTCATGTCTTCAACAGATTTCAAACCATACTTGTCTGCAGTTGGTTTATCCACGTAGAATCCTTGCGTAGATGAAGGAGTGTTAACTCCTAACTCTATGATTTGACCTTTTGCAACAGCTTCTTCATGCATTTGAACAATATTATCTCTCCAAACTTCAGTTATAATATCTAGTTGTTGATCATAATGAGCTGCCATTATTGGAGATGTACTTCCTTTAGTAACCTGAACATCGCATCCGTATCCTTTTTCAAGAATGTAACCGACTATAGCAGTATGTACGTTTGCACTATCCCAGTCAAAATCACCTAAATGTACTTTGCATTTAGCATTAGCACTTGTAGTAATTGATAATGCTCCTGCAAAAATAAAAGTAATTATTAAGTTTCTTAGAAATTTCATGAAATTTCCTCCCTTTATTAGTTTAAACTTGAGGCATTTAATAATGGGTAAGTTTAAAACACAAGTAGTGTTTTAAATAAATTACAACTATCAATTGCATTGAAAAGAAATTAAAATATAATAACCATCGTTTTATGGCATCTATTTCAAAATTAGAAAAAAATAGTAGTTATTTAAAAATTTTCTGGAGCGATGGAGAGGAAAGTAAATTTAATTATATGTGGTTAAGAGATAATTGTCCAACTGCACACGATAAGGACTCTAGACATAGAATGTTTAATATTATTAACGTCTCAGATAGCCTAAATCCAATAAAATATTCAATTAATGCAGATGGAAAATTAGAAATTGAATGGAGTGAAGGAAATCATACAAGTTATTATGATCCAAAATGGTTAAGAGAAAATTGTTATACTTTAAAAAATAAAAAAAAATTTATTTCACCGTATCATTTGTGGAATAATTCACTTCAAAAAGATATTGCATCAATAACTATCCAATATGATGAAATAATGGACTCTGATGAAGGACTAATAAAATGGTTGGAGCTTTTACATCATAAAGGAATTTCAATAGTAAAAAATGCTCCAAAAATTAAAGAGTCGGCATTTTCAGCATTAAACAGAATAAGTCATACAAGAGAAACATTTTTTAAAACGCCTTTTGAAGTTATAAATATACCTAAACCAAATAATTCTGCTTATTCAGCCCATGCTCTAAGAAATCATATGGATTTACCTTGGTTCGAAAATCCTCCAGGTTATCAATTTCTTCATTGTTTGGTAAATAATGCAAAAGGTGGAGATTCTTCAGCAGTAGATGCTTTTGCAGTGGCTGACTATTTAAAAAAAAATAATAAGGAAATTTTTGATACCTTAGTAAATATTCCTCTTAAATTTAGAGATAAAGATTACACTCAAGATGCGCATAGAAGTTTTCATGGTCCAGCAATTTCTTTAACTAAAGATGGTGATTATAATGATATAAGATTTAGTGTAGCAACTATGGATGCATTAGACTGTCA
>MDSV01141316.1_pt1 | contig 11532 bp, 11 predicted proteins | sample 810851 | NCBI WGS metagenome assembly MDSV01 (sample SAMN05326640, study PRJNA326480) | marine metagenome | isolation source: seawater | place: Atlantic Ocean: North East | collected 2012 | reverse complement strand
TTTTTTATGTGCCATAGTAAATGCTCCTTATTTTTTAGCAGCTGTTTTTTTAGTAGCTGTTTTTTTTGCAGTTGTTTTTTTTGCAGTTGTTTTTTTTGCAGCTGTTTTTTTAGTATCTGTTTTTTTTGCAGCTTCTTTTTTTGTTGCTGAATTTTTTTTAGTAGTTTTTTTAGTTGAAATACTATCAACTAAGATTAAAGTATAATTTTGTCTGTGACCATTTTTTTTCTGGTAACCTTTTCTTCTTTTCTTCTTAAAAACTATAACTTTTTTATCTTTTTCATGCGAAACTATTTTAGCATTTATTGAAAAAGAATTAATGTATGGCTTCCCAACTTTCTTATCCTTTCCATCATCAACAAAAAGAACATTATCAAAAACTAGTTTTGTGCCAATTTTTTTATCTGTAAATGGAATTCTTGTTTTTTCACCTTCTTTTATGAGAATCTGATTTCCACTATAATCTACTAATGCATACATTTTTATATATATCCTATTTAAGCCTGGTAATTTATTTAATTATTATTATAAAATACAAGTTAAACTTCATGTGTTACATCTTTCTTTCTTTTTTTAGAATATACCCTGAACTCATTTGAATTCAGCTTTTCTTCTAATTTAATTTCTATCCACATTAATTTTTTAAACATATACTTATTAAAACTACTTCTTTTTGCAGTTTTTAAATATTTTTCAATTTCTTCATTTACATATATAATTAATCTACGATCACTAAATTTATTTCTAAATCTATTAATCCAATTTTCTATATTAGTTAACAAAGAGTCTTTAGATAGTGTCCTACCAAGTCCAGAACATGTTGAGCAAATATCGGTTTGAGAATGTTGTATGTTTAAACCAATTCTTTGTCTTGTCATTTGCAGCAATCCAAAATCTGAAAATTCAGAAACTGAAGATTTAGCATGATCTTTCCATAAATATTTTTTTAGCTCTGTATAAACCTTTTTTCTATTTTTTGTATCAGCTAAATCAATGAAGTCAATTACAATCAATCCTCCAATATCTCTAATCCTAAGTTGATTTACTATTTCAATTGAAGCCTCTATATTAACTTTTAAAGAGTTTTCTTCATGTGATTTTTTACCAATAAATCTTCCACTATTAACATCGATTACAGTCATTGCTTCTGTGTGTTCAATAATTAGGAATGCTCCACTTTTCAACCATACTTTTGGTTTCAATGTTTTAGCGATAGGTTCTTCAAGTTTGTACTTATCAAAAATAGGTTCTTTAGTTTTATGATAAGATAATTTTGAGACATCTTTTTTATCTATATTTTTAATTAATGAATACAATCTATTATAAAGAGGTTTTGAATCAACAACTAATTGATTAATATTGGAATTAAATAAATCTCTAATAATTAAATCTGAAATTGTGAAATCTTGATAAATTAAAGAAATATTTTTTGAAGAATTAATTTTAAGCTTCAATTCATTCCAAGTATTAGATAATTTTTTATATTCATTAATAATTTTATCTTTATCCTTTCCTTCACAAATTGTTCTAATTATAACACCTTCATCTTCAGATTTTACATTTTTAACAATACTTTTAAGCCTATTTTTTTCATATTTATCATTGATTTTTTTTGATATCCCGATATATTGGCTATTAGGAACAAAAACAATTAAACTTCCAGGTAAAGAAATATTAGTTGTTACTCGAGCTCCTTTTCCACTAAAAGGTTCTTTAATTACTTGAACAACTATATCATCTCCAATTTGCAAGTTTATTTTTTTATCTTTTTTTGATTTCTTTTCTTTTTCAACTATAATTTCTTTATCAAATAAGTCTGACTCTCCGATCTCTGTAAAAGGTAAAAAGGCATTTATAGGCTGACCAATATCAATAAAAGCTGCTTGCATTCCTGGAATTATGTTTTGAACTTTCCCCTTATATATATTCCCAACTGTCTTTTTATAATCAGGCCTTTCGATTAATAGGTCAGATAAAACATTACCATTTGTTATAGCAATCCTCGTACTACCAATAGTAGAGTTTACTATAATAGATTTTTCATTTTTCATAAATGAATCCTTCTTTATATTGTATGTAGGATAGTACTGTTTTATTAGTAGGATTTTAGTTGAATAACTGGATGTAAAAAAATTTCATCGAACATAGAAATATTATTTAAAAAAGATGAAATAAAAATTTTTAAAAAATTATAAATAAAATACAAAAAAATAATCCAATTGATTATAAAATAATCTTAATAACTTTACAATAACTATCTATAATAAGATACAACATTTTTTTATTATGTTTGTAGTATTTTAATTTTAATGTTGTTTCTACTGCCTTCAGATTCTTAATTTATGAAGGTAAAATAATTTTGATATAAAAGGGGATTAAAGTGCCTTATATAATCACAGAACCATGTGTGAGCACTTGTGATACTGCTTGTGTAGAAGTTTGTCCAGTTGATTGCATTCATGGTCCTGATAATAAAACAGGTGCAGGAGTTGAAGCAAAAAAACCAGGTTTTGATCCAACTGACAAGCAGTTGTATATAGATCCTGAAGAATGCATTGAATGTGGAGCATGTGAACCTGAATGTCCAGTTGAGGCAATTTATGATGAAGATCAAGTACCAGAAGAGTGGAAAAAATTTATTAAAATTAATTATGATTACTACGGAAGAGAATATGGAAGCTAATTTTATTATAACTATAACTTAATTTATAAACAGCTACTTTTTATAAATAGTAGCTGTTTTTATATATATGGAAAAAAATACTGAAAATATTAAATTGATTTTATCTAAAATAAATTACCCTGGATTTAATAGGGATATAGTGTCATTTGGAATAGTTAAAGATATTAGGCTTGTTGATGATAATATTTATTTATCTTTATCCGTTAAGACAAATGATGAAAATAATAAAAAAATAATTGAAAATGAAATTAGAGAGTCTTTATCAAAAGAATTCACTTTTTCTGATATAAAAATCAGCTTTCTTGTTGAATCAACATCACAAAATAATAATAATTCAAATATAAAAAAAATTATAGCTGTATCAAGCTGTAAAGGTGGTGTTGGAAAATCAACTATAGCGCTTAATTTAGCATTAGAAATATCAAAAAATTTCAAAGTTGGTTTATTAGATCTTGATATTTATGGACCAAGTTTATCAACTTTAATAAATTTTAATGAACAACCTAAATTTGATGGTAATAAAATTTATCCTATTAATAAATATGGAATAGAATTAATGTCATTTGGATTTATAAATAATGAGAATTCACCAACTATTTGGAGAGGCCCAATGGTTTCTAGGATGACACAACAATTTTTTGATGATGTCGAATGGGGTGATCTAGATTATTTGATTTTAGATTTGCCTCCAGGAACTGGAGATATACAATTAACATTAGTTCAGAAAATAGCTTTAGATGGTGCTGTTATTGTAACAACTCCTCAACAACTATCCAATATTGATGTAAAAAAAGGTTCAGACATGTTTAACAAAGTTAAAACACCTATAATTGGTGTTATTGAAAATATGTCAGGCTTAGATATAAATGGTAAAATTTTAAATTGTTCTGAAAATTTTAATATAGATATTAATGGTCAAAATATTGTTTCAGATAGTGATGGGAATTTCAGTTTGAAATTAAATGTGTTTAAAGGTTCTTCAGGTGAAAGTGAAAGTTCAAGGTTGAATTTACCTTTATTAGGTAAAATAGGTTTAGACCCAATGTTGTCTGAATGTTGCGATACTGGTGATCCTTATGTCCTTAAATATGAAAATACTCTTGTTAAAAAAGAATTCGAAAAAATTGCATCTCATATAACTAAAAATAATAATTAGTTTGAAAATTAATAAAACACCTAAACATATAGCAATTATAATGGATGGTAATGGGCGCTGGGCAAAGGAAAAAGGTCTTTCTAGAATAGAAGGCCATAAACAAGGTGTAAATGTTGTTAGAGAAATTATTACTTATTGCTCTAAAATTAACGTAAAGTATTTAACCTTATTTACATTTTCAGAGGAAAATTGGAAAAGACCCAAAAAAGAAGTGATTGGATTAATGAATTTGCTTGTTAGTTCACTTAAAAAAGAAACAGAGTCATTAAAAAAAAATAATATAAAATTTTCAGTTATAGGTGATTTGAAAAAAATAGATATTTATACGAGGTCAAAAATAAATCAAACTATTAAAATAACAGAATCTAATGATGGTTTAAATTTGAATTTGGCAATTAGTTATGGAAGCAGACAAGAAATAGTACAAGCTATAAATCAAATTATTAAAGAAAAGAAGAATCAAATTAGTATGGATGAATTACCTGATTTTTTATATACTAAAAAATTGCCTGATCCAGATTTGTTAATTAGAACTGGAAAAGAAAAAAGAATTTCTAATTTTTTACTTTGGCAAATACCTTATACAGAAATTTTCTTTTCAAATTCTTTTTGGCCTGATTTTAACGAAAATGAACTCAATAATATTTTGAAAGAGTTTACTACTATTGAAAGAAGATACGGAATTATTAATGATTAGAATTTCAATTATCATATTATTTTTATTTAATTTATTATTTTCACAAAGAATTTCTTCAATCAATGTTGAAGGAATTTCAAGATTAAAAACAGATGATATTTATAGAATTTGTGGTCTGTATCCAACGATGATGTTTGATTCTGATTCTGACTATAATGAAAAAATTAATCAAGCTATAAAAAAATTATGGGAAATCAATAGATTTTCAGATATACAAATATTTAATCTATCCAACAGTGAAGATGTTAAAGATTTAAAAATAGTTTTAACTGAGCTTCCAATTGTTGGAGAGATTTTAATTAATGGAAACAAAAAAATTTCAGATAAGCAATTGAATGAAATTGTAAATCTTCAAAAAGGAGAAATTTTTTCAAATCAAATTTTGTTTGATATCAGAAAAAAAATTAATTTTGAATATAAAGAAAAACATTTCCATAATGCTCAAATAGAAATTGAAGTATATGATACTAAAAAAGATTATGCTAAAGATTTAGAAATAAATATTATTGAAGGTAAGAAAATTCGAGTTAAAAATCTTCATATTGAAGGAAATATTAGCTTTAGAAAAAAATGGTGGCAAAAAAGTTGGTTTTCAAATTTCTCAAAGCATCAAGGTAAGTTCTTACATAATTTTAAAAATATAAAGGGTGAGCAAAAAAGTTATGCTATATGGAGAGGTAAATTTTCAAATTCAGGATTTGAAGAAGATTTAAAAAATCTTGAATTATTTTATAAAAATGAGGGTCACAAAGATTTTGAAATTAAAAGTAAAGAAATAGTTTTTAATAATGATGGAATTGATATCTATTTAGATATAGATGAAGGAGAAAAGTATTACTATCAATCACTTAATTTTATTGGTAATACTAAATTTACTAATGAAGAACTTTTAGATGAATTAGATATAGAAATTGGAGATGTCTATAGTGAAGATATTTTCAATTTTTCTATTTACGAAAAAATATCATCAAAATATATGGATGAAGGATACTTCAAATTTCAAATTATACCAACTTTTATAAAAAGAGATGACTCTTTAATTGTCGATTTAAATATAAATGAGGATGAAAAATATAATATTAGAAAAGTTTTGATTACGGGTAATACAAAAACTCGTGAAAATGTTATTAGAAGAGAGCTGGAAATTTTACCTGGAGATGTATTTAATAGACAAGATATTATGGAAAGTGCCAGAAGATTATACATGCTTGGTTTTTTTGGTGATATTAATCCTAAAGTAAACGAAGTTAAGAATAAAAATGAAATAGATATCACCTTTGATGTTACTGAAAAATCATCTGGTAGAGCAAATTTTAGCATGGGCTACAATGAATTAAATGGTATAACTGGAGGAGGGGGAGTTGAATTTCCTAACTTTCTTGGTAAAGGACAATTATTTCAAATCTCTTATCAAAAAGGAATACAAAATCAATTACAATCAAATAATTTAGTACAATCATCAAATAATGCTCAAGATTTAGAACAATTTAGTGTGAGTTTTAGAGAACCCAGAATTAATGATACTAATAATTCTATTGGTTTTTCAATTAGTAAAACTGAAAGAGGTGGATATTCAAGTAATTCGGCTCAATATAGATTAGATCAAGATAGATTATCTGTTGCTGTAAGTTTTGGAAGGAGATTCAAATGGCCAGATGTCTACTTTAAGGGTAGTTGGTCTTTATCATTTTCTCAAACAAAATATATTGGTTCAGAAAATGAACTACTTGAGGTTTTTCCTGAAGAAGAAATTTCTAGTAAAGGATATGGATTGGTTGAAGGAGTTAATTTAAGTCAAGTTATTTCAAGAGATAAACGTGATAAACCAGATTTTCCAACTTCTGGATCTTTGGTCACATGGTCTAGCCAATATTCTGGTGGAGTATTAGGAGGAGATCGGAATTATAGTAAAAATGTATTTAATGTTAATTGGTATACTCCTATAGAAAATAAATTAGTTTTTACACAGAGTTATAAATTTGGATCGATATATAAACCTGATGATGGATTAGCATTACCTTACACTGCAAGATTTTTAATGGGTGGAAGTGGTATACCCTATGGTGAAATGTTAAGAGGGTATCCCGATAATTCTGTGGGACCAGTAAATAGTGGTTTATCATATTATTCTTCTTCGGGTGGAAAAATTATGTTAAAATATGGTGTTGAGTTTAGATATTTATTGGCCTCAAACCCCTTACTCTATATGGTAGTTTTTGCTGAGGCAGGTAATGTTTGGGAAGATTTTGATAGTGTTGATATTTTTGATTTAAAAAGGTCTGCTGGTTTTGGTATTAGATTAAATATGCCAATGTTAGGAATACTTGGATATGATGCAAGTTATGGTTTTGATAGTGTTTATGATAATGGGGAACCAAATGGTTGGGAGTATCATTTAATTTTTGGAATGCCGTTCAATTAAAAAGGAGAAAAAGTGAAAAAAGTATTTATTTATACTGTATTAATTTTTAGTGTTGCATTTGTATTTGCAGATGTGAAAATTGGTTGGGTTGATGGTGCGCAGCTAATGTATTCACATGAAGATATGAGAGTAGCTCAAGCAGAATTAGAAAAAGAACAAAAAAGAGTTCAAGTTGATTTTGAATCTAAAGTTGCTACTCTTGATAGTTTAAGGTCAGAATTTGATAAAAGAAAAATGTTATTAGATGAAGAAAGTTTAAGAAAAATGCAAAATAATATTTTATCATTAACTCAAGAACTTGAGGGTTATCAAAATAAATATTTTGGTCCTGAAGGAGAATTTTATAAGATGCAAAATGAATTATTAGAACCTATTATGCAAGAAATTAACAAAGCCATTCAAAATGTTGCAATTAAAGAAGGTTTTGATTATGTCCTTGATGTAACTACTCAGCAAGGTGTTGTATATGCATTAGATTCTTATAATATTACAGAACAAGTGATGACTGAATTATCAAAAATGATTATTGATCCAAGCGAAGAATAGTGAATAAAATTTCCAAAATTTGTGAAATTGTAAATGGCGAAATTTATGGTGATATAGATTTAGATATTTTAGGTGTGTGTGATATAGAAGTTGGTAAAGAAAATCATATTAGTTTTATATTAAATGAATCATATTGCAAATTTCTAAATACTACAAAAGCTTCCGTTATAATTATATCAAAAAAAATAGATATTTCTAAAATAAATGATAAAACATTTATTTTAGTTGATAATCCCTCAAAAGCATTTATAGAATTATTAAACTTTTATAATTCAAATTTAGATTTAATTGGAATAAGTAAAAGTGCAATGATTTGTGAAAGTGCATCTATTGGTAAAGATTGTTACATCGGAGAAAATGTAGTTATTCATTCAAATGTAAAAATTGGAGATCGAGTTAAAATTAAGAGTGGTACAGTTATTGATTCTAATTCAATAATTGATAATGATAGCTTTATAAATTCTAATGTCAGCATTAATCATCATGTTAAAATTGGAAAAAGATGCTATATTGAATCAGGTACTGTAATTGGCAGTGATGGTTTTGGTACTGTTTATTATGATAATAAACATGTTAGAATACCACATATAGGAACAGTGGTAATAAATGATGATGTCTTAATAGGTAGTAATTGTTCAATCGATAGAGGTACGATTAATAATACGTTGATTGGTGAAAATACAAAACTTGATAATATGGTTCACGTTGGCCATAATGTTAAAATTGGTAAGGGTTGTTTGATTTGTGGTCAAGTAGGAATTGGTGGAAGTTGTAATATTGGTGATAATGTAACAATTGGTGGCAAAGTTGGATTTATTGATCATATTGATGTTGGTGATAATTCTAAGATTGTTGCTCATTCAATGGTTTACAAAGCAATTCCATCAAATTCATATTTTTCTGGAGATCCAGCAAGGAATCATAAACAAAGAATAAAACAAGATATAATTATCAGTAAAATAACTGATATATATAAAAAAATTAAAAAATGAAATACCAAAGAACTTTAAAAAAATCAATAAATTTTGAAGGTGTAGGATTGCATACAGGAGTAATGACTAGTATTAGTTTATTTCCATCAGAACCTAATACTGGCATTATATTTAAAAGAGTTGATTTAGAAAACCCCGTTTATATTAAAGCAGATATTGATAATGTTATTTCTTTAAATAGAGGAACCTCAATTGGAAAAGATGATGTGGAGATTCATACAGTTGAACATCTTTTATCTTCTTTGAATGGACTTGGAATTGATAATGTATTAATAGAAATTAATAATTCAGAAGTACCAATATGTGATGGAAGTTCGCAGATGTTTTGTAATGAAATCATTAATGTAGGTATAGAAAAATTTGATATTGAAAAGAGATATTATGAAGTAATATCAGAGATAAGTTATCATGATGATTCTACAAATTCATATATTAAAATAAAGCCATATAATGGATTTAAAGTTTCATGTGAGATAGATTTTAATATTGAATCAATAGGAAAACAATTTTATGAATTTGATGGACTTGATAACTACTTAAATGAGATTTCTAAATCTAGAACTTTTTGCACCTTTGATGAAATTTCAAAATTACAAGAATCTAATCTTGCATTAGGAGGCAGTTTAAATAATGCATTGATTTTTAGCGATAATTCAATAACAATTGATAAAATTAAAAACTTTAATTCTAAATTTAGTTTAGATGTAAATGAATCAATTGAAGATAATAATGTAACAATAGCAAATAAAAAATTATATTTTGAAAATGAGCCTGCAAGACACAAGGCATTAGATCTAATTGGTGATTTTGCTTTATTAGGAAATATAAAGGGCCATGTAATATCATTTAAAGGTGGTCATAAAAGTAATATTGAAATTTTGAAAAAAGTTAAAAAACAAATTGAGTGTAATAATAATTTTAAATTTAATAAAGAGCAAATTAAAGAAATAATTCCTCATAGAGATCCCTTTTTGTTAATTGATGAAATAATTGATGGTATAGATGGTGATTATGTTTGTGCCTTAAAATATGTAAATAAAAATGAAGATTATTTTAAAGGTCATTTTCCAAATAAACCAATGATGCCAGGTGTTTTAATTATTGAGTGTATGGCGCAAACGAGCTGTTTTTTAGATATGAAAAATACTCATAATAGAAATAAAAAATTGATGTTATTATCAGTTGTTAAAAGTGCTAAATTCTTACAGAAAGTTTTGCCTGGAGATAAACTACACATTAAAACAAAACTGTTGAAATACAAATTAGGTACAGCAAGGGTAAGAGGTATTGCGCGAGTAAATAACAAGATTGTTGCTGAAGCCGAGTGGATGGCAACTATGGTGGAGAGAGATTAATGAATATTCATAAAACTAGTATAATTCATCCTGATGCTAAAATAAATAAAAATGTTGAAATTAGTCCATTCTGCATTATTGATAAAAATGTTGAAATTGGTGAAGGTTCATATTTATATCCAAATGTGCATATTATGGAAAATACAACTATTGGTAAAAATAATACTATTCATCAAGGAGCAATAATAGGTGGGCTTCCTCAAGATTTAAAATTTGAAGGTGAGAATACTAAAACCGTTATTGGAGATAATAATGTTATAAGAGAGTATGTTACCATTAATAGAGGAACAGATGAAAATGGGGTGACTGTAGTTGGTAATAATAATTTACTAATGGCATATGTTCATGTTGCTCATGATTGTATTTTAGATAATAATATTATACTTGCCAATGGTGTCCAATTAGCTGGACATGTTGAAGTTGGTTTTCATGCAACTTTGGGTGGAGTTACAGGAGTTCATCAATTTTGTAAAATTGGAGAACATGCATTTATTGGTGCTTGTAGAGTTGTTTTAAAAGATGTTCCCCCTTATATATTAGCAACAGGAGAACCCTTGAAATATTCCGGTATAAATTCAGTAGGATTAAGAAGAAGAGGTTTTAGTAAAGTTGTACGTAATAGCATTAAAAATACATATAAGATAATTTACTTATCAAATAACAACACATCTCAAGCAATTAGTATCGTTAAGAGAAAAGTAATAGAAAATTTTATTGATAATTCAAAGGAAGTAAAATCTATTTTAGATTTTATTAATAATAGTGAAAGAGGTATTATTTAATTTTATAATAGTTTTATTTTCATTTTCTTTATGTCTTGCTCAAGATAATTTAGATGAAGTCGGGTTTATAGGTATCGATTTTTTACCATATCAAGAAAATAATACCGTTATTGGTTTAGGCTTTTCCAATGATAAAAATTCCGAGATACTATTTTCATTTCAAAATTGGTTTACAGATAATTTGTATTTATCAGGTGCTTTATTTCCTAATAAAAATGTAAATAATTTATTTTTACAACACAGTTTAAATTTAGGTTATATGCAAAAAATTAATAATCAAGTTTTAAAAAGTTTGGTGTATAATTTAGGATATCATAAAAAAAAATATGAGGAAAATAATTTTAAAAATGTTTCTTATGGAATTTTGACATACTTCAAAATTAAAAGTAATTTTATTTCTATTTATTATAATTTTTTAGATTCTGAAGTTGATAATTTTGAACAATTAGGTTTTGAATATTATAGAAAATTGAATCAAAATTATTTTATTAAAATTGGTAGTAATTTTATTAAAAATGACAAAGATTATATTAACACTATCTATTTAAAATTAAATTATTGTTTATGAAAAAAATAGGAATTTTAGGATCAACAGGTTCGGTAGGTTCACAGTGCCTAGATTTAATCAGTGACTATCAAAGTAAATTTGATATTGAATTTATTACTGCTAATTCAAATGCTGATAAGATTATTGATCAAGCTAGAAAATTCAATCCAAAATATGTTTGTATTTTAGATGAGAAAAAATATCAATATTTAAAAAAATCCTTACCAAATACGGAAGTTATTATTGGAGAGGATAGTATGAATGAATTATGCAAAAATAAAAATATAGATATTATACTTAATTCAGTTTCTGGTTATAAAGGATTATCTTTATCTTATCAAATTTTAAATAG
>MDSV01202715.1_pt1 | contig 11534 bp, 9 predicted proteins | sample 810851 | NCBI WGS metagenome assembly MDSV01 (sample SAMN05326640, study PRJNA326480) | marine metagenome | isolation source: seawater | place: Atlantic Ocean: North East | collected 2012 | reverse complement strand
GGGGGAACCAGTCATAAGTATGCCTGTAGGAATTTTTCCGCCTAATTTTTGAAATTTGGTTGGATCTTTGAGAAAGTCGACTACTTCTTGAACCTCTTCTTTTGCCTCCTCAACACCCGCAACATCTGCGAAAGAAGTTTTGACCTTGCCTCCTTCTAGCATTTTGGCTTTACTTTTTCCGAAACTCATAGGGCCTGATTTGCCGCCCAAACCTCCTTGCATCTGCCGCATGAAAAATATAAATACAGCTAGAATAATTAAAATAGGAAAGCTAGCTATAAGAAGTTGTTTCAGAACAGATTGTTCCTCAGGTCTTTCTCCTGTGACGGCAACCCTGTGGTCAGTCAATATCTCACTAAGATCATCTTGTAAAAAAGGAGGTCTAACAGTTTCAAAGGATTCGCCATTGACTGTTTTGCCTTTTAAGGTGTAGTTGTCTGCAGAAAATTCGACACTTAGCACTCGATCGCTTTCAACTTGGGATATAAATTCAGAGTAAGACAATTCTTGGACTGAAGATTCTGTATTAAAGTTATTAAATACAGAGAATACTGTGATGGCTATAAATAGCCACATTAATAGGTTTTTTAAAAGTTCGCTCATATTATTTTAATTCCTTTCCAATTACGTAAATCTCTTTTGAGTTTGGTCTTGACGCTTTAGGTTTAAAGATCTTCACATTTCTAAACCTTTCTTTGAGGGCATCAACAGTATAGTCCAAACTTTCTCCATGGAATACTTTTATTACTACCGAACCTTTTGCCTTCAGAAAACTGTCGATCACAAATAGAACTCTATCAATTAGATCTATCATTAATGAATCATCTCTTTCCTTAATACCACTTATATTGGGGGCCATATCGGATAAAACAAGATCAAATGGTAAAAATTCTTTAATTTCTCTAAAGTCCTCTTCTGAGAGATCTTCAATATGTTTTTCTAAAAAGAAACAATCTTTGATTGGTTCCATTGGCTGAATGTCAATAGCAACTAATTTTCCTGAATCATCAAGCAAATTTCTAATAACTTGAGACCATCCACCGGGGAAAGAACCTAAATCGATTACAGATTGATGTTTAGAAAGTTTAATTTCCTTTTCTAATATCTCCTTAAGTTTGTAAGAAGCTCTTGAGCGATAACCTTCTTTCTTGGATTTTCTGCTGAAAGAGTCACCGTCTCTGTAATTTGATTTCAGGGACATATCAAGGGTTAAAGATACTCTACTTTTTCTATTTCATATTCCGTAGATCCATTTGGCGTTTCTACCTTGAGTATATCTCCTTCAAATTTCCCAATGAGTTGCTTCGCAAGGGGTGAAGCATAAGAAATCTTCCCTTTACCGGCATCAGCTTCATCTTCACCAACGATCTTGTATTGAATGGATTTTTCTAGCTCAGAGTTGAATACGGTAACTGTAGTACCAAAAATTACTTTGTCGCTTAATTCAATAACAGTTACATCAATAACTTGAGCATTAGAAAGTTTAGACTCGATATCTCTGATTCTAGCTTCAGCTAAACTTTGTTCTTCTTTTGCTGCATGGTATTCAGCATTTTCTTTTAAATCGCCAAATTCCCTTGCAGTCGCTATTGCGTCGATTATTCTAGGCCTATCTTCAGATTTGAGCTTTTTGAGCTCTTCTCTTAAAAGAATTTCTCCTTCTTTTGTAATTGGATTCATGATTAGGAGATTTTAGCATGAAGATCTTGTAGTCTCTCAACAGACCAGAGTTCTTTATTTCTTAAAACTGCACAAACAGCTCTTCCACCTTCAAGTGTTGTTGTGCAATAGATCTTTTCTTCTAGAGCCGTTCTTCTTATTGAAGCGGAATCAAGAATAGATTGTCTACCTTCGGTGGTATTGACTATAAGATTTACTTCTCCGTTTTTCATTGCATCAACAACATGTGGTCTACCTTCCGCCACTTTTTTGATAATCTCAACAGGTATTCCGGCTTCTTCAATATGTCTTGCTGTACCTTTAGTAGCAACAATCTTAAAGCCTAATTCAAGGAACTCCTTAGCTAGATCTGCTATAAAAGGTCTATCTGAGTCACGCACACTCAAAAACACTGAGCCATTATGAGGTATTACCTCTCCAGCACCCAATTGTGCTTTCGCATAAGCCTCTGAGAAGGTTGAACCTACTCCCATAACTTCTCCAGTTGATTTCATCTCAGGACCCAAAATAGGGTCTACTCCAAGAAATTTATTGAAAGGAAATACTGCTTCTTTAACTGAAAAATATTCAGGAACAATCTCTTTAGTGAAGTTTTGCTCCTTAAGACTTATACCTGCCATACACAAGGCACCGACTTTAGCCAAAGAAGTACCAATACATTTAGAAACGAAAGGGATTGTTCTAGAGGCTCTCGGGTTTACCTCTAGTAAATACAATTCATTATTGTAGTAAGCTAATTGCACATTAATTAGTCCGACAGCATCGATTTCAATAGCAATCTTTTTGACCATTTCAGTTATCTCATTAATTAAATCTTTAGATAAACTGTAGGGTGGAAGCGAACAGGCTGAATCACCAGAATGTATTCCTGCTTGCTCGATGTGTTGAAGTATCCCTCCAATAACAACTTCCTCCCCATCACAAACTGCCTCAATATCCATTTCGATAGCTTGATTTAAAAATCCATCCAGAAGAACTGGACTTTTTGAGCTAGCCTGCACTGCCTCTACTAGATAATTTTCTAGATCAGATTTTTTGTAGACTACTTCCATAGCTCTTCCACCAAGTACGTAAGATGGTCTTACAACGAGTGGAAATCCGACTTTCTCAGAAACCTGCATGGCTTCGTCGACACTTGATGCTATTCCATTTGGAGGTTGCTTTAATTCATGTTTAATGACGAACTCTTGGAACCTGCCTCTATCTTCAGCAAGGTCAATTGAATCAGGAGAAGTACCAAGAATCGGAACACCATTTTTTTCAAGCTCTTCAGCAATTTTCAAAGGAGTTTGTCCACCATATTGAACAATCACTCCTTCTGGTTTTTCAATATCTGTAATAGACAAAACATCTTCAACTGTTATCGGTTCAAAATATAATCTGTCGGATGTATCAAAATCAGTTGAGACTGTTTCAGGGTTACAGTTAACCATTATCGTTTCGTAGCCTTCCTCTCTTAATCCTAAAGAAGCGTGGACACAACAGTAATCAAATTCTATTCCTTGACCTATCCGATTTGGACCTCCGCCCAGAACCATGATTTTTTTATTATCTGATACGTTTGCTTCACATTCCTCTTCATATGTGGAGTACATATAAGCAGTAGCTGACTCAAATTCAGCTGCGCAAGTGTCTACTCTTTTAAATACTGGTTTTATGTCTAGTGATTTTCTAGCATCCCTGACATCCTCTTCAGGTTTTTTGAGTAAACTACCAATCCTAGAATCAGAAAATCCTTTTCTCTTCAAATTAAGTAAATTGTCAAAACTTAACTGCTCTAAAGTAGATTTCTTAAGTTTTATTTCTTCATCAACTAGGTCTTTAATTTGGATTAGAAACCAAGGATCAATCTTCGAAAATTCAAAGACTTCCTCTACTGATAGGCCTTTTCTAAAACCATCGGCCACAAACCATAATCTATCAGGACTTGGAATACTTATTCTTTGTTTCAAAGTTTCAAATTCATCTTCGTCATTAAAAATAGGATTGAGACCATCTCTACCTGTCTCTAATCCTCTAATTGCTTTTTGAAGTGATTCTTGGAAGGTTCGGCCTATCGCCATTACTTCACCAACAGATTTCATTTGAGTGGACAATACAGGATCTGTTTGTATAAATTTTTCGAAATTAAACCTTGGAATCTTGGTTACGACATAGTCAATAGAAGGTTCAAAAGAAGCAGGTATAATGCCCCCAGTAATATCATTACTCAATTCATCTAGGGTGTAACCTACCGCCAATTTTGCTGCAACTTTGGCTATTGGAAAGCCTGTTGCTTTTGAAGCTAAAGCTGACGATCTAGATACCCTAGGATTCATTTCAATGATTAGCATTTCTCCATCATCTGGATTGATAGTGAACTGGACATTTGATCCTCCGGTCTCTACACCAATTTCTCTAAGGATATCAATAGAGGCATTTCTCATGATTTGATACTCTTTATCTGTAAGGGTTTGAGATGGAGCAACCGTAATAGAATCCCCAGTATGTACGCCCATAGGGTCAAGATTTTCTATGCTACATACTATTATGCAGTTATCATTTTTATCTCTCACTACTTCCATTTCGTACTCTTTCCAACCGCCTAGAAACTTATCTATAAAGATTTCTGAGGTTGGTGAAAGTTCTAATCCCCTTTTACAAATCTGATCAAATTCCTCTACGTTATAAGCTATACCACCTCCGGAACCACCCATGGTGAAGTTAGGCCTTAGAACGCAAGGAAAGCCTATCCTTTCAAGAAGATCATGGGCTTCTTCAGGATTATGAGCCAAACCAGACTCAGGTACTTTTAAACCTATTTTTTCCATTGATGCAGCAAACAATTCCCTATCCTCAGCTTTATCGATGGCTTCTTTAGTTGCGCCTATCATCTCAACGTTATGTTTCTTTAATATGCCTCGGCTATCTAAATCAAGCGCAGCATTTAATGCAGTCTGACCGCCCATTGTAGGTAACAAGGCATCAGGCTTTTCTTTTTCTATAATTTTTTCAATAGTTTCCCAATGAATAGGTTCGATGTAAGTGGCATCAGACATGCTTGGGTCTGTCATGATAGTTGCAGGATTAGAATTAATTAGGATTACCCTATAACCATCTTCTTTTAGAGCCTTGCAAGCTTGGGCGCCCGAATAATCAAATTCGCAAGCTTGTCCAATAACTATAGGGCCTGCTCCAATTATTAGAATTGAGTTTATGTCTTTTCTTCTAGGCATTTTTATTCATGTTATTGTCAAATCTATCGAAAAGGTATTTAAGGTCATGAGGTCCGGGGCTTGCTTCAGGGTGGCCTTGAAAACTAAAAAAAGGTTTAGAAGAGTGCTGTATACCCTGAACTGTTCCATCAAAAAGTGATTTATGTGTTACCTGAACTGTGTTTGGTAAAGAATCTTCCTCAACAGTAAATCCATGATTTTGTGAACTAACTGCAACAACCTTTGTTTTAAGATCTTGAACTGGGTGATTGGCTCCATGATGTCCAAACTTCATCTTTGTAGTTTTTCCACCTAAAGATAAAGCCAATAGCTGATGACCGAGGCAAATACCAAACAAAGGAATATTTATATCTGTGAGTTTAGTGATAGTCTCAATCGCATAAGAACAGGGTTCTGGATCTCCTGGACCATTAGAAAGAAATACACCATCAGGATTGCTATTCATTATTTCTTCATACGAAGTTTGGGCAGGAAAAACGGTTATCTTGTATCCTCTGTCTGCCAAGATTCTCAGAATGTTCTTTTTTATACCAAAATCTAAGACAGCTACTCGGAATTTAGATTTTTGTTTTTTACCTCGCCAAGTTCCTTCGGTCCATTGATATGACGATGAAACAGTAACCTCTTTAGCTAAATCCATACCAGCCAACCCATCAAACTGTTTCGCTAAATCAATTGCCGCTTCATGACTTATATTCTCTCCAGTAAAGATAGAAGCAGATTGAGCACCTTTATTTCTGATTATTCTTGTTAACTTTCTTGTATCTATATCAGAGATACCTTGTATATTATTTCTAATAAGATATTGAGATAAAGTTTCCTCAGTTCTCCAGTTGCTTTCTATTTGAGAGACAGACCTTACGACAAGTCCTGAGCACCAAATATCATTTGACTCTTCATCTTCTGAATTGGTGCCAGTATTCCCTATATGAGGATAGGTTAATGTAACTATCTGCTTAGCATAAGAAGGGTCCGTAAGTATTTCTTGATAGCCGCTCATTGAGGTATTGAATACAATTTCGCCGTTAATCTCTCCTCTAGCACCTATACTCCGGCCTTCAAAAACTGTTCCATCTGCTAGAGCTAGTATGGCTTTGTCTTTATTCATGATATTTCTTTATATATTGCTTCAAGAGACTTTTTTGGATCTTCTGACCCTGTGATTGGTCTACCTATTACGAGATAGTCAGAGCCACTAGCTATGGCCTCAGAAGGAGTCGAAACTCTGCTCTGATCATCTAAGCTTGATCCTGATGGCCTAATTCCAGGAGTTACAGTTAAAAATTCTTCTCCAAACTCCTTCTTAACAGATTCTGCGTCTAACGCAGAACATACTACTCCATCTAAACCACTCTCTTTTGCCATTCTAGTAAGCCTGAATACTTGATCATCTAAATTATCTAAACCTATTTCAGAAAGGAATTCTTGTGAAAGACTGGTTAGAACTGTTACGGCTATAAGTAATGGTGGATTAGAGAATTGTTGTAGAGCTTTTTTTGAAGCCTCCAGCATCTGCTTGCCGCCTGAAGCATGGACATTCACCATCCATACTCCTAGATCAGCAGCAGATTTCACGGCTTCATGCACGGTATTAGGGATATCATGGAACTTTAAATCTAGAAATACATCGAAGCCCAGCTGATGTAACTCTTTTACTACTTTAGGACCTGATGATGTAAACAATTGATTTCCTATTTTCATCCTGCAAATCTTAGGATCAAGTAACTTAGCGAGCTTTAAGGCTTCTTTATAATCTAAATCAAGTGGAATAATTATCTTATTTTCCATAGCCTTGAGATAAAATAGCGTCAGATTTGGTCGAAAAAAAAGCGAACCAGAATTGAATCTGAAGCTCGCTTATTAGTATTTTAAGGCCTATAGGCATTAAAACCACACTATAATAAACGAAAGATACTGTGTCCATCAAAACCTTAGAAAATTAGATAAAAAGTGTTAAAAAATTTAGAAGAGCTTAATGGTATGAGAGAAGCCGGAAAACTTGCCGGTCAAGTACTAGAAATGATTAGTGATTATGTTAAGCCAGGAATTTCTACTGGAGAGTTAGATAAAATATGTCATGACTATATTATTAATGAACAAAAGGCTATCCCCGCAAATGTAGGATACAGGGGTTTTGAAAAAACTCTCTGCACCAGTATCAATCAAGTCATATGTCATGGTATTCCAGACAATAATAGGATCTTGAAAACTGGAGATATCATGAATATAGATGTCACTGTAATCAAAGATGGGTGGCATGGCGATACTTCTAAAATGTTTCTTGTAGGCAAAGTTCAGGCTCACAATAAAAGGCTTGTTCAAATAACCCAAGAATGTATGTATAGAGGTATTGAAGCTGTAAAGCCTGGAGCAAGACTTGGTGATATTGGCCATGCTATTCAAGCTCATGCTGAAAAAAATCATTATTCCGTTGTTGAAGAGTATTGTGGTCATGGGATTGGAAAAATCTACCATGACGAACCTCAGATTTTGCACTATGGAACTCCAAATACTGGTCAAGAGATAATTGAAGGGATGTGTTTCACCATAGAACCGATGATTAACTTGGGATCAAAATCTACAAAACTTCTGTCTGATGGATGGACTGTTGAAACCCAAGATGGAAGGAATTCAGCACAATGGGAACATACTATCTATGTCAATAAAGATGGCGCAGAAATTCTTACATTAAGATCAGAGGAAGGTTAGTAAGACTTAATGTTAGAAGAATTAATTAATCAAAAAGTAGCTGATAACAATATTTTATCGCAACAATTTGATCAGTGGATTGTCAGAGACAGAGGGAGGCAGATAAAAGGAATAGAATATTTCTTGAATCAAAGATCTGAAAATACTGATAAGTTAATTCGAGAAGCATTTAAGCAAACCGATCTGGGTTCTATCAATGATTTCGGTATATTTTCCGTAGGTGGCTATGGTCGGGGAGAACTTCACCCCTACTCTGATATTGATTTATTACTTCTATCAAAGACAAGTCTTACTAAAGAAGAGCAAAAAAAAATAGAAAAATTTATTAGCCTTTTATGGGACCTAGGGCTGGAAATTGGACACAGTGTAAGGACCTTAGAGCAGGCAAAAAAGCAGGCTAGAGAAGATATTTATACTATGACTAATATGCTTGAATTCCGAAAAATTTCGGGAACTGAGGAGCTACATAGAATGTACTTAAGCATAATAGACACAAAAAATCTTTGGAGAAATAAATCATTTATTCAAAGGAAAGTTCAAGAGCAAATTGATCGTCATCAATCTTTCAACAATACTTCATACAATTTAGAACCTGATGTTAAATCTTCTCCAGGTGGATTGAGAGATATTCATACGATCGACTGGTTAATTAAGAATTCCGCTCGCAATATATCTGAAAGTGACAAGTTAACCGGTGCGCTCACTAATGAAGAGAGAAAGGAACTCAATAAAGCAAAATATTGGTTATGGGTCATAAGATATCTAACTCATTTAGAAGCAAATAGAGAGGAGGACAGACTTTTATTTGAACATCAAATACCAGTGGCAATGAAGTTATTTCCATCTGCGAAATCATCAAATCAAGCTGCTGAAAAATTGATGCATAGGTACTATAGATCTTCCTTAAGTATTTCTGAAATAAACTCAACCTTTATTCAAAGTATTAAAGAAAGTTATGAACTAACAAAATTCTCAAGAAAGAAGAAGCTTGATTCAAATTTCTTCATTAAAAACAACCTCATCCATCTTTATGAGCTGGATGGTTTTAAAAAGAATCCAAGCTTGCTCTTGGATTTATTTATTAAATTAAGTGAAAATCCAAATGTCAAAGGTATAGGTTCGCACACACTCAGGGCACTTAAAAGAGACAGAGATTTAATAGACTCTGAGTTTAGATCTAAAAAGCAAAATATTCTTCTTTTTTTAAAACTTATTAAATCCAAGAGATTGCTAGTCACTCAATTAGAGAAAATGAAAGACCTGGGAATATTAGGTAGATATTTACCTGAATTTGGAAGGATAACGGGTCAGATGCAATATGATTTATTTCATATTTACACGGTAGATGCTCATACCTTAGAAGTACTAAGGAATATGAGATGGATGACCCTTGGAAAATCTAAAAAGCAATTCCCTCTTGCAGCTAAAATAATTAATAGGCTTCCAAAGCTTGAAATTCTTTACATTGCTGGGTTGTATCATGATATCGGGAAAGGGAGAGGTTCAGATCATTCTAATTTAGGAAAAGTAATTGTTAAGAGCTTCTGTAAAAAACACTTATTTACAAAAGAAGATACAGAGTTAATTGAATGGCTGGTTGAAAATCATCTCTTGATGTCGGTAACTTCTCAAAAGAAAGATCTTACAGACAATTCAGTGGTTAAAGAATTTGCTGAAAAAGTTGGCAATACAGAAACACTCAATTATCTCTATTGTTTAACTGTTGCAGATGTAAGCGCAACGAATCCAAATCTATGGAACTCTTGGAATGCTTCTCTTTTAAGACAACTATATGACAGAACACAATTATATTTTAAAGACTCAGTTCTTCTAAACAATTCTATTGATGAGCAGAAGACCAAAGCACTCAAACTTATAAAAAAATTGAAACAGTCGGAAGTTGAGAATTTATGGGATAGATTTTATCCTGACTATTTTGAGGGATCGGATTGTCTTGATTTAACCAGACATGCAGAAATAATCCTTACTTCAGAAGAAGAGACGATAGTGGAAATAATTGAGAAGGAAAAAGAAACCCTATCTTCCATTATCATTCATACTAAAGATAAGGCTAATCTATTTGCAACCATAATAGGAGTGTTAGATTCTGAGAACATCAATTTTATTGATGCTAAGCTTTATGGCATGAAGGATGGATTTTGTACCGATTTAATAACAATTAGCGATCAAGGAAGTAAGGTCGATTTAGGTTCTTCCAAAGCAACTGTTTTGATAGATAAATTAAAGCAAGCACTAGATCAAAAGGCACTTAAGCCAAAAATTGTTAAAAAGAGACTGCCTAGACACTTAAAACATTTCAAGACAAATACAGAAATTAATTTCAACCATGATATGTCCAATAGATGGACCGATTTGGAGATTAAAACAGCTGACAGACCGGGTTTATTAGCTTCAATTTGCCAGGTCTTTTTAAAGCATGGTGCCTTGATAAAAAAGGCTAGAATTGCAACCTATGGTGAGAAGGCTGAAGATAGATTTAGTATTACATCTAAGCAAGATACGCCCTTTATAAAAAAGAATGACTTAAATAATCTTTTAGATGATCTTAAAACCTCATTGAACGGAGAACTGAAATGAATAATTATTTAGATTTTTTGACAGAATATCCGTTTCAATACTTGTCGGACTTATTAAAAGATATAAAGAAAGCACCAGAAGAGATAATTGAACTTCACATAGGAGAGCCTAAAGGTAAGGCACCACAAGAAGCACTCGATATTATTACTAATTGCTCCTCTGATTTTTCTAAGTACCCCACTTCATCAGGAGATCTGTCTTTAAGAGAGGCATATTGCGAATGGCTATCAGATAGATTTTCTGCCAACTATGCAAATCCTAATCTTCATGTTTTGCCTCTATCGGGTAGCAGAGAAGGTATTTTTTCTTTTATTCAGTCAGCTATAGACACAACTAAAGATAATCCTAAAGTCATCTTACCAAATCCCTTTTATAAAATTTACGAAGGAGCAGCTATTATGGCAGGCGCAGAACCTTACTATGTTAATTCTGAGGAATCTAATGGATTTAAACCTGACTTTGATAGTGTTCCTGAAAGTGTCTGGAAAGACTGCCAACTCTTAATACTATGCTCACCTTCAAATCCTACTGGGTACTGTCTGAGTAAAAAGGAATATGAAGATCTTTTAATTAAGGCCGAAGAATACGATTTTCTAGTTTGTTCCGATGAATGTTATGTAGATATTTATGAAAGCAACTCTAATCCTCCAACTGGGCTTTTGGAGTGCGATGATTTGTCTAAACCTAACTCTAGAAGTGTTGTTTTTCACAGCCTATCAAAAAGATCTAACCTTGCGGGCTTGAGATCCGGCTTTATTTGCGCAGGTAAAGAGATTATCGAAAAATTATCTCTTTATAGAACCTATCACGGGGTTACTCTTTCTTTTCCTACTCAAAAAGCAAGTACTTGGGCTTGGTCTGACAGAAAACATGTTGCGGAAAATAGAATTGAATATGATAAAAAATATAAAGCGGCAATTTCATGTTTAGAAGTATTTGAGAACCTTAGCAGACCCTCAGGAGGTTTCTATTTATGGCTCAAACTTCCTTGTGATGACCAAATTTTTGCCAAAACTCTTTATCAGAATGAAGCTATATTGAGTCTTCCTGGTTCGTACCTAGCCAAAGAAAACAATGGTGTAAATGCTGGAAAAGGTTACTTGAGACTAGCTGTCGTTCATGATTTGGATACAATAATTAAGGCTTTTACAGCTGTAAATAAAACCTTAAAGGAATTCTAAGAACCTTTTATCTATCCCTTAAGATTTGCAGAACTTATAATAAGAAGATGAATACATTTCCTTTAATTGGCATTGGAGTTTCTAAACTTAATTCTTTAGGAACAAGACTTGATGTTCGCTATCACCTAATTCTTAATAAAAATGAAGAATT
>MDSV01095752.1_pt1 | contig 11534 bp, 12 predicted proteins | sample 810851 | NCBI WGS metagenome assembly MDSV01 (sample SAMN05326640, study PRJNA326480) | marine metagenome | isolation source: seawater | place: Atlantic Ocean: North East | collected 2012 | reverse complement strand
CTCGTCAAAATCTTTCGCTCTTACAACCGATAAGACAGGACCAAAAATTTCTTCTTTATAGATTCTCATATCTTTTTTAACATGATCAAATAGACAACCTCCGATAAAAAAACCTTTTTCATATCCTTGAATTTTAAAGTCTCTTCCATCTACGATGAGTTTGGCTCCTTCTTTTTCACCTATATCAACATAGCCTTTTACTTTTGCTAAATGTTCTTTTGTTACAAGAGGACCCATTTCAGAATCTTTGTCCATGCCAGGACCAACTTTTAAAGTTTCTACTTTTTTTGCTAGCTTACTCACCAGTTCATCTGCAATATTTCCAACTGCTACAGCAACAGATTGTGCCATGCATCTCTCGCCTGCTGAGCCGTAAGCAGCACCCATTAAACCATTTACAGCCTGATCTAAATCGCAATCTGGCATGACAACACAATGATTTTTTGCTCCGCCAAGCGCCTGAACTCTTTTTTCATTTTTTGCGCAATTTTCATAAATATATTTTGCTATTGGTGTCGATCCAACAAAGCTTATTGCCTCCACATCTTTGTTAGATATAAGCGCATCAACTGCTTCTTTATCTCCATTAACAACGTTAAATACACCATCTGGTAATCCAGCTTCTTTAAATAATTCTGCTAATCTTAGCGAGCAGGAGGGATCTTTTTCTGAAGGTTTTAAAACAAATGTATTCCCACAAGCAATAGCCATTGGAAACATCCACATTGGAACCATAGCAGGAAAATTAAATGGTGTTATACCAGCACAAACTCCCAGGGGTTGCCTCATTGACCAGCTATCTACATTAGAACCTACGTTTTCCGTAAACTCACCCTTTAACATTTGGGGTATTCCACAAGCGAACTCAACAACTTCTAATCCTCTAGTTAAAGATCCTTTTGCGTCTTCAAAAACTTTTCCGTGCTCTGAAACTATAATTTTTGTTAATTCTTCTGAGTTCTTTTCAATTAATTCCTTGAATTTAAACATTATTCTCGCTCTTTGAAGAGGGGGTTTATTTGACCAAGACTCAAATACTTTTTTTGCACTATTCACTGCTTCGTTTACATCATTTTTCGTAGCTAGTTTAACCTCTGCAGATTGTTCTCCAGTTGCAGGATTGTATACTTTTCCAGCTCTTTTTGAGTTACCTGAAAAAATTTTGCCTCCAACAAAATGCTGAATTGTTTTCATGAAGTTATTGAATAAATAAGCTTTTAGCTTGTTGCAAGCATTTTTTTAATAGAACTTATAGCTTTTGCTGGATTAAGCCCTTTAGGGCAAGAATTAGTACAATTCATTATAGTATGACATCTATATAATTTTAATTCGTCAGCTACTTTCTTCAATCTTTCTTTTTTATCTCCATCCCTGCTATCATTTATCCACCGATAAGCTTGTAGCAGAACAGCTGGGCCTAAATATTTGTCACCATTCCACCAGTAACTTGGGCAAGAGGTGGAGCAGCAAGCACATAAGATACATTCATAGTATCCATCAAGTTTTTCTCTGTCTTTTTGAGATTGACTCAATTCTATTTTTTCTTTCCCAGTTTGATCAACTTTTAACCAAGGCTGAATGGATTCGTATTGTTTATACAAAGTAGTAAGATCTCCTATTAAGTCTTTAACTACTTTTAAGTGTGGCAATGGGTATATATTCAAATCTCCACTTATTTCTTCGTGAGATTTTATACAAGCTAAGCCATTAATTCCGTCAATATTCATAGCACAAGATCCGCAAACGCCATGAGCACACGATCTTCTAAAAGTGATAGAGGGGTCAATTTCATTTTTAATTTTAAACAAAATATCTAAAACTTTTGGGCCGCAACTATCCATATCAACTTCAAAAGTATCTATTCTGGGGTTTTTTCCACTCGAGGGATCCCATCTATAAACATTTACTTTTTTTAAATTTTTAGAATTAGTTTTGTCTTTATAATACTTACCGACTTCAATTTTAGAGTTCTGTGGCAAGTTAAATTGCACCATTCTTAATATACTCTCTCCTTAGGTGGGAAGTACTGAACATCATTTGTTAGTGTTCTCGAATGTACATCTCTATATTTAATTTCAACCTGCTTACCTTTTTGCCAAGCCAAAGTATGTTTCATAAAGTTTTTATCATCTCTCTTTGTATAATCTTCTCTCGCGTGAGCTCCTCTACTCTCTTTTCTGCTATAAGCAGAATCCATAGTTGTCAATGCTTGGCTTATTAAATTATCAAATTCTAAAGTTTCAACTAAGTCAGTGTTAAAAAGTAATGATTTATCTTTTACTGAAACATCATTCATTCCCTCATATGGTTTTCGTATTTGTTCTACTCCCTCTTTAAGAGTTTTTTCTGTTCTGAATACTGCACATTTTGACTGCATAGTTTTTTGCATTTTTATTCTCAGTTCAGATGTTTTTGTCGATCCACTTGAATTTCTGATTTTGTCGAATCTACTGAGGCATCTATCAGTTTCGGAACTAGAGATTTCTTCGTGAGGTTTTCCAGGTTTTATAAGTTCAGCAGCTCTTTTAGCAGCAGCTTTTCCAAAAACTACAAGATCGATTAATGAATTAGAACCCAATCTATTTGCTCCATGTACAGAAACACATGCAGCCTCACCAATAGCCATTAAACCAGGCACAGTTTTTTCAGTTCCATTTAAAGTTAAAACTTCGGCTTTATAATTTGTAGGTATTCCACCCATATTGTAGTGAACTGTTGGAACTACAGGAATTGGTTCTTTATTTACATCCACATTTGCAAATGTCTTTGCAGCCTCTGAAATACCAGGTAATCTTTCATCTATTACTTTTTTTTCCAGATGATCTAAATGAAGATTTATATGGTCTTTATTTTTACCTGCACCTCTTCCCTCGTTAATTTCCATCTCCATAGATCTGCTAACTACATCTCTTGATGCCAAGTCTTTGGCGTTCGGGGCATATCTTTCCATAAATCTCTCTCCTTTTCCATTCACTAAAAATCCACCTTCGCCTCTAACACCTTCTGTTATTAAACAACCAACGCCATATATACCAGTTGGATGGAATTGAACGAATTCCATATCTTGTAGAGGTAATCCTGCTCGAAGCACCATTGCGTTACCATCACCTGTACAGGTGTGAGCTGATGTTGCAGAATAATATACTTTACCATATCCGCCTGTAGCAATAATAGTTATATGAGATCTAAATCTGTGGATTGTGCCATCTGTTAAATTCCAGGCTATAACTCCCTTGCACTCACCATTGTTCATAATTAAATCAAGTGCAAAATATTCAATGAAAAATTCTGTATTTTGTTTTAGTGCTTGTCCATAGAGAGTATGTAATATTGCATGACCTGTTCTATCAGCAGCAGCACAAGTTCTTTGCGCAGTTCCATTTCCATAGTTTTTTGTCATACCTCCAAAAGGTCTTTGATAAATTTTACCGTCATCAGTTCTGCTAAAAGGAACGCCGTAACGCTCCAACTCGACTACAGCTCTGGGTGCTTCTTTACAAAGATACTCAATAGCATCTTGATCTCCAAGCCAATCGGATCCTTTTACAGTATCATACATGTGCCATCTCCAATCATCTTCACCCATATTACCTAACGCTGCAGAGATACCTCCTTGAGCTGCAGATGTATGACTTCGAGTTGGAAAAACTTTTGAAATACATGCAGTTTTTAAACCTGCCTCAGATAAGCCCACAGCAGCTCTTAATCCTGAACCACCTGCTCCAAGGACGACTACATCATATTTATGATCTATTATTTTATATGTGTTCATAAATTCAAATTATATATACTTAAAATAGTTATAAATGACATTAGTATAGCAAATAAATACAGGGCTTTATTTGCGACATTTTTGATTTTATTTTCATGTAAATAATCCTCAAAAATCTCACTTATTGTGAGAGATGAGAAAAAAAAAGCTAAAACTATAAATATTGAAAACAACATTTTTGATGGTTGTTGAAAAAAGAAGGCTAAAATTTGCTCATATCCTTTGTCATAGATAGACACAAAACTAATTAAAAACCAGATCATAAAAGGTATTAAAAATAATGAGCTAATTTTGGTAAAAAGCCATTTTTTTGTAGATAAATGCATACTAAAAAATACTCCTACCTAAAAAATAAAATATAATGGTAAGTATAAACGATCCAATAAATGCAAGAACACCTGAGAGTTTTGCTGCTTTTAAATCAAATCCATAACCAGCATCCCAAAAAAGGTGTCTTATTTCATTCAAAATATGGAAACTAAAAGTCCAACATAATGACACAACTAAAAATTTACCAAAAATTGTATTTAAAAATATTTGAACATTTTGATAGCTACTCTGACCAAAAAATAATGAGATGCTCCATAAACAAATTAAAGTAATTGCAAAAAAGTTTATGACCCCAACTATTCTATGTGTGATTGATAACAAAGAAGATATTTGCCATTTATAAATTTGAAGGTGTGGGCTTAAAGGATTATTATTTTGCATATAAACTTATAGACTAAAGTTACATTTTTTTCATTAGACACTCTGCGATTTGCACAGTATTTAAAGCCGCTCCCTTAAGTAAATTATCTGAAACCACCCACAAATTTACGGCTTTTACATTTGAATTATCTTTTCTAATCCTAGAGATATAAGTATTGTAGTCTCCCTCTGCCTCTAATGGAGTCATGTATCCTCCATCTTTATGTTCATCGATGACTTTACAACCGGAAGCTTTTTTTAATAAATTTCTAATATTTTCAAAATCGTAAAGATTATCAAATTCAATATTAATTGACTCGGAATGACCAGTTCTTACCGGTACCCTAACACATGTTGCGGATACTTCGATTTCGTTATCTAATATTTTTTTTGTTTCATTCGTCATTTTTAATTCTTCTCTTGTGTAACCATCTTTGCCAAAATCATCAATGTGAGGAATTAAATTGAAAGCTATTTGCTTAGAAAAGTTTTGAGAACTTATCTTTTTTCCTACCAAAAAATTTTTAGATTGGTCAAAAAGTTCATCCATTGAAGCTTTGCCAGCGCCAGATACTGCCTGATAGGTTGATACAATTACTCTTTTAATTTTATATTCATCATGAAGAGGTTTTAAAGGCAAGACCATTTGTATTGTTGAGCAGTTAGGATTAGCTATAATATTTTTATGCTTATCCAATGCCTCTGGGTTAACCTCGGGTACTACTAAAGGCACATTATCGTCCATTCGAAAATAGCTTGAGTTATCAATTACTATTGTTTTTTTTGCTGCCTCTGGCACCCAATCTTTTGCAATTTTACTTCCTGCCGCAAAAAATGTTATATGAGCTTTTGAAAAATCGTAGTTTTCTAAATTCTCTACTTCAATTACATTTTTTCTAAACTTTATTTTTTTCCCCGCACTTCTAGATGAGGCTACTAAAAATAAATTATTAAATGAAAGGTTAGATTTTTCTAAAATTTCAATAGTTTTTCTTCCTACGTTTCCAGATGCACCTATAATTGCTAAATTCATTGAATTATTTATTTAACTCCAATTCTAAAATGATTTTTTTTAAAAACATACTGATCAAAAGTCTTTCCTCCTCATTTAAAATTTGGTCTTTTGCTAATCCTGCTTCAATTTCTTCTTTAATTTTTTCTTTGAAAAATTTTATATTTTCTTCTGAATTGATATTTGAGATATTATTTTCAATTTTTCGAATTTGATATCCAATTGTAAAATTAAACAAAAAAAATAATCCAATTAAAACAAATAACACTTTATAAACAAATATTTTCATTTTTATTAATTTTTCTTCCAAATTTCATACAATTTTATACCATTTATTTTTAATTCGTAAATTTTTTTAAAATTGGTTGGAATTTGATACTTATCATTAAATTTTGGATCTATTTCATATACAAAATTGTTATATATATAGTCAGCCTTTTTGTAATTTCCACCAATAAAACTTAGCCTAGATTGAACTGTTTCATCAAGCGTATTTTTGATACGATAATAAGGAACAAAAGATGCATTAGCAATATTGATATTTTTTTCTTTATTTGACATCGACAAAATCTTTTTTACAGAATCTAATCTTGTTAGTCCATCTCTATCAATTAGATAATTATTTTTATTTTTAAGAGTAATTAGTTCATTTAAATAAAGACTTTGGTACGGATGAAATAGAATTATTTTATAAATATTTGGTGTAAACAAAATTAAACAAGTAACAAAAAATATTTTTTTATGATTTTTAGATTTTATTAATATCAGTTGTAAAAAATATACCGCAACATAAATTAGAAAAATATTTAAAAAATATAAATGCCTCCAACCACTTACTAAAGAAACATTTAAAAAAATGAGTATTGAAAGAATTGATATAATGTTAAAAATAACAAAATTATCTCTCATTTCGTTTTTACTCCTCCAAAAATCGCAATTGTATATTTTATCTTTTTCAATATGGATAAAACGATTAAACAACCTTCTTGTCATATAAAAAAAACCACACAGAAATAATATTATATTAAAAATTGGTGTTGAAATGCCAATCCATGTAAATATAAATGAGTCAGGCAGATTTGTTGTGAGAAAATATTTACTATTAAATAGGATATAATAGGAATAAATCCAGTTTTTTGAATGTAATAAAAATTTAAAAAAATTTGAAACTGGATCTTCCCACAAATATGGCCAGTGAATTATTAAGGAGATTGAGAAAAAAATTATAATTAAAAAATTAAACTTATGATTTTTGCTGAGTGTGGAATTTAGAGTTTGTAAGTATAAGAAAAGAATTATGGAGATTGGTAAAAATAAACCTATAATTCTTGTTGAAGTTGCTAAAGCTGCAAAAAAAGAAAAGAGAAATAAATACTTAACTTTTTTTTTATCAAATATTTTAAATGCAAAATATATTGAAAAAACTATTAAAGATAAAAAAATAATATCTTTGTTATTATGAAAACTATCCCCATATATCCTTGGTGAAAAAATAAATAATAATGTACCAAAAAAAGCTATGAAAAAATTGTTAAATCTTTTTAGCAATATTTTAAAAAACACTATTGCGCTTAAATAAAAGATTATAAAAACTAAAGTATGTCTTAATAAATATTGGGAATAGTTATCTTTATTACCAAGCAAAAGATCTAAAAATGCAGTTGGAACATCAAACACCGGCCCATATGTATATTTTGAAGGATTTGGTAAATTTAAATCTCCAGATATTTTATTTAAAGTTAAACTTAAATCACTTTTTAAAAATTCAATTTCAAAAAAATTAAATATGTAGTTCAACCAATAAAAACCTGAGTAAATTTGTGTATGCTCTTCAATATTTACTCCATAATCTTCTAAAGTGATAAAACCAATCATTAAATAAATAAGGAAAAAAGAATATAAAATAATTTTATTTATGTTTTTAATTTCCATTTAAATTTAAACCTCTATTATAATAACAATTTAATTAATAATTACATTTTATGGTTTTTAATACTTTAACAAAAATAATTTTATCACCTATCTATTACTTAATACACCATAATTATTTTTTTGGTTTTATTCATAAAAAATTTGTAAAAAAATTTAATTATAAAGATTTAAGCTTTGAACTTAATATTGAAGATATTCCAATACAAAATTACTCAAGTTATTTATTTAAAACTTACGAATTTAATGATAGGAAACTCATCGAAAAAAATATCACTAGAAAAAATAAATCTATTATCTTGGGAGGTGGATTGGGTTTTATTCCTGTTTTAACTTACAAAAAATCTTATAATGAAATTTTAGTATTTGAGATAAATGATACAATTATACCTAACCTAAGAAGAAATTTAATTAATAATAAAGTAAAATTTAAACTCTTTAATAAAAATCTAGTCTATGGAAAATCAAAAAATAAATATTTTTATTTTACAAAAGATTTTCTTAGCACCTCTAGCAAAATTAAAACTAATTCAAAAATCTTAATTAAGAACCTTGAAAAAAATAAGATAAAGAATTTTAATAAGTTCAATACTTTAGTAATTGATATAGAAGGTGACGAAGATTACTATCTACTTAATATAAATAAATTTAAAAATATTAAATATTTATTTTTTGAATTGCATCATAATTTAATTGATAATAAAAAAATTTCTAAATTGATGGATTCGTTAACCAATAATGATTTTCATTTAAAAGATAAATGTTTCAATTCTTATTATTTTGAGAGATAAAATATGAAAATTTTTGGAAATGGTTTTATCGCTTCAAATTTAAAAAAATTAAAAACGAAAAAGAAAATTTATATTTATGCTGCTGGAGTTTCAAATTCAAATAGTAAAAAAAATCATCACTACTTAAGAGAAGTTTCTACGATAAAAAAAATTGTAAAAAAAATAGATAAAAATATTACATTTGTTTACATAAGCTCCCTTAGCGTAGAAAATAAAAAGCTCCAAAACAACAAATATGTAAAAAATAAATTGAAAATTGAAAAAATAGTGAAAAGCAATTTTATTCACTATTTGATTATTAGACTTCCTCAAGTTGTTGGTAGAAGTAAAAATAAGCATACTCTTACAAATTCAATTTTTCATAATATAAAAAAAAATGAAAAATTTTTGTTGTGGAAAAATGCTAAACGTAACATCCTAGATATTAAAGATATCTTAAAAATTTTAGATAAGTACTTTAGGAGAAATTTAAATATAAAAAAAACACTAAATATTTATAATCCCAGATCTTCATCTGTTATTTTTATTTTAAGAACTCTTGGATTTATCTTAAAAAAAGAAGTTAAATTTAAATTAGTAAACCGTGAAAATAAAAATATCATCTTAAGTAATATTGATAATAATACGAAACTGCCAAAAAAGTTATATACAGATATAGATAATAAAAACTATGTAACAAATGTATTGAAAAGATATTATAAATGAAAATTTCAATAGTCATCCCAGTTTACAATAGTAGTCAGATCTTGCCTAGCCTACTAAAAAATATAAACAGCCAATTAGCAAAATTTTCTGGAAAACTAGAAGTAGTCTTAGTAAATGATTTTAGTCTAGATGACAGCTGGCAAAAAATCAAAAAGTTAAAAGAAAATTATAACTTTATAAAAGGTATCAATTTAAAAAAAAATTATGGCCAGCACAGTGCAATATTTTGTGGCTTGAAAAAAACAGATGGTGATAAGATTGTCTGTATGGATGATGATATGCAGCACGACCCCAAATATATTTTAGATATGATTAAGCAGCTAGATAGTTTCGATGTCTGCTATGTTAAATATGAGAAAAGAGAGCACAATTATATAAAAATTTTAGTGAGTAAATTAAATAACATAGTTTCAAGTTTCTTAATGAATAAATCTATCAAGATATATACATCGTCGTTTAAATGTTTTAATAGAAATATAAAAAACAAAATTATTGAAAATAATGAAAACTTTGTTTTTTTGGACTATTGGATTTTTAAATATACAAGTAAAATTACTTTCATAAATGTTAAACACAATAAAAGGTTATCAGGTAAAACAAATTATGGTTTCAAAGAATTATTGACTTTATGGTCAAAAATGATTTTTTTGCTTGATTTTAAAAATAAAGGTTTAAGATCTTTATTAGTAAGGATTGTTAAGGCTTTTTTTATACTCTTTTTAAAAGATTATGTAGGTTATAAAAAAGATAATACAATTGAAATTTCTGAAATGATATAACCTATTTCAACTGATTTATAATAGCATCCCCCATAGCGGAAGTGCTTACCTCTTTCATGCTTTTTGACATTATGTCCTTTGTTCTTAAACCGTTATCAAGTACTATTTGTACAGCTTTATCAAGCTGGTCAGCTTCTTTCTCTAAGTCCAAAGAATATCTCAATGCCATTGATAAACTTAACACTGTGGCTATCGGGTTTGCTATATTTTTACCCTCAATATCAGGAGCTGAGCCATGTACTGGCTCATAAAGAGATCTTACTCTGCCATTTTTATCTCTAATACCCAGCGATGCGGATGGAAGTAAACCTAGAGAACCGGTTAACATTGCGGCTTCATCTGAAAGCATATCCCCAAATAAATTATCAGCTAATATTACATCGAATTGTTTGGGTTGTCTCAAAAGCTGCATAGCGCAATTGTCTGCCAGCATATGATTTAGTTCTACTTTTTTGAACTCCTTATCTTTGATCGCTTGAACTTCTTCTCTCCATAGAACGCCCGCTTCCATAACATTTGATTTTTCGCAAGATGTAACTTTGTTTCTTCTTTTTTTAGCTAAATCAAAAGCTACACGTGCAATTCTTTGGATTTCTGAGGTTGTATAAGTATGAGTATTGATACCTTTTCTTTGATTATTTTCGATTGGTTCTATTCCTCTAGGTTCACCAAAATAAATTCCTCCGGTTAATTCTCTTACTATCATGATGTCTAAACCAGATACAATTTCTGGTTTAAGGGTCGATGAGTCAACTAATTGTTTAAAACATATTGCGGGCCTTAAGTTTGCAAAAAGTTTTAATTCTTTTCTTAATTTCAAAAGAGCTCTTTCTGGTTTTTTTGAGAACTCTAAGTTGTCCCACTTAGGTCCTCCGCATGCACCAAGAATAACTGCGTCTGATTCTAAAGATTTGTAGAAAACTTCATCTGTGATGGGCACACCATTTGCATCGATAGATGCTCCTCCAATTAGTTCTTGACTTAAAACAAAATCTAAAGACTTATTGTTGTTCATCCACTCAAGAATTTTTCTTACTTCGCTTATCACTTCGGGACCTATTCCATCCCCGGGTAAAAGTAAAATTTTTCTTGTTTTTTTAGTCATTATTTAGAATCCAAGGTTTTATTTTTTGTAAATTTCTTTCGTAATTGTCAATTTTTGAAATTTTTTCCATTGAAAGGTCTATGTCATCTAATCCTTCTATCAAACATTTCTTTTTAAAAGCATCAAGTTCAAACTTTGAAACTTTATTTCCATATTTTATTTCTTGCTTTTCTAAACTTACTTCAATTTCTTCTTTACGTTTTGAATATTCAGCTAACTCAACAACTATTTTATCATCAATTTGAATTGGTAGAATTCCATTTTTAAAACAGTTGCTGTAAAAAATATCTGCAAAGCTAGCACTTATTACACACTTTATACCAAAATCAGATAGTGCCCATGGAGCATGCTCTCTGGATGAGCCACATCCAAAATTTTTCCCTGCTAAAAGAATTTTAGATGTATTGTAAGGTTCCTTGTTAAGAATAAAATCAATATTTTTTTTTCCATTTTCATCATAACGCATTTCATAAAACAGACTTTTTCCCAAACCTGTTCTCTTAATAGTTTTAAGAAACTGCTTTGGAATAATCATATCTGTATCGATATTTTGTAATGATAAATATGATGGGATTGATTTTAAATTATTAAATTTTTCCATTTTATATTTCTCTCACATCTGATAAGTGGCCTTTAATTGCTGCTGCAATAGCCATGCCCGGGCTAACTAAATGTGTTCTTCCTCCACGACCTTGTCTACCCTCAAAATTTCTATTTGATGTTGATGCACATCTTTCCTTAGGCTTTAATT
>MDSV01014905.1_pt1 | contig 11534 bp, 8 predicted proteins | sample 810851 | NCBI WGS metagenome assembly MDSV01 (sample SAMN05326640, study PRJNA326480) | marine metagenome | isolation source: seawater | place: Atlantic Ocean: North East | collected 2012 | reverse complement strand
GTGGGCCACTCGCTCGGCCTCCGCCCGCTTCTCTTCCGCCGCGGCTTCGATCGCGGCGGGGTCGTGCGGGTCGTGCGGGTCGTACGGCCGGTACGCGGGCGCGCCCTTCGCGGCGGCCGAGAGCTCGTCGGCGCGTCCCGATTTTCGCGCGCGCGCGCGTTCCCAGTCTTTGAAAAGCGGCGCGACGCGGCCGCCGAGAGGGACCAGGCTCTCGTCGCCGCGAAGCAACAGGATGCCGTCTACTTTACGAACGACGACGCCGGGCGGTACGAGCACTTTCGACCCGGGCGGGATCGTGTCTTCGTCCGCGATGCGGTTCAGGGTTTCGTGCTCGACGCCGACCAGCGCGCGTTCGCCATCCGTCAACTCGACGCGTAGCATGCGCGGAGACCTTTTTGACGCGGAGACGCTTTCCTTCGCGGCGCCGCTCGTTCGTCCCTTCCCGGACGCCGTCGAGCGCGTCCCCGCGGGGTCCCTCCACGCACCGCGCGAAGGCCGTGAGATGTCCATGACGGCCATCACCTGCAGCACCACCGGGCCGGCGAGGTGCGCGTCCCCCGCGCGCGCGACGGGCTCGCCCACCCGACGCAGGTCGGCGTCGAGGAGCGCTCTTCTCGCGGACGCGAGGTCCGGGCGTTCGCCGAAGTGCGCCAACACGCCGGGCTTCAGCGACCACCCCTCACGAGCGAGGTGCGCCCCGAGCGCCTCCTCGCCGACGCCCATGGTCGAATCCGGCACCCCCGGCGGCCTGGCCGCGCGCGCCACGACTGACCAGCCACCGCTCTCCCTCGTCGTTTTCCTGCGCCAAAATGTTCGTCGAGCCGTCGACCTCTCGAGCTCTCGTCCTCAAAGACGATGAATGGCTGGCCGGCGCGGTAAAAAGTTGACGTACGACGGGGTGCGCCCCACAACCGACAGCGCTCCACGCGTGTCGCAGCGGATCGGCGAGATGATTCCCGTTCGCGTCTCCCACAACCCGTCCATCGGCCCTGGCGTCGTGCCCGCGGGCGTCGACCCCGCGTACGACGCGCAGTACGCAAACCACAAGGGCCCCACCGCGCACGTCGGGGCGAACGGCCACGGTCGACCCTTCAGCGTCGCGCCCGGCCCGATCACGCACACGCAGTGAGTGCTCCACTCTCCCGAATTCGGTTTCCGCCGCGTCGTCGCGTGCGGTGCTACCGGCGATACCCCACGCGTCCCCTCGTGTGTCCGGCCGACGTGACAGGCCCGACCCGAGGACCCCGGTCGCGTCGATGGCTTGGCACGCGTCTCCGAGCGACGCCAGATTCGAAATCTCCGCGCTCGCGTTTCCAAGTGCCTCTTCGCTGACGCTCCTGCCCTCGCCCCCCCGCGATCCGCAGGACGCCGTACGTGACCGGCACGACCGTGCTGGGACTGAAGTACAAGGACGGCGTGATGATCGCGTGCGATACCCTCGGTGCGTCCCGAGACGAGACCAGATCGCGACCGAGATCTTCGTCGGAAAACCGCTCGCTCGTTCGACGGTTTCGCCTCCTTTCCCAGTGGACGACAACCCTAAACGAGGCGCGCGAAACGAGAACGAATGCGCGTTCGCCGTCGTGAAAACCCCGAACCCACCCACCACGATCGTCTCTTTCGCGCGAACGCGAACCGATGCCCCGGCGCGTTTTAACCTCTCCTCTTCGTCCCGCCTCGAACGACTCGCGCGTGTCGCGCAGGCTCTTACGGGTCAACGAAGCGGTACAAGAATCTGCAGCGCGTGCGCGCGGTGAACGGTTCGACGGTGATCGGATTCACGGGCGAGCTCAGCGACTTCGACTACATCATGACCCTGCTCGAGGAGTTGAACACGGCGGACTTCTGCGAGGACGACGGCAAGGAGCTCTCGCCGCGCGAAATCTACGCGTACCTCACGCGCGTCATGTACAACCGGCGGAACAAGTTCGACCCCCTGTGGAACTCGCTGGTCGTGGCGGGTGTGAAGAACGGCGAGTCGTTTCTCGGGACGGTGGGCATGATCGGGCAGCACTACGCGGACTCGCACCTCGCCGCGGGGTTCGGGAACCACATGGCGCGGCCGCTGTTCCGCGAGAAGCACACGGATGACATGTCCGAGGCGGAGGCGAGGGCGCTCATGGAGGACGCGCTGCGGGCGTGCGTGATGCGCGACAAGTCCATGATGAACAAGTTCCAGATCGCCAAGGTGGAGGTTGGCAAGGCGCCGGAAATCTCCGAGCCCTTCGCGGTGGCGACGTCGTGGGACTACGAAAAGTACAGAAACCCCAGCGAGTTCGCGCCGGGAACGTGGTAGCGCGCGGGCGAACGCGCGTTTCGGTGACGATAAAAACCAAAACGTTTTTTCCAACTCGACTCCCGATCGACCCGACGCGCGCGTCGTTCCCGCTCATCGCCGCGGCTTTGTCTCGGCGGCGGCGCTTATCAGCCGGAACGCGCAGGCGGGGTGGTACATGATTGGCGAAAACGCGTGCGCCGAACCGGCGGGCATGAGGTGCATAGCCTCGCTCAGGCCCTCCTTGTTCGCCATGGAGTACTCCAGCGCCTGTTCCGAGTCGATGCGCTCGACGTGTTCCTCCAAACGCCGCTGCACGGTCGCCGGCGTCACGCGCCCCTCCCGCACGCGTCCAAGCACGTCGCGCTCCCACTGCGGGTCCACCGCCCACAGCTTGCCTCCGTTTGAGCCGAGCGCGGACGTCGTCACCGCCGCGCCGTGACGCGCGCGCTTCGACGGCGGCTCGGCAGCCTGCGCGGACACTTCGAGCATCGCCGCGATGGCGCGCGCGCAGTCCGGGATGTACCGCGACAGCACCTTCTTGCGCGCGCGGCGCTCCTTCGCCGCCTGCGCGCGCGTGATCTTGCCCTTGAGCTGCGCGGCGCACGCGCGGATGGCGCGGTCGACGGCTTCGGCAATCTCGACGTTGTCGTCGCCGATGTACTCCTTCGAGGTGCCCTTGAACGGGATCTTGGTGCTCACGATGGACACGAAAACCCCGATCTTGTCGTTGTTCTTGTCGATCTTGTAGGAACCCCAGTTCAGCCTCTGAACGCACCGCGTCACCACGTCCGACCCGCCCTCAAACAAGAGCGGGATGCGGTTCGCGAAGCGAAACACGTTGTGCCCCGCCTTGACGTCCTTGCCGCCGAGCGAGACGCACGCCTCCACGATGAGCGGGTGCCCGCCGCACGCCAGCGCCCCGCCCACGTACGAGGCGATCCAGTCCGGCGCGAGCTCCTTCATGATACCCAGCCGCAGGTTGTACTCCCCCGCGGGCGACAAGCAGTCCCCGCTGGGGTCCGCGAAGCGCGCGTACGAAAGCAGCTGCTGCACGCGCGTGGCTTGCGTCTCCGAGACGTCGCGAGGGTTCGTGGTTTGGTCGAACCCTTTTCCGAGCTCGGCGACGAGCCGCGTCGCGTGCTCCTTGCCGATGCACGTGAACTCCTTGTGCAAGAAGTTTATGAGGGTCTTCTCCTTCGTCTGCGACAGCAGCGTCTTCACCAACAGCTGGTCCTCGTTCGCCGCGCTCGGGTGGTGCTTCGTGGTGAGCGGCGGCGAGGGCATCACCAACGTGCGCCGGCGGAACATCGCGTCGACGTTGCCGCGCGCGTCCGAGCCCGCCGAGACGTACTTGAAGTGGAACTGCGCGTACGGCGTGACGATGGCGAGCTGCCGCAGGTAACTCAGCACTTTGTTCCTGTACGCGGTCCAGTTGCCCTCGATGATCACCGAGAGCTCGGCGCCGTGCCAGTCCCCGGGGTTGGCGATCTTCTCCGCCGAGTGCACGTTCGGCTCGTTGCGCTCGATGTCGATGTCCAGCACGTATCTCGAACAGAACTTCTGCTTCGGCTGCGCGGACATGATCTCGATGGGCAAGCCGGTGGTCTGCTTGGACCAAATCAGGGCCATCTTCGACCCCAACCCGAACTTTCCGCGCGTCTGCCGGACGCCGTATTTCGTACCGCTCAGCACCCTCCCGAGCATGTTCGGGACGTCGTCGTGCGCCATGCCCTTGCCGTTGTCCTTCACGGTGATGCGGAAAAACGTCTTGCCCCGCCCCGCGTCGCGTTTATCGCCCGAGTCCTTCGTGACCTTGCCTACGCCCTTGCTGTTCTTGCCTCCCTTGGCTACAGCCTTGACGAGCGCCTCCGCGGCTTTCGCATCCTGCGCGGACTTCTTCGCCTCCGCGGCGAGCCGCTTGGCGCGTTCCCTCTCCGTCTCGAAATCCGCGTACAGCGCGTTGTCCTTCCGCACGTGCGCCTTGAGCCCGATCTTGTCCTCGTACTCGCCCAGCGTCACCTCCTCCACGGCGATGTCCACGTCGGGAAGCACGCCGATGGACTCCGCGGAGTCCAGCGAGTTCTCGATGAACTCGCGGAGCGTCGTGTACAACGACTTCCCCGCGTTCTCGAACCCCGCGATGCCCTTGTTGTCCAGGAAAAACTCCGCCGGGGACTTGGACTTCAGATTCTTGTCCCCCGCGCCCGGCTTCTTGGGAGGCATCACGGGAAGCAGAGGCTCTCGCGGTCGCGCTCTGCGCTCCAAGCGGGAGATTCGCTTTCTGTCGCGCCCCTGAGGACCGAAAACCCGCGCCCGTCGCCGCGCGCGTCTCACTGCGCCCGGGGAGATCGCGGGTGTGCCCACTCGGTCTGTCGCTGTTTTTTCGAGAACTTGAATTCGGTTTGCCGATTCGAAATGAAGGAGAAAAAAGCGGACCGATCGGTCCGTTTGAAGGGGGGATCTTTTGTCAGACTAAAAAGCCCATACGAACGCGCTCCATTGTTGGTTTTCGCTGTTCTCGCAAGCTTTAGAAAGCGCGAGCCTCCTTCGTGCCCAGACACAGACACACGCGTTTCCGCACGCAACCCGTCAACTCACCCCACTACTACAATGGTGCGTCTTCCTCTCGGATGCCCCGGAGCTCACGCTGGGCGCGCCGCGGCGCCGCGGGCGTGATCGACGCGCGCGCGCGCGTCGCGTTTCGGCACACGCGCGACATTGCCGGGATCTGCGCAGACGAGCCATCCCGCGTCGCGTATCTCCGTGCGACTCGACCGCGTGCGGGCCCTCGCAACGCGCACGACGCTCGTCCGCGCCTCCACCGCGCGGGCGCGATTACGTCGCCTCGCGATGCGGCGACCCGGCGCGCGTTCGGTCGTGAAACGAGCGGTGGCGCCTCTCCGCGCGCGCCCTTCGGCGCTCGCGCGGTGTCTCATTCCTCGGGCCTCGATTTGAAGTTTGAAGCGGGAAATCCGTTGTTGACCGATATTTGGGGGCCGTCGAACGGCACGCGCGCGCGCGCGCGAAGCGAAGAGACGCGCGCACCGGCGCGAGTCGCATCCGACCGCGTCGATCACGGCGTTCGCGCGCGCGAGACGGACGCGCGTCGCTCGCGACCGCTCGCCTCGGCGTTCGTCGCAGTGGAATTTCGCGCAATTCCGACGATCGCCGCTCAACGGCCCCGTCGCGACGGGAACGTCGGTCGAACTCAGCTTTTCTCGGTTTGAACGCGCGCCTTTATTTTTTTTCGCTCGCCGCGCCTCAAAACCGCCGCTGACGCCGCCCCTCGCTCCTCCCCGCGACCGCGACCCATCGCAGGCTGTTGGTTCCGCTCGCCGCGACAAGGGCAAAGGCCGCTCCTCCGGCCTCACCGAGGAGCAGAAGCAGGAGATCCGCGAGGCGTTCGACCTGTTCGACACGGACGGCTCCGGCACCATCGACGCCAAGGAGCTGAAGGTTGCCATGCGCGCGCTCGGCTTTGAGCCCAAGAAGGAGGAGATCAAGAAGATGATCTCCGACATCGACAAGGACGGCTCCGGCACCATCGACTTCGAGGAGTTCCTGCAGATGATGACCGCCAAGATGGGCGAGCGCGACTCCCGCGAGGAGATCATGAAGGCGTTCCGCCTGTTCGACGACGACGAAACCGGCAAGATCTCCTTCAAGAACCTCAAGCGCGTGGCGAAGGAGCTCGGCGAGAACATGACGGACGAGGAGCTCCAGGAGATGATCGACGAGGCTGACAGGGACGGCGACGGCGAAGTGAACGAGGAGGAGTTCTTCCGCATCATGAAGAAGACCTCGCTCTTCTAAATCGATCGGCGTTCACGGACGCGAACGGCGTTCCCCCGCGCGACTCCGCCGCGCGCGGATCGGATCTTCTAAAGAGCGCGTCGGTTGTAATCTCGACGTCTCCGCGGGTCATGTACGAAACGACACGCGACGCGGGGGTGAACGAGACGCGCACCTTCGTAACCCGCGCGCGAAAAATAAACAGAAACGCCCGTTACGTCGGTACTCTCGCGGTCTATATACGCGCTCGCGGTTCAGACGTCGTCGCGCTCCGCCGCCGCGCCACCGCCGCGCCGCGCGTCCTGCTCGACGCGCCGCCGGATGAGCCGCGCCACGCACCTGGCGACGGCGCGCGCCTCGCGCGCCGCGCGGTCGGAGGGACTCGACGGGTCGAGAACCGTCGAGGAGTCGAACGCCCGGCGCGTCGTCTCCGGCGACCAGCGCCCCGCTCTCGGCCACGCCACTCTCGGCGCCACCGCCGCCGCCGCTGCCGCCGCCGCCTCCGCCGCGTCGCCGCGCGACGCCGCCGCTGCGACGACGCGCGCCGCCAGTCCGAGCACGCACTCCAGCGCCGCGCGGCGCGCCGGGGGCAGCAGGCCCACGAGCGCCTCCGCGGCGTCGCTCTTCTCCGCCTCGCTCTCGCGCTCGGCGCTTTTCTGCGCGGCGGGCGCGTGTACGTCCGCGGGGTCCTCTCGCGCGAGCGCGGCGTACAGCGAAAACGCCACCGGCGGTTCCGGGAGCGATTCCAAATACCGCCAGAGCGCCGCGCGCGCCGCACGCGGGGGAACGTCCGGTCCGATCAAGTGCGCCGGATTCGCCCGGAACGACTCCAGCAACGCGTCCGCCGCGTGCGAAACCGCGTCTTCTTCGGAAGAAGACGCGTCTTCGCGTTCCCGCGGGACCGGGTCTTCCAGCGCGCCGGGCGTCTCGAGAAACGCGCGCGACGCGCAGAGCCACTGGCAAAGAGACAGCACCGCGTACGGCGCGGGCGCGGCGCGCGCGTCCCGCGCGGCGCGCGCCTCCAGACACACGCCGAGCAGAGCGTTCGGGTTCGCGGGTTCGGGTTCGAGTTCGGGTACGGGTACGGAGTTCGGACGAGCTTCGGCGCCCGAATCGCGCGCGCGCGTGGGTTCCGCTCGCGTCGCGTCGCCGTCGGCGGCGGCGTCGTCCGAGCGCGCGGCGTCGGCGGCGGTGACGGGATCTCTCGTCATCAGGTCGGCGACGCCGTACCGAAGCTCCCTCGTGCCCTCCTTTATGGTGTCCATCGCGGTCGCCGCGCGGCGCGTTAGGCCATCACCCATCTCCCCGAACGTCCTGAACGCCAGAGGCTCGCGCTCGCGGAGCTTGTCGTTGCTACGGCGCGCCGCGTCGGTGACCTTGCCGAAGAACGACGCCACCGCGTCTTTCCCACTCTCGAGGCTCGGCGCCACGCGCGTCCGCCACCCGTGCTTGGCGTCGTCGACCGTGCGCGACGTGGTAGGCACGACGCGCTCGTTGAAGGTGGCGGCGAGCTTCGTCGTGGCACCCTTCACGCGCTCGGCCACGGGGTGCAGGTGGCGCGCGGTGAAGTCCACCGCGGGGCCCGGAAGCGCGGAGAGACGCGTCGCAGATCCATCCTCGGGCTCGGTCGGCTCTTTCACCGAAGCCGAGTCATCGTCGTTTCGGTCGGAAGACCGAGAGTGGTCCTCCTCGGCCACGCCGACGGGCTCCGTCCCGGACGCGTCCGCGGTCATGCAGCGCGAATTGCGCGAGACGCGGCGGCGGCGAGCGCGGGCGAGCGAACGGTGGAGTGGAGGGCCGAACGCCTCGCGTCACACGGGTCGAGGGCGCCGTTGCTTTTCGTCCTGCCGCAGGTTCGCCGTCCTTTTTTTTTTCCCGACGCTTCTTCGGCCTGTGAGGTGGCAGACGCCTCTGGATAACACACAACCGCCAGCGCCCCTCACGATGGCGTCTATGTGCCCTCACTCCGCGAGCTTCCTGACGCGCGCGCGCATCCCGCCCGCCGCGCCGCGCTCAGCCCGCCGCGCCGCGCCCGTGCGTTGCGCGGCCGCGCCCGCCGACGACCTGCGCGTCGTCGGGAGGCGCGATGCCATCTCCGCCGGCGTCTCTCTTCTCGTCGCGGCCGATGTCGGCGTCGCCGCGCAGCCCGCGGCCGCGCAGACGCTCGCCAGCGCGGGCGACGGCCCCGTGCTCGTGGTGGGCGCGACCGGGAATACCGGCCGACGCGTCGTCGAGCAGCTTCGCGCGCGAGGCGTGGCCGTGCGCGCGGGGTCGCGCAAGCCCGAGAAGATGCGCGCGCTGGGCATGGAAGCCTCGGGCGCCGAGCTCGTGGCGCTGGACGTGCTCGACCCCGAATCTATCTCTTCGGCGATGGCCGGCGCGAGCGCCGTGGTGTGCTGCACCGGGTTCACGCCCTCGCTCAACTTCAAGAAGGACAACCCCGCGAAGGTGGACCACGTCGGGACGGACAACCTCGTCGCCGCGGCGGTGGCGGAGAAGGGCGTGAAGCGGTTTGTGCTCGTCACGTCGCTCTTGACCAACGCCAAAGCCGCCGGGCAGGCGGACAACGACAACTACAAGTTTCTGAACGCACTCGGGGGCGTTTTGGACGAGAAGCTCGCGGCGGAGCTCAACTTGCGTGGCTCGGGGCTGGACTACACCATCGTCCGGCCGGGCGGTTTGTCGAACGAACCGGAGAGCGTCACGGGGCCGGTGATCGTGCGAGGCGAGGACACGACGTTCGGTTTGCCCACCGATCCGGGAAGAGAGATCTCGCGCGACACCGTCGCCGCGGTGTGTGTCGAGGCGCTCTTCGCCTCGGGCGCGTCGAAGCGAGTGGTGGAGATCGTCGCCTCGCCGGATGCGCCCAAGACCAGCCCGGAGACCTGGTTCGCGTGAGGTTTGAAGCAGCCAGAGGAGCAGGCGTGGCGGCGTCGCGTATCATTTTGTCAGTGTCATCGCCGTGCCGACTTTGATATTGCCGCCTTCCGGGCGACTGTGAGACAATCCTGTCCGCAAAAATCTTTCGTGTTGAACACGTCCTCACGTCGTCGCCTAAATCGGCGCCTTTCGTCGCAACGGTTTTTGGCGCGAGAGGCGGTGACTCGGACGCCACAGAGACGCGCGCGCGGCGCGCGGGTGGTCTCGTCCCGACCCTCCGGCGGCCGCGTCGGGCGACGCGGGCGCGGGCGCGGGCGCGGGCGCAGGGCGCGGGGGGTCGACGCGCACGGAGATCTGGCCGTGAAAAATAACGAACGCACGTTCTCGACCAGCCGTGTGAGGTGTTGAGTCGAGCGGACCCGCAGCGACGCGAGGCCGGCGTGCCTTCTACGGACGTCATGGCGTCCGAGACGCGCGTCGCGCGCTCGGCGGTGTCGTACGTGCTGCTGTTCCTGCTCATCTTCGGGCTCGCGGGCACGGTCGACCATGCCGAGTTCAGGAAGCAGTTCAAGGAAAAGCGCGCGCTGGCGCTCGGTTTCTTCGGGCAATTTGTGCTTCTCCCGTTCCTCGGGTTCTGCGCGGTCAAGGCATTCGACCTCGCGTCTCTGACCAGCGGCCCCGGGGACGCCAACCGGGGCATCGAAGCGGTGATCCTGCTGCTCACGACGTCCTCGCCCGGGGGCAGCTATAGCAACTGGTGGTGTTTCCTGTTCAACGCCGACTTGGCGCTGAGCGTGGCGATGACCACCGTCTCCTCGATCGCCTCGGTGGTGATGCTCCCGCTCAACCTCGCCATCTACCTCAACGCCACGGGCTCCACGAACATAGACATCGAGTACGGGCCACTGAGCGTCGCCGTCGCGATCGTGGTGTGCGGAATCGGCGCCGGGCTCTTCGCCAGCAGCAAGCTGCCGTCCAGGAGGCACGTCTTCCACACCCTCGCCAACGCCGCCGGCTTGAGCCTCATCGCGCTCGGCTTCGCCAGCACGTCGGGGTCGCGGGACGGCCTCTTCGCGCAGCCCTGGAACTTCTTCGCGGGCTGCGCCGCGCCGTGCGTGTTCGGTATCGCGCTCGCCACCGCCGCCGCGCTCGCCGCCGGGCTCACCAGGCCGCAGGTCGTCAGCGTGGGCATCGAGACGGTGTACCAAAACACGGCGCTGGCGCTGAGCGTCGCGCTGGCGTCGCCGGCGCCGGCGCGCGCCGCGGCGGTGCCTGTCTTCTACCAGGCGGTGCAGATCGCGACGCTCTTCGCGTACAGCACGTCCACGTGGAAGCTCGGCTGGACGTTCGCCCCGGCGGACGTGTCCATGTACCGCATGCTCGCCACCAACTACCAGCCGGTGTTCCAGAAGGACAGCGCGCTCGTCGCGGAGGAGCTCGCCGCCGCGCGCCGCGAGCTGCGCGACGCCGAGCTCGAGGCGGAGGCGCTCGGGTTGCGGACGAATCGCGGGTCGGCGTCTTTGAAAAAGGTCCTCGGCATGACCACGCCGTCGCGGTCGCCCGCGGTATCGCGCGGGAACTCCGTGAAGGGCGCGCTGCACCTCGGCGCGCTGTTCCGCGCGCCGCGGAGCGAGAAGAGCGCGCGACCGCGCGCGAGCGAGGCGCCGGGCGACCTCGGCGGCGACCCTCGGCTAGAAGGAGCCGCGTTCTCGCCGAAGCACAGGCGCACGAAGAGCACGCCCGCGCGCGATCTCGGGCCGGGGCTGGGGCTGGGGCTGGGTGACATAGAGAGGGAAGCCGCGGAGGCGGTGGGGATGGGACGGGAACAGTCCCAGGCGGTTTCCTTCGCGAAATCGCCGGTGGAGGCGGCGCCCGGCGGCGCGGAGGGCGATTTCCTGACGCCGCTCAAGACGCGCGTGCGCGCGCTGGAGGAGTTGAACATCCGCGTCGCGCGGCAGAGCACGCGCAAGGCGACCTACCGGGACTTCGCGAACGTGCTGCAGGGAACGGCGAACAGCGCGGGCAGCGCGCTCGCCGCCGGCGCGCGCGCGGCGGCGGCGGCGGCGGCGGCGCGCATGAGCCGCGTCGGCTCGTTCATCTCCAACGCCGGCAGCTCGCCCGGCGGGTCTCGGGCCGGGTCCGTTTTCGGGGGCTCGGAGTGCTCGGAGCCCGTCGGCAGCCCGGGCGCGCACTCGGCGTCGAACGGCGGCAAGCGCAACCGCGTCGCGCCCGCGCCGGCGGAGGAGGGATCCTGATCTTGAGAGGTGAACGACTCGAGGCGAGGAAAACGCGCGCGCAAACCGTCGGCGGTCCGTCGCGCGACGAACGCGAAACGTCGCGACGTTCTTATTAGCTAGTTAGGGAAAACAGATCGCGCCTTTTTCGACGCGTCGCGCGCGCGCCGCGCGCGCTCCGCGCGCGTGTCGTTCGTCCGCCACTCCGCGCGTCACTCGTAGTCCACCTTCCCAGGCGTCGCGACGGGCGTGCCGTGCACGCGCAGCCGGTACAGGCACGTGTACTCGGCGTTTCCGTAGTTACTCCGCACCTCGAACCGCACGTGGTCCACCGCGCGCGCGCGCGTCTC
>MDSV01005388.1_pt1 | contig 11536 bp, 6 predicted proteins | sample 810851 | NCBI WGS metagenome assembly MDSV01 (sample SAMN05326640, study PRJNA326480) | marine metagenome | isolation source: seawater | place: Atlantic Ocean: North East | collected 2012 | reverse complement strand
TGCGGCGCGCCGCTTATCCGTCAGAGCGGCGAGCTCGAAAGCGTCCAAGGTGGGGCGGTTCCCGCCCACCCCCGCGACGGATGCGCACCCCCTGGTGGAGGACGGCGTGGACCTCGGCGAGCTCTGTGCGCGTTGGCGCGCCGACGCGGGCAAGCCCGGCGCGACCGTCGTGCGCGAGGTCCAGACCATGCTTCGCGGCGGGGACGAAAGAAGGCGTCTCGCCGCCGCCGACGATCTTCTCGACGTCTTCGCCGACGACGCGACGACGAATGACGACGCGAACCGCGTTGCGTGGCGTCTGTTACTCTCGCACAAGAACGAGAACCTGTACAATGCCTTCGCGCTCGAGGTGGCTGCGCTCGCGCCCGGCTCCGTCGGTTTGACAACGGGTTTGTTCGCGCTGCCCGCGCCTCTGCCCGAACCCGCGCTGGCGCGCATGGCAGGTTTGCGCGCGACGGTGGACCCGCTAGCGTGCGCGGAGAGCGCCTCCGCGCTGGCGCGCGCGATTCGAGCGCTGCGCGTCGGGTCCTCGCTGGGCGCCACGCCCGTCGCGCTGTACCACGACTGCGTCGCGAGGCACCCGCGGCGTGTCCCCTCGCCCGAGCTGTACGACGCCGTGAGCGAGGAGATGGCTTCGTGGGGAGGGGGGTTCAAGCACGGCGTGTACGCCCGGTTCAAGAACCCCAACGCCCCGGAGTCGCGACGAGGCGCGCGCGAGACGCTCCGGTTCTGCGTCGTCGAGACCGCCGCGGGGTACATCTTCGGGCTGTGCACGTACGCGCCTCCGCGCTTCCACGCCAAGGCAGACTGGGCGCGCAAGCCCAACAACTACAGCGCGGGGACGCAGCCGTCCATCGCCGCCGTCGCCGTGAACGCGGTGTTCGCGCCCGCCGGCGCCGGCGCCGACGGCGAGCCCTGGGGGCGTGGCGCGATTCTCGACCCGTGCTGCGGCGGCGGGACCATCCTGCATGCGGCGTGGTCGCGCGGGTACAGAGCGCTCGGTGGAGACATAAACGCGCAGAACGCGCGGAACGCCAACGGGAACCTCGCGTCCTTCCGCCGGGCCATGCCCGCGCTGCACGCGTCGCTCGCCGAGTGCGACGCGGGGACGCCGTACGAACTCGCGAAGTGTGTCGGCGAAACGTCCTCCGCGACGTCCTCCGCGACGTCCTCCGTCGACGTCCGCCGCGATCGCGAACGTGTCGCTCCGGACGATACGTCGGAGCCGCCCGCGTCCTCCGCGCGAGTTTCTCCTTCGCGAATGCTGACGCCGACGCCGACGGTAACCGTCGCGGACGCGATCACGCGGAGCCCCGCGGACTGGCGCGCCGCCGCCGCCGAGCGCTTCGGCGACCCGGAGGCCCGCGTCGCCGCCGTGGTCAGCAACTTGCCCTTCGGGCGGCAGGTGAACGTGGGGGGCAAGGTGGGCGGCGGGCGCCACGGCGAAGCCACCATGGAAGAGCTCGAGCCTCTGCTCCTGGCGCTCAGGGACGTCGCGCCGAGACACGCGTTCGTGACGGGCGCGCCGGTGGCGTCGACGATGCGCGCGCTGGGGTACGCGAACGTCGCCGACGTGTCGCTTTGCAGGCACGGGCGCATGTTTCTGACGGTGGCGTACGGAGCGCGCGGCGCGTTCGATTCGGAGACGCTTCGCGAACTGGACCGCCTCGAACGCGTTTCGGGCGGTGATCTTCCTGCTTCGCGACCGAACGCGCCTCGGCCTTCCGTGACGTTCACGGTCGAGGCGTCAGAAAAGGCGCGCGCCGAGAACGGGTACGTCTACGGCGACGTCCCCGAATGGGTCGAGCGCCTCATCGCCTCCGGAGACGTGGACCGCGCCAGCGGAAGCAGGCGGCGGCGATCGAAAGACGGCGAAGCGTCGGAAAGCGACGACGGCGATAATAGCTCGAGCCGGCGCTTTTCGCGGCCCCCGCTGCGCGTCGCCGTGGACACGTCGTACGAGCAGGACAGCGCGCGCGCGATCCGGAGCGTCGCGAAGCAGCTCTCGGAGTGCATTGGCGTGAAGCGCCGCGCGCGGAAGGACGCCGCCCCGGAGCGCGCCGTGGACGTCGAGCTGACGTACGCCGGCTGGCGCGGCGTGGTGGCCGAGCACGCGCTGCAGCACTTCAACGCGGCGCGCTGGACGGAGGCGACCATGGACCCGAGGGACGTCGAGGATATCTTTCGCGCGGCGGAAATCCCGGGTGGACCCTCTTCGGACGAATCCGGCGATCGCTCTTCGCGCGACGTCTCGCCCCCGCGGCATCTCGTGTACCTCTCCCCGGACGCCGAGGACGTGTTGGAGGACGTCGAGGAGGACACGATGTACGTGATCGGCGGCATCGTGGACCTGGCGGCGCGCGGCGTCGCGTGGAGCCTGCCCAAGGCCACCGCGCTGGGCATACGCGCGGCGCGCCTGCCCATCCGCGAGAACCTGCCTTCGGTGACGAACCAAATTCTCAACATCGACACCGCGCTGAAGGTTTTATGCGAGAAGTACTCCGGGAAGGACTGGGAGGACGCGCTGCGCGCCGCGCTCCCGACGCGGCAGCAGGGCGAGCGCCCGGCGCGGAAAAACAGGCCGCTGGTCTCCACGAAAGAGCCGCGATGAGCCTCGCCTCACGCGTGAGCGACGCTCGCGTCTTCCACTGCCCATCTATAGCTCCCTTCGCTGTTATTTTCACTATATATCGCTACGTACGTACCTACTCGTACGATACGCGCGCCGACGCGCCGCGAATCGTCACCGCTTCTCCGTCGACGGCGCGTGCTTCGCGAGGCGCGCGCCGAACGTCGCGGCGGCTTCCGTTTTCAGCCGCTTCTTCGCGACGTCCAGCTTCTTCGCCTCGCGCGTCAAACGCGCGCGCGCCGCCTTATCCCCGCTCGCCGCCGCGGCCGCCGCCTCGCGCCGCAGTGCGAGCTGCCTCGCGCGGAGCGCCATGAGCTCGGAGGCGGACCGCGCGACGTCCTCGGACATTACGCGCCCGAGGCGCGCGCCGTGCTCGTCGAGGCAGGCGCGTTTCAGCGCTTTCTTCGCGCCCTCGATCTCCGCGAGCGCGGCGCTGAGCGCGTCGCGCCGCGCACCGCGCGGCACGCGGTCCCGCTCGAGCCTGACCAGCGCCTCGCGCTCCCTCAGGCGGACGAGCTCGCGCGCGAACGCGCGCCGCGAGTCCTCCACGGTGGACTTTCCGTTCGTCGGTCCGTCCTCCGCGGCGGACGGCGCGGCGGCGTCGTTCCCGCGGCGGGCGCGGGACGAAACTCCGGAGACGTCCGCCGCGAAGCCGGCGCTTCCCGACGCAATCACGCGCCCGATTCGGACCCCGAGGGTCGCTGCCGGCTCGGCGAACTCTGCGCCCGCGAACGCGCACGCCACGCCGCCCACCACGGCGAGCGGCGCGCTGGCGAACCCGCGCGCGGCGCCGCCGGCGCCGCCGCCGGCGACGGAGGCGGAGGCGAGCTCGAAGGCTGTGCGCGCGCCGGCGGCACCGCCGAGACACCCGCCGGTGATCCGGAGCATGGCGGACTGGAACGCGTCCCCGCCCGGCATGACGTCGGAGACGTCCGCCTCGAGCCCGTCCGAGACGCCGGCGCGCGTGCGCTCGAACGCGGGGTGCATCACGAGCGCTGCCGTCGCCGCGGTCAGGGCTGCGGCACCGATCGCAGGCACCGCGGCGTGGAATTCGTGCTCGACGCGTCGGGCGCGCATGCCACGCCGGATCATCTCCGCCGAAGCCGCCGCGGCCGCCGCCCTGCGCGACATGCCTTCTACCGGCGGACCTCTATCGGGCGGGTCCGGAACCGAGGGCTCCTCCGGCCCGAGCCCCCTGCCCGCCGATCGCGCGCGCCCCAGCACTGCTGACGAGAAAAACGTCCGGCGGGTGCCATCGGACGGTGATGCGTTCAATGCTATGCGTTGTTACTTTTTCAGGGCCGCGAAGAAGAACAACCGACGACGCGCCTCGGCCGCCGAGCGATACGAGTTTACACATCACAAACCGGTGTCTACGCGCGCGCGCGGCCCCCTCGATGGCGCACTGCGCTGACATAAATCGTCTACCTACGAAGATCTATCCACAATTAACGCTCTCGACCCCCTTCAAAAGTAGTCTACCCGACGGCGTCGCTTCCACGCGTCAATCACACGGCGACCACGTCGGCCGTGACGGTGACGGTGCCGACGGTGATAACGTACGCGACGGGGAAGAGCCAGCGCGAAAACACGTCCACGTGCTGGTCGGAGAACGCCATGGTCCCGTCCTTCCGGATGAGCGCACTTCCGAACTTGCCCGCCTTTGCGCGCACGAAAGACCGCTTGTCGCTGATCAGCTCCCCGGAGACGTCCTCCTTGTCCCGGACCTCCTTCAACGCCGCCTTCACGCGCGTCTCGACGTGCAGCAGATAGTTTGCCACCACCACCTCAACCACGGTGTAGGCGCAGAAGTACTGGCTCTTGCTCAGCACGCCGAGCAACCACGCATCCCCCGCGCTGAGCTTCGGAAGCGCGCTCAGCGCGCCTGTGGTGATGTTGATCGTGGACAGGAAGGCGATGAAGCAGAACGCCGCGCGTGCGGGCACAGCGCCGCGCTGGATCCAGAACGTGCCGTAACTCAGCATCACCAGGAAGATGGAAGGGATGAGCACGAAGCTCATCCAGTAGTCCGGCTTGCGCTGTATCTTCACCGTGAGGTCGGCGTACGACATCGCGGGGGGCGACCCCGAAGTCTCTCCCACCTCCATGGACGTGCTCAGGATGGTCCACTCGACGGTCCCGCCGGCGGTGCCGGTGGAGGGCACGTGGAAGAGCGATTCCCCGGCTCGGGGGGGCGTGATGTCCACCAGCTGCACCGGCGCGTTGAGTTGCAACCGGGCGTGACACTCCTGCTCGTCGAAGGGCATCTTCTTGAAGTCGAACGTGCACGACGCCTCGATGCCTTCCCGCACCTTCACCGTGACCTCGCCGTCGTTCTTGAACACCAGGAACGTGGACGAGTCCCCGAACGAGTCGATTGCGTTGGAGAAGGAGTACTCCGGGTGCCAGATGTCGTCCAGCATACCCGAAGGGAACACCGCGCGCTCGTGCGGGAAGCACCCGTTGTTCAGCGTCGCGCTGGCGAACGCCAACCGAGAGTCGACCCACTTCATCGTGTGTTCGATGGCCAGCCTGACCGACCCGGAGGGCTCCGACACGGATTCGACCATCTTGAGCTCGGCGGATACCGCGACGTGCAACTTGTCGTCGCCCGCCGGCGGTGGGGGCGGAGAGTACAAGTCGTAGTCAACGAGCATTTCCGCGCGGATGTCTCCTTGTTCCGTCGAGCCCGTGCACGCGGCCACCCCCGGCTGGGAGAGCGCGGGCGTGCACGCCGCCAGAACCACGAGGGCGATGACGGCGTGTTTGGAGGAGAGGCGCATCGCGAGAAGTGCCCTCTCTGTCCCGAGGAACGGCACTTTGATGAGACGCGAGTCGGTCACGGAAAAGCGTTCAACAACAGCACACGGGCTGACGGGCAGACGGGGCGCTTTTAGAAAAAATCCCAACAGGGACGAGATGACTTGTTCGGACGATCGATCTCGACGCTCGCGATCGTTTCTCCGCAAAGGAAAGCGGTCCTACACGCGCCGCCGTGACGTCCTTCTCCGCGCGCGTCCCTTCACACGTCCCAGAACTTCTCGTCCGGGCACGCGACTCGCCTCGTTCGCGCGTCGCGGAACACCACGAGCCATGCGTACGCGCGCGTCGCGCCGGATTCGGTCGTCGTCTTCGTCTTCTTTTTTCGCGCGGCGGCCGACTCGCCGCGCGCGGACGCGCCGACGCGCGCCGCCTTCGTCGCCGCTTCGCCCTCGCGCCAATCGACGAGGACGGCGCATGTCTCGCCGCGCGCATCGTCGGATGCGTCGTCGGACGCGTCGTCGGCCGCGTCGTCGGCCGCGTCGTCGGAAACGGGCGCCGGCGTCGGCACCACCGCGCACGCGCCGCGCGCCTTGAGGCGCGCCCACGCCTCGGCGCGCCACGGCGCGTCCGCTTCGTCCAGCCAGTCGGAAGGCAGGAGCACGGCGCAGAACCGCGCCCTGTACGCGACGAACCGTGCGAACGCCGCGTCTGCCGCACCGGCGGGGGGCTCGAACACGAACCCCAGGCGCTGATGTGCCGTCGCGGCGGCGGCGGCGTCGTTTTCGTCTTCGACAGAAGACGAAGACGACGTTTTCTTCTTTTCGTCCTTCCCGAACGGCGATTCGTACGGGTCGAGCGCGTCTTTTCGGGCGAACGCGCCGCCCGACGCCGCGAGCAAGCTGCACCGGCGGTGGAAGGACGCTCGCCGCGTCCACGCCACGCGGTCGCCGCAGCGCCAAGCCGCGAGCCTCCGCGTCCCGGCGAACGCCGACGACGACCCGGCGTCGTCGTCGGCGTTCGTCTCGCCCTCTCGCCTCGCCGACGTCGCGCGGCTGTTCTCGACGCTCTCGCCGTTCGCAACGCTCGCGTCCGTCCGGAAAGGACTCGCGCGCGGTTCGTCGCCTTCCCGGAACGCCCGCCTTCCCGACGCGTCGAGCCTCGCGCACGCCCTGGCCGCCGTCTCCGCTGCCGCGTGCCACGACTTGAACACCGCCAGCGCGCCGCAAAACGGGTCGGCGAGCACGAGACTCGAGCGCGGCGACGGCGCGCAACCCGCGTCGTTTTTCGCGCTCGCCCGCTCGCCATCCTCTGGTTTCGAACGGTACGGCGTCGTGACCAAGCCGGGCATGGCCTTCCACAGCGGCGCGATGCATCGCTTTGGCGTCTCGCGGAGCTCGAGCGCGCGAGCGCTGCGCGCGCGCTCGAGCTGCGCGCGCACGCGCTCGGCGCTCGCCGAGCGCGCGCCGACGGATTTCCACATGGCGACGTAGTGCTTCGTCCAGAGCGCCAGAAGCTTGCGCTCCGACCTGTGTTCGTCCGCGATGCTCAGGCCGTCGCGCTGCGGCGGCGCGGCCAGGAGCTTTGGCTTCGCCTCGCACTTTCCGCGCCAGCGAGACAGCGCCTTGCGCTCCGCCGCGCACTTGCGGCACGATGCCGCCTTCGGGCGAGGCTCGTCGGGCGCACCGTGTTCGCACGTGCGCTTGCGTCCCCTCGGCTTCGGCGCTGCAGCGGGATCCGCAGCGCTATGCTCACGAGTCGCCGACGCATCCACGTCCCCGGAAGCCACATCTCCTCCCGTCGAATGCGCGCCGTGCCGCGCCATCGCGCGCCGAGCGCTATGCGCTCGCGGTGGAGAGGGCACCCGTGCGATTCGTGGAGTTTCGTCCGAACCGAGAGGTGCTTTTCGCGTTTTCGGAAAGGCGAAGTCTTGGGCTTCGGCGCGATTCGGTACTCGTAATGTAAAAAACGCTCGAGCGCCGCGAAAAGTCGACCCCCTCTCGTCGTCGGTAACGCGAGCGACGAAACGGAGCCTCCGCCCCCGTTGACTCTACGACCACTTGGCCACCGCGTCTTCGTACGCGCGCGTCATCCGCCGCACACCCGCTCGGTACGTCGCCGCCTGCCTCGCGGCGGACGGCGCGAGCGGGTCCGCCGCGACCACCTCGTCGACACGCCGCGCGCTCGCCCCAGCCACCGCCGCGCGAATCGCGCGCCCGGAGCCCGCCGCGCGCCTCGCCTCCGCGCCCTCCCCGAACACGCGCCCTTCGAGCGCCGCGTCAGGCGCGGTGGCGGCGTGCAGCGCGTCGCTCTGCGCCTGGACCGCCGCGCGGATCCCACGAAGCGCCGCGGCGGAGAGAGAGGCCTCGTCCAAGGGCGCCGCGGAGGCGCTGTCGCCGCCGCGCGCGCCGCCGCCCAGGCGCGCGTCGAGCTCGCGGCGCAACCATCCATCCAGCTGGGTCGGCGTCGCGCCCCACACCGCCAGCGCGTCTCTGGTGTCTCGCGGCAACGCCCTCAGACTCGCAGGCGGTGTCGCCGGCAAAATCACCTGCGGAGGCAAGCCCAGCAGTTTCGAGAGGGTCGAACGAGCCGTCGCGGCTTCGCGCTCGATCTCGGCGTCGAGCGCGCCGCGCGCCGCGTCTGGCGCCGAGGCTCGCGTCCCGGCGGAGGGTCCCGCCGGGGCGCGCAGGACGAGCTTGTCGTGCGGGTTGTCCCGCTCCGCGAACCCGTGCACGAACAAGAGCTCCTCGTTGGGCTTGTCCCCGTAGCTGATCTTCAACTCCTCGCCCGGCGCAGGCACGGAGCCGCGAACGCACACCAGCTCGATCGTCGGCTCCGCCGGCGAAGGAGACGCGCCTCCCTCGTCGCCGGCGAAGTTTTCCCGCGGCGCCGGCCGCCGCACGCGCCACCGCGCGTTGGGCTTCGCGCAGCTGTGGTTGGCGAAGTCTATGCCGGGGACGATAGCCTCCACCGCGGGGCGCGTGGGGTCGTCCCCGAGGGGAAGCGCGAGCGCGCGCGACCAGAAACACGCGTACGCCCAGCGGAACTCCTCCTCGGAGACGGGCGCGCCCGAGATTTTTGCGCCTCCTCGAGGACTTTTCGCGAAATCAAACCACCGTCTCCGCGCCTCCCTCCGCGCCCTCTTCTCCTCCGCGCGCATCGCGCGCACGAGCCTCTTCCCCGCGGGACGCACGTGCTCGCGCAGCACGGCGTCCAGCTGCTTCCTCTGCGCGAGCGCGGCGGCGTGCAGGTTCGTGCCCTCCAGCCCGCGGAGCGCCTCTTCGCCGTAGAATAGCGGCGTCTGGAAACTCGCCTCGCCGGGGAGCGCGTCGACGTACGCGGCGACCGGACTCGACGCGCCTCTCCTCCTCTCGAAGATGAGCAGAAGCATCACCGCCATGCGCTCGTCGATCGCGTCCTCCGCCAGCATCGCGCGCATCTCCGCGCCGAGCGCGGGGTGCTCCGCGGCGGCCGCCGCGGTGATCGCCAGGCGCGCGGGGACGCTCGCCGCCACCACGTCGCCGTCGCCGTCGCCGCCCAAGCCGAGCGCGCGCGCGAGGCCCGCGAAGAAACCGCCGCCGCCGGGTTTAGGCTCGCCGGCGAGGACGGCGTCGCCGGGAGACGTGCGCACGTCCTCCTCCCGCTTCATGAAGAGTCCCAGGCCGTGCGCGTCCGCCGGGGCGCCGGCGGCGGAGCCCGGGTCCTCGGGCCGCACCTCCGCCAGCCGGAACGCGGCGCCCTTCTCCGAGAGGAACTCCATCACCTCGCGCGCGCGATCGAAGGGCACGCCCGAGGCGCGCGCCGCGTCCGCCAGCGCGGCGGCGGACGAGACGGCGGCGCAAGCGGCGACCGCCGCGGAGGCGGCGAACGCGACGCGCGCGGGAGAGACCGGCTCGCCCGTCGCGGCGCGCGCGCGATGCCACCGAAGCTCAGCCGACGACGCAGACGCGTCGGTCGCGAGCGCTCGCGCGTGGCCCGCCGAGCGCGCGGGCGCGTCGAGCGAGCGCCGCGCGGCACCCGCGAGCGCTGCGATGCCTCCGCGACGCATCGTGTCCGAACGAGGCGGACGGGTGCAGGCGCCTTGTGACCGGCCCCTCCGCGCGCACCGTCGACGTTGTTGTTTTACCGATCTTCCCGGATCGATCGATGGTTGTAAATGGACTTGAACATTATGATCCCCGATCGACTCTCGAAACCGCCGCTCGGAATCGAAACCGCCGTCTCGGTCAAGCGCGTTTCGGGTACCGGATCGACGTCCGTCGTCCGACGGTCCGAGCCAAATTCGGTTTCTCGGAGTTGCGTCTCTCGACGTGAGAACGGCGATCGAGCTTCACTCCACTGCCCGCGGGTGTGTGGGTCAAAAAAGTCGCGATGGCTGAGACGACGCCGCAAAAGCATCAAGCCTCCGCGCGCTTGTTGCAGGTTGGCGTGGATGAAGACCAGCTGGACGGGTCGTACCCCGAGGGTGTTTCACGAACCCCGGGATCGCCCACGAAACACGGCGGACGGACGTTGTGGACGAAGGCTGATGACGAAGAGGACGCGATAAACGGCGCATCCGCGGTGGGAGTGTCGGGGACGACCGGAGACAGCGAGAGTGAGCCGGTGATTAAGCAGGTGACTCACACCGACAGCCTCGCCGCGCCTGTGTACGGCACCAGCGCGCAGCCCACGAGTTTCAAGCGAAAAGGCGGGGGAGTGGACGGGCGAGGCGCGGGAGCGCCTCCCGGAGGAGGCGGCGGAGGACTTCTCGGGGCTTTGCTGTGCTGCATCCCCGCGCGAAAAGAGGACTTGAACGACGAGGTACGTCGCGCGACACGCGACGAACCCGCGCTCGACGCGCATCGCGGACGACACCTCCCCGATCGCGATTGTTGAATTATCGAACGACCCGAACTGCCGAGACCGGTGACGGAATTTCCGAACAGCCGAGACACGACCGAAACTGACCCGTTTTACCTCCCACAACCATCCACTACGATCTATCCGTCGTCTCCTCGTCCGCAGCGGCTGCACACCACCCCCACGGCGGCTCTGGCCGCGCATCGCACCGTCCCCGAGGCGCAGGCGATGCACAGCGGCGAGCCTTTCCTCCCCGCCGCGACGCGCGAGGACCACCGCAAGCCGTGCCTCGTGCTGGACCTGGACGAGACGCTGGTGCACTCTTCGTTCAAGCCCGTGCCCAACCCCGACTTCGTGATCCCAGTGGAGATCGACGGAACGGTGACGGACGTGTACGTGCTGAAACGGCCGTGGGTGGACTACTTCATGGAGGAGGCGGCGAAGCGGTACGAGGTGGTGGTGTTCACCGCAAGCCTGGCGAAGTACGCGGATCCGCTTCTGGATCTGCTCGACAAAGGGCAGACGGTGAAGCATCGGCTGTTCCGCGAGTCATGTTACCTGTACCAAGGGAACTACGTCAAGGACCTGACGTCGCTCGGGCGCCCGTTGTCGTCCACCGTCATCATCGACAACTCCCCGCACTCGTACGCGTTCCAGCCACAGAACGCGCTGCCGGTGTCGTCGTTCATCGACGACCCGAGGGACAACGACCTGCTGGACATGCTTCCGTACCTTCAGGAGCTGGCGGGGGTCGACGACGTCGCCGCGAAGCTGGTGGAGAACCGCGGGTTCGTCCCGCGCCGCTCCTACTTCTCGCGCGGGCTGCCGGTGCCGCACGAAAGGCGACACGGGTAGGCGCGGCGGGCCGGGCACCCGGAACCCGCTCGAGCGTGTCAACGTAGTTATGAATATCAACACACAGTATATATCACTCTTTCGTACGAATACGTTCACGTACCCTCAAATAACACACAGTCTCGAAGCGCTTTCCTTGGAGCGTCGCGGCCGCGCCGGCGCGGCACGTTCATCAGTCTTTCGTCTCACGCGGCGGCGCCGAGCAGGCGCCGCGCCGCGCGCCGTGCCGTCGACACGTGCAGCGGACGCGACTCGACGTCCAGGCGCCGCATCACGTCGTACATGCGGCGGAGCACGGAGGCAGCCTCCTCCGCGTCCTCGGGGGGAGTCGGGCTCGGCTGCGCGGGGGGAGGCCCCGGGGGGGGAGCGGGGGTCGGCTCCGGGGTCGGCTCCGGGGTCGGCTCCGGGGTCGGCTCCGGGGTCGGCTCCGGGGTCGGCTCCGGGGTCGGC
>MDSV01238473.1_pt1 | contig 11537 bp, 13 predicted proteins | sample 810851 | NCBI WGS metagenome assembly MDSV01 (sample SAMN05326640, study PRJNA326480) | marine metagenome | isolation source: seawater | place: Atlantic Ocean: North East | collected 2012 | reverse complement strand
TTTTTTGGATAACCCCATCGTGTAAACGCTATTTCCTCTCCATCTTTAGAAGTATTTTTTTGATAGAAATTTAAATCAACGCGTCTTCCGCCTTTTTTATCAAAAGACATTTGATCATACTTTGTACCAAATCCAAGATCATCTCTGTACTTGAAGCCTCCTTTTTCTAAAAGCTTTACAAATTCATATTTTTTTTTGTATTCATGATCCCATAAACAAATATCAATATCATGGTCCCATTCTATAAGTTTGTTATCACGAGTTATACCTAAAAGAGTACCTTGGCCTATCCAGTAAAATATATCTTTGTTATTTAAAAGTTTCACAACCAATTCAAGATTTTTATCAGTCATATTTTATGCTTTAACCAATAGTTCTTTTGCAAGTTGATCAACAGCGTTTTTTTTGTAAATTGCAAAGTTTTCATTTAAATATCTTACACTTCTCTGAATTCCCTTAGAATACCACCATTTAGTAATTTCATCAGCACTAGTGCGGTTTAAAAAATTAGATATTTTTTTTGGATCATCAAAAAATATTTTGTTCTTAAGATTTAATAAAGTCTTTTTAAAAAAACTATTTACAAGCTGATTTTTTAAATCACAAAATATTAAAAAAGGAACGTTAGAAGATATACATTCTAACAAAGTTGTTGATGAAGCTTGTGTTAGAATAACTACATAAGATCGACGAATACTTTCGTGTATCGGATTCGCTCTTGTTTCGATATTAAATTTAACCGATCCATTATTCCAAACTTTTTTCTCATAATGTAACAGATTATTATTTGATCCAAAATTGTGTGCTGATCCTAATCTAATAACGACATTTGTTCTTATTTCATTTGTAAGATTCTTCAAAATCTTTTTTTGAAGTTCGACAAAATCTTTATATTCAGAAAAATGTAGTAAACTGGAAAAGAGTAAATTAGTATATAAAGTTGGCATGTCCTGAACAATTAAAATTTTACGTCTGTTCGGATTTAACAATTTTTCTTTTTCAAAAGGTTTAGAAGAACTCTTCAAATTAAATAAAGTTTTTATCTTTTTATTTGAATCTCTATTTTTTCCCCAAACCAAAATTTTATCGCAAGTTCTATTTAAAAAAAAATTTTGAGTTGAATATATTTGTGTTTGAAATCCACCCCCGTGGCAACAAAATAATAATTTCGTTTTATGTTTTCTTTTATTTTCAGCACACCAAATTTTAAATGTATCATCATAAAGATTGTTAACAGATGTAAATATTTTTTTTGGATTATTTTTCCATGGAAGGTTTTTTGAGAATTCAACTAGTTCTTTATAATTTTCCAAAAAAGATTTTGGCATAAATTTTATCAATAAAGGTCTTATCAATTGAGAGAAGTTTTTATTATTTTTATGGTTAAAATTGATTGCTCGTGCGGTAGTATTTTTTAAAACCGGAGTAAATGTTTTTGTGGTATTAAATTTTAGAAGTTTATTAACTTTTAATTGTAAATATAATTCATCGAAAAAGGATAAATATGAAGTTAAGATAAAAATTTCACCTTTTTTTCTAAATAGCATCGAAATTATAGAAACAAATTTAATAATTTTTTGTTTTAATAATGTCTTGAAGGATAATTCTGGTTTAATTTTTTTTTTGGGTGTATTTAATTTGTTTTCTAATTTTTTTATTACTATCTTTTTTTTGAGTTTTTCAATAAAATAGCAAAATAATTGATTGTTACACTCATGATTATTCATTTTATTGCTAGCTGATACTGAGTTAGATGGAGCTTCCTCACTATCAAAAATTTTATAGGCAATTGTCTTATTTGAGTCGTTTATTCTTTTTACTATTAAATATTTCTCATAAGCTACTATTAAGAATTCTAGCAACCAAACTCCTATAATTTGTTCCCAATAATTTTTGGTATATTTAACTTTATGTTCTTTATTTAAAAATTTAATAAGATCTATCAATAAAATTTCATACAAGTTTATGATCTTAAAATAACTTTGTTTTTTAAGTGATTTATTTTTAAATGGATATTTAATTAATTCCATTTTGCTCTTAACATTTTTTAATCCGTAATTTTCATTACACCATTCACCTGTAATTATAATCTTATTTTTATTTCCTCCAAATTTAGAAATTTCTATTGGGGTAGTAGCAATTATTCCTTTTTTAATGGACTTCATTATTTTCAGTATATTTTGTTAAATTTTTCAAAACTGCCTTCATCTTTAATTTCTCCGTTATCTAAAAGAAAAATTTTGTCACAATATCTTAAAGTATTCATCCTGTGAGAGATCATAATAATAGTTTTGTTTTTTAATAAATTGATGTCATTTAAAATTTCATTTTCAGTAAACGTATCTAATGCACTAGTTGCTTCATCAAAAATTAAAATTTCAGGATTAAATATTAACGCCCTGGCTATTCCTATTCTTTGGATTTCACCACCAGAAAAATTAAGTCCTCTCTCCTTTATTGTATGCTCTAATCCATTTGGTAATTTTGTTAGTAGATTAGTTAAATTGGAAAGTTTAAGAGCGTCTATAATTTTTTCATTAGGAAATTGATCTTTGTTGAGACCAAATAATATATTTTCTTTCAAAGTTTCGTTCATTATTGAAATATTTTGGGGGATTAACCCTATTTTTTTTTGCCAATAAAATCGATCAAATTCTGTTTCGACTAGTTTGTTGTCTATTTTTAATTTTATTTCTGTGTCTTTTAAAATACCTGCTAAAATATCAATAAGAGTGCTTTTACCTGAACCACTTTTACCAATGATTCCTATCTTTTGATTCTTAAATATTTCTAATGATATATTTTTAATTTGAAAGTTATTTTCACTGTCGTAATTAAATTTTTTTATTTCCAAATTAATATTTTTTTTAAAACTTAAACCTTGTCCATTTTGCGGTTTTTCTTTAACCGTAAGATTTTCAAAGTCATCGTACAAAACATTAAATGAAGCAGTAGAATATTTTAAATTTTGAAGAGAATTAAAAATTCTATAAACTGAAGGTATTATTCTAAAACTTGCAGCTAAAAAAAGCGCTATAACTTTTATAATATCTTGGTTAGCGGAACCTGTAAAAACTAAATAAATGAAGATAAATAAAATTATAACAACTGTAAATAACTCAAATATATTTCTCGGAATAGAATTTAAAAAATAAAAATTAGTATTAATTTTGAAAAAATCTCTGTTTTTTTCTTTAAATCGATTTAAAAAAAAATCATTTCTGTTAAAAACGTTAATTTCTTTTATAGAAGAAAAAGCTTCTTGCATATAAATTATTCTATCTTTTTCAATTTTTTGCCTATCTTTTCCCCATACCAATAAATTTTTTTTTACTAGCAAATAATAAATAATTGCTGTTAACGATGAAAAAAATATTACCATTAAAGTAGGAATGGTTAATAAATATAAAAGAAATATAAATATACCAATTAAGATGACAGACTCTAAAATTATTTGAATAAAAGATAGTAAATAAAGACTAAATACCTCAATTTCTCTTAAAATATTTCTCATTAATTCTGAAGAATTTTTTAACGAGTGTTTTTGATAATCTTGAGATAAATATTTAGAGTAAAGATTAAAAGAAATTTTATCAATAAACTGATAAATAAAAGTATGGTGTTTCCATGAAACAAAAATTGAAAATATAGTTTTAAAAGAAAAAAAAATTATAAAAATTAATAAAATTGAGGAAATAGAGAAATCTTTAAGTCCAATCAAATCGGTAATCCATGCTATATTTGACTCTTTTACGCTTGTTTCTATTTCAAGAAATAAATTAATAATTGGAATGATGATTGCTAAGCTCAACATTTCTAGAATAGATGCTATTATTATAAAAAATAATAAAATAAAAAAAGTTTTTCTTTGATCTAGATTAAATAATTTAAGAATTTTTGGCATTAATCGTTTTTATTAATTTCACTTTTTAGCTCCTCATATTCTTTCATTTTTCTTTTCATAAAATTTATTGTTAGTTTCGTTTTTTCAGCAATTCCTTTTGGAGTTAAAACATAAATATAATTAATCTTGTTTGGATTTTTGCTGAAATTATTTATTTTAATTAGACCTTTATTTTTTAATGCCTTTAAGCAATAATTCAATTTTCCCAAACTAAATCCAAGGTCCTTAGCTAACTCTCTTTGTGTAGATTCAGGTTTCCTTTGAATTTTTCTTAATACTGCAAATTGATCTTCATTTTCTTTTTTCATGTTCAATTAATGAACACTTATAGTTTAATTATCTTATTTAGTAAACACCTTTATAAATTATTTAATTTTACTCTTTAAAAGGGCGTTCTCTACGCTTTCGAATATATAATGTCCTAAAAATATATGAGCCTCTTGTATATTTGCTGTAACAATACTTTTAACAATTATAGGATAATCACAATATTTTTTTGCCATCCCGCCATTATTGCCTAAAAACCCTATTGTTTTAAAATTATTTACCTTTGCATACTTTAAAACTTTTAAAATATTTTTAGAATTGCCAGAAGTTGATATTGCAATAAGAATATCATTTTTTTTTGCCAATCCTTTGAAAGGTCTTAAAAAAATATCTTCAAAGGAATAATCGTTTCCACAAGCAGATAGAGTAGATACGTCTGTTAGCAGGCTTAGTGCAGGTAAAGGATTTCTATTTATCTTAGGTCGCAATCTGACAAGAAACTCTGCGGCTAAGTGTTGAGCATCAGCAGCTGAGCCGCCATTTCCACAAAGCAATACTTTGCCTCCTAGTCTTATTCTTTTTGTAATTAAACTAATAGTTTCATCAATTTCTTTAATTTGTTTTTTCAATGACTGTATTGCTACATTATGTGAAGAAATCTTTTTTTCTAATAAACTAATCATTTTTTTTTCCATAAAAATTTAACGTGAGGTCATTTGCTAATCCCAAAGATTTTGCGTCCAAAAAAAATATATGTTTATCAATATCTTTTACATAATAGTAAAGCCATTTTCTTTTAAAAAAAGACTGTAAAAACTGTACGTTAGCTGCTCGTCCGTCTACAACTATTATAGTCCCAGGTATTAAATAAAATTCAATTCTGAGTAAATCAGAAACCATTGGCATAAAGTCTCCATGATTTGCATCAAAATTGTTTATTTTACCTTTTACTTTAAATATATCTGGTCCATCTAAATAAATAAAATCAGGATTGACTTTAGGAAAACTTTTATAAACAGTGCAATATCTTCCCTCAAATTGTGACATGACTACATCGGAATAACACCAATTAATTTTTGTATTCTTTTCTGAAATTTTTTCTAATTTTTTCTTTGTAATCTTAAAATATTTTTTATCGTTCTCTAGTACAAAAATCTCAAACTTATTCATTCCTCGTAATAGTCGAGTTTGATTTTCATACTTTTTTCTATTTTGTTTTAGAGCATGGTATAAAAACATAGTCGACCAGCCTGATCCGATTTCTAAAATTGTTAATCTTTTATTTAATGTAATTAGATTGTGTAAAAAAAATAATTCTTTGAATACTGGATCATAAACTTTATTTCTTCTAATTAATCTTTTTGCAGGTTCATGGTTCATGAATTTTTGAGAAAATGTCATATTTAACTGCTTTAATAAATTTTTATCAATCTTATTAGTTATTTTAGGTATTATTAATTTTTTTTTAGAGGTCACCAAACACTCCTTCCTCCGTCCAAGATAAGATTTTGCCCAGTCATATACTGTGAAGCATCAGAACATAAAAATTGTATTGCTCCTCTATACTCATTTTTCGAAGCTAATCTATTTAAAGGTATGTGCTTTTTAAGTTTCTTTATAAAGATTCTTGGCTGTCCATCTTCTACTGGTCCAGGTGAAATAGCATTACATCTTAATTTTTTTGAATTCCAGTAAGTTGAAATGTATTTTGTTAATCCAATTATTCCGTGTTTTATAACAGAGTACATTACAGGTTTAAAAATTCCTTTTTTGTATATTTCATGGTTTGGAGCTATTACAGATAAATCTGATGCTACATTAATTATCACTCCTCCATTTGCATTTTGAATAATCATTTTTCCAAAGTGTTTAGAGCATAACATGGCTCCTGTAAGACCAACATCAAGATGTTTCCTCCAATTTTTAAGAGAAGTTATCTCAAATTTTTCAGTATTAGACATTTTTTGGTTTTTAGAAATTTTGGAGTCAATTGCTGCGTTATTAATCAAAGCATGTAATTTTATTTTTTTCTTTTTTAAATCCTTTGCAACTTTTAAAATTGATTTTTCTTTAGATACATCCATCAAATAAGTAAGAATTTTAGATTTAGGATATGATTTTATTAATTTTTTTTTAAGTAAACTTATTTTTTTTATATTAATATCAGTTAAAATTAGGTTTGATTTTATTTCTAACAATGCAGCAGCATGCTCTTTCCCTAGTAACCCCCCAGAACCTGTTATTAAACAATATTTATTTGTTAGATCAAGTTTTGATTTTTCCATAATATATAATTATTTAAATGTTCTAGTCTGGCCTCCATCTATCACAAAAGTAGCACCAGTTGAAAAAGATTTTTCGGAGCTTAAAAAATAACAAAGCTCAAATATATTATCTATTGAACCAAATTTTTCCATCGGAACATTTTCTTGAAGAAATTTTTCAATTCTTTTTTTATTTTTTTTTATTTTTTTTTCCCAAACTGACCCTTTAAAATATATATTTCCTGGGGCGATAGAATTTATCAAAATTCCATTTTTTGATAAAATAAAACTTATAGACTTAACAAAACTATTTAAAGCAGATTTAGCTACCGAATAAGCAATTGGAGCATTTTTAATTGTCTCGACACCGCAAATAGATGAAATACAAATTATCCTTCCAGTTTTTTTTCTAAGAATGGGCATACTATACTTAATAGTATTTACGGTAGAAAAAAAATTATTCTTTAAAGAATAATCAAAGTCTAAATTATTTTTTTTAAAATTACTATTTCCGTAGTTAGATACAAGAATATCAATCTTTTTAAATTTAATTTTAATTTTTTTGACTGCATTTTTTATGTCCTTTTCATTTGTTAAATTAGCCTTAACATAAAAACAATCTTTCAAAAGTTTAGAGGCTTTTTTAAGTTTTTTAGTATTTCTACTACAAATTATTACTTTATAACCTCGATCTAAAAAATTTTTTGCTATACCAAATCCTATTCCAGACGAGGAGCCTGTTATGAATACAATTTTCTTTGTTAAATTATTTTTCATTTAAATAACTCTTTATATAATCTATGTTAATTTTTAATTCTTCAAAGTCTTTGTTCTTTACTGCTGATCTAGCCGTTTGTAATATCAACAACTTATTATAATTTATCTTTTTGATGTTATTGAAAACTTTTTCAAAATTTGCGTTTCCTTCTCCAAGTCTAATTGTTTTTCCCTTTAAAATCCTATCTTTAACATGAATATTCTTAATATACTTGCCATAATAACTAAATTCAGCATCTGGGTCGTAATTTAAACTCGCACTGTTCCCGCTATCATAATTGATACCGAAATTTTTTAAATTAAATTTTTTAATAAACTTCTTTAAATTTTTTGGAGAATAATTAGATTCGAATAAAATTTTTACCTTATTTAAACCTAAAATGTAATTTAGTTTTTTAAATTCTAAAATTATTTTGTTTTCCTCTTTTTTATTTTTAATAGAACTGTTATCTACTAAAGGAAAGATAATATATTCAATTTTTAAATTTCCACAGGCTTTAATTATCTTTTTTAAATCTTCAATATATTTTTTTGAGTTCGAAAACCTCCAAAAAGGTTTTTGCATAAAACAGTCACCGGTTAAGGTTTTGATTTTAACTTTATACTTTTTTGATAAATTTCGTATTTCGCGTATACCTTCAACAGTAAAAATTGGATTTTTATATAAATTTTTATAATCTAGTGTCCATTCCATGTTTTTTAGGCCTATTTTATTTGCCAGGGAAAATTCTCTTTTCCAATATTTTTTAGGAAAAAACTGAATTTTATTTGCTTTTGTTGGTGAAAGTCTCCCTTGCATAAAGCCTAGATTATTAAATTTACTCATAATTCCTCCACTAACTCAAGAAACGAGCCCTCAGGAGTTCTACAATATGTCATTAAAACTTTATAATCAGCTGAAAATCTGGGTTCGCTATTAAATCTTATTTTATTTTTTTTTAGCCTTTTATAAAGATTATTTAGATCTTTGACAGTTACTGAAACATGGGTAATTCCTTTAGAGTAAGGAAATACTTTGTTATTTTTAACTTTTGGAGAGTTAGAAAAATATAATAATTCAATAAGATTTTTATTTTTATCTTGAAGCTTAATAGTTTTAACTTTCACGTTTTTATAACCCAGAACTTTATCAATAGTTAATCCTTTTTCATCTGCTAATTTTTTAACTTTAAAATTTAGTTGTTTGCACCAAAACCATTTCGATTTTTTAAGATCTGTAGTAACAATTCCGGTGTGTCGAATTTTAACCATTTTTTTTTTTTTCGAAGATTAGTTTAATGTTTTTTTCTAGAATTTTAATACCTTCTATTAATGCATCACTTGAAATAGTTAAAGGTGGACCAATTTTGATTGACTCTCTTCCAGTATAAACTAAAAGCAATCCTTCCGACATGCAATTCTCTACGAGCTTTCTTAAAACTATATTAATATTTTTTTCTTTGGTTTGTTTAAAAATTATAGCAGCAATTAAGCCTTCTCCATTAATTTCTTCTATAGCATTAGAGTAAACCTTTTTTATTTTTTTAAGTTCTTTTAGTAAAATTCTTCCTTTCCTTTTAGTATTTTTAATTAAATTTTTTGTTTTAATTTCCTCAAGCACAGCTAATCCAGCGCTACAAGCAATAGGGTTTGCTGAGTTTGTGCTACTCATATTTCCCACTGCTGGCAAATCCATAATTTTTTTTTTCCCAATAACTCCTGACAAGGCGATGCCGCCTCCCATCCCTTTGCCGCAACAAATTAAATCTGGTTTTACTCCATAATGTTTATATCCAAAAGAATATCCTGTTCTAGCAAATCCCGCTTGCATCTCATCAAATGCTACTAGGATATTATTTTTTCTACAAATTTTCATTAATAACTTTAGATACTTTTTAGGGTAAAATATAGCTCCCCATCCCTGAAATGTTTCGATCATCACACCACAAATATCTTTTTTTAAACTTATTTTTTTTTGTAGTTTTTTTAAAGAATTTATTAAAAATTTCTCAGGGCTAATTTTTTTTAGTCTATTTTTGTAAGGGAATGGTAAATGATGGATATCTTTATCATTATAACCAATCCACTCTTTTTGTTTAATATTCCCGCTCATCATTTGAGCTCCAAGAGTTCTCCCATGCCAATTTCCTTCAAAACAAATAATACCAAGTTTTCTTTTCTTTAATCTTTGACCGTTTAGTCTCATTAATTTTAACGCTGCTTCAGTAGACTCTGTACCTGCTGACATCAAAAAAGCTTTTTGAAATCCTTTTCCTGCAAAATTTATTAATTTCTTTATATACTTTTCCCTAATTTTATTAATATAAGCATAGGAGTGAATTAATTTTCCATTAATTGCCTGATTCAAATATTTTAAAAGTTTTGGGTTAGAATGCCCTATATTTGTGACAAAAATAGTAGAGGTAAAATCTATGAATTTATTTCCTGCTATATCGTAAATATTAAAATTTTTTGCTTTATCCCAAGCTATTGGTACTTGACCGTGCATAGATCTAGACTCTATTTTTGAAATTTTTTTTATTAATTTTTTTGTACCTGGGGCAGGAATTTTTGTAAAAATATGCCTATTTTTTGTTTTAATTGTATTCATTTTTTTTTATTTAAGATGAAGTTAATAATTTTAAATTGCTCGATAGTATCAATTTCATGCACAAAATTTGTAACAAATGGAAAGACTTTTTTTCCTAGTAAATTTTTTTTTTTAATTAAGTGATCTTTTAAGTAAATATCGATTAAACCATTGGCGGCATAAGTTTTTCTAAAACTTTGTCTTGGTTTATTAAAGAAATCTATAGTATTTTTATTATTGCAAATTGGTTTAAGTAATTTTTTTTTCGAGATTTCAAAAGTCTTATAAGCACTTTCAGGCATTTCGTGAACTGATCTTAGAGATGTATAGTTTTTTTTTTGAAAATAACAAAATTGCTTTATCTATGTCTTTTGATTTTCTTATAGGGGTAGTTGGTCTAATATGTGCAATAAATTTATAATTAAATCCTTCTAAATTTTTTATCGCATGGGCTAAAGCTTGATAATCTGTAGATTTATCGCCGGAAATATTTTTTGGTCTTATAATCACTTTTGTAGCTCCATATTTAATTGCAATTTTTGCATATCTTTGTGAATCAGTAGATACAACAATTTCTTTAATATATTTAGATCTTTTACAAGTTTCGATTGACCATGCTAAAAGAGGTTTGCCGTTAAGATTTTTAATATTTTTATTTTTAATACCTTTTGATCCTGATCTTGCAGGTATAAAGCCAATTACATTTATTTTTCTTTTTTTATTTTTCCCAGTATCGTAATTTTTTTGCAACATCTGTCTCACAATCTAATATTTTTTTTTCACCACTGCCGATTACCTTAGGAATTTTTCTAATAATTGACACTAGTTCTTTAAGTCCTCTTTCTTCTAGAGAAGCAGACTGATCACTACCGTACATGGAACGATCTAAAGTAATATGTCTCTCTAAACTTGTTGCTCCTAAAGAAACTGCAACTAAACTAGGAGAAACTGAAGGCTCATGACCACTATAACCTACATCACAATTGTATTTTTCTTTTAATTTTTTAATTAAATTTAAATTTAACTGATCTTCAGGTGCTGGATAAGCAGATACAGAATGCATTAATTCAAAAGGACAATCACTTTGCTTAAAAATGTTTGTAGCTTTATCTATTTCTGCATACCCACTCATTCCTGTTGAAATAAAAGTATATTTTTTTCTTTTAGCTGCTTGTTTTAAAAATTCTAAATGTGTAATCATCGCGGAAGCAATTTTATTATATTTCAAGTTATATTGGTCAAGGAATTCTAAGCTCTTAATATCCCAAGCAGAAGCAAACCAATTAACTTTTTCTGATTTACAAAATTGGTTGATTTCGTCGTATTCTTTTTTTGAAAATTCTAAACCTTCTTTTTGATTTCTCTGAGTATTACCCCATGGGCTTTTTCTTGGTTTGTTTAATTCCTCTTCAGTGTAGACAGTATTGATATCCCTTTTTTGAAATTTTACTGCGTCACACCCAGCTGCTTTAGCCATAAGAATTAAATCTTTAGCAATTTTTAAACTTCCATTATGATTGATTCCTATTTCAGCAATAATAAATGTTTCGTTTTTCATGAATGCATAATATATCGTTCAATAATTGAACAGTAAAGCACTAATTATAGGTATTTTAAGAGCAATAACTATGTTTTGATAAAATATTTATATTTTTGTTGAAAATTTTTTTCAGTGCATAAATCAAGCCAATTGAGCTATTAGTACTGGTCAGCTACACGCGTTACCGCGCTTCCACACCCAGCCTATCAACGTAGT
>MDSV01199388.1_pt1 | contig 11541 bp, 14 predicted proteins | sample 810851 | NCBI WGS metagenome assembly MDSV01 (sample SAMN05326640, study PRJNA326480) | marine metagenome | isolation source: seawater | place: Atlantic Ocean: North East | collected 2012 | reverse complement strand
TATTTTGTCAATATTTTCTTTGATTGGGTCAGAATCTCCCCATAAGGGTTTAAAAAACTCAGAGCAATTTTTTACAAGCGTCCCGTCGATGTCTACAAAAAGAGTCGAGTAAGTTGATTTAAACCTATTCCACTCTTTTAAAGTTCCCCAATCCATAAAATTGTCAACAGAAAATGCAGAGAAAGTTTTTCCGCACAGTATCATTTCAAAAATTATATGTGATATATAGAATTCTTTTTGTGAATCAAACTTGTTAAAAAATTTCATAAAGTCTTTTGAATCAGAAAATCCATATCCGCCTACACAAAATTTTGAACTTATTACTTGCTTTTCAACTATATTGTTTATAATTCCATTGTCATCTATTGTTACATAGCTTTTATTCTTTGCGTGTGCAAGATCCATATTGTTTAAATCGTACACGGCAACAGAATTATTCCAAGGAATATTACACTCAAAATAGCTGTCAACATCTTTTATAAATACAGGACCTTCTATGTTTTTCAACTCTATGACTTTAGAAACTGTTTCTGGCTGACTAGATGTTTGTTCTTCAAGTACTACTATTTCAAGCTTTTTTGTTACACCTATTTTTTTAAAAGCTTTTTTAATTCCAGCAATAGAGCAAAATTTATCAAGATGCTCTTTAAGAATGGCTAGATATATTTTATCTGCAGTATTAAAGTCAATACATTCAAGCGACTTTGTAACCATCAGACCACCTTCAGGGTGTGTTAGTAGCCATTTAGGTCTTGTCCCTGAGAACCTTGTGGACCTTCCTGCTGCAGGTATGATTAAATTTTTATTCATTTTTTAGATCATGCGCTTAAGACATCTTACAAGATAGTCCAATATTCTCCTATCTGAAGTGTACCTAAAAATTCTTAAAATGTTTAAAATCTGAAAGGGTTTGTAGCACAGCGTGTAGAAATCATACTTTTGAAATGATTGATTGAATTTGTCATCTAGATATTTCATTATTATTTTATTTCTTGTTGGATCAAATTTAGAATTTGATATTGTTGAAGTCCAAAGAAACATCGTATCTTGTCTTATTTTTACCATATCCTGGAGAGGAGTTTCTACAAAGTTATCAAGAAAATCTATAAGTGAAATCTCACCTGTATTTTTACTAATAAGGACATTTGACAAAGTCAAGTCTCCGTGACAAAGTCCAACAGGAACATTCATTTCAGATATAGAATATATCTCTTTGTCAATATCTTTCATAAGATCTTTAGAGATTAAATTTTTATCATATATTCCTAACATTGTATCGCTATACTTTAGTACAAATTTTTGAAATATATCCTCTGTGTGATTTGAATTTTGTATCTCATATTCTATGAATGAGTCTAATAGTTTAAAAAATCTATCTATATCATTTTTTCCAGATGTCGAGAGAAAAGTTAAGCAATCTAAAAACCTTTTATGCTCCATACAAAATGAAAAGTGTTCATCACTATGTTCAGCATAAAAAATTTCTGGCGTAGATAGACTTCTTATGTCTTTAAGTTTTTCTCTATAGGATATCTGTTTCTCAAACTGCTTCTTTAGTCTTGAAACATAGGTTTTTTCGTATGTAGACTTTTTAACTTTTGTAGTATTGTTTTCAGAGATTATTTCAACAGAGCATCCACTATTTCCTGGAATTAATATCACATGCTCCTCTACATCATTATTCTTTTTCTACCTAGAAACTTTTCTAAATCCTCTGGTGTTCCAAGCCCAGACATTTTATTAACATAAAACGGTATAAGAGTTTTTCCATCAGATATTAGCTCATTATATACAGGTGCAATATAGAACTCATTGTTTACTCTAATGTTATTTTCTATCATGTCATTGGCGTACTTTACAAAGTCTGATCCTTTTCTATACCAGTATATTCCACATGTGGCTATATTTGATATTGGCTTCTTTTCTGCAACCTCTGTTACAAATCCTCTTGAGTTTGTTTTTACAAATGACCATTTTGGATGAACTGCGTTAAAAGTAAAGACAATTGAATCTGCATTAGTTAGATTTTTAAGCATTGTAAAGTTTTCAGCCTCATATTCAATATACTGATCAGAGTTTGCTATGAGAAGATCTTCATCATTATCTATGAACTCTTTGGCTAAAAGTGCTGTACAAGCTGCACCCTCCGTTAGGCTTTCAACAATAACATATTCAAATTTTCCATTTGTAATTCTGTCAAGTGTATCAATTAATCCGCTGTACTTATCAACATGCTCAGACCTTATAAGAAAAATATAATTTGCATCAAAATCTAAATTTTCAACAACACATTGAATCATAGGTTTTCCATTGACATCTATAAGGGGCTTTGGAAAAGTATACCCAGCAGACTTAAACCTGCTACCTTCACCAGCCATTGGTATTAAAATATTCATTTTTTCACTCTATACTCTTTATTATCTCGCTAATTCTTTCCCAAGTTACATCTTTAGCATTTTTAACTCTCATGATATGTGAACCCGTAGCAAGAGCAGACTCCATACCCTTGTCTGAATCTTCTATAATGAGCGTTTCACTTGGCATGCTTCCAATTCTAACCATCGCACAAATATATGGTTCTGGATGAGGTTTGTTATTTTTTACATCTTCGTTTGATATTACAAAAGACATTGAATCATATTGCGATGTATTTATTAGCATAAGCTCTGCTGTTTCTCGTATACTATTTGTTACACATGCTCTAGATATATTACATCTTTTTAAATGTTCATGAAGTAAAATTTTTGATGGATCTACTTCTGCACATTCATTAATAACTTCGATGGTGTTCTTTTGTTTTAGCTTCCATATTTGATCTATTTGATATTTTTGAACTGACCCTCTTTCAATTAACATCTGAAGCTTTCTACTTGTGGGCAGGCCATTGAAGTTTAAAATATGATCATCATAATCTATCTCTATCCCTGCAACAGTAAGCAATGCCCTATTTAGAGCTTCATAATGCCAATGACATGCATCAACAAGAACACCATCTAAATCAAATAAAATAGATTTAATCTTTGTCTCCATCTCTATTTAATCTCCAGTGTATCATTTTTATTAATATACATAATTTTGCTAGGATCGATAACTATATCGTAAGATTTCTCATCAAATGAGTATCCAAAACAATTTATTTCTCTTAGTCTCTTTTTAAAAACAATATCTATTAAGCTGTCATTGTAGTAAGTTCTAAAATCTCTCTTCTCACGACCCTGTCTTGCTCTTCGCTCTCCCCATTCCCCGGGTGGTTTTTCTGCACTGCCCTCTATTGTCCCAGACACTCCAATTTCTTTGCACATAAGATCTAATCCATCATTAAGCCGTTCTCGTCTTATTAGAATATCACAGTGACAAGAGCCGTCATCATCAAATATTTGATAAAATAGAAAAGGCCTAGATAAAAAGAAAGATTCTCCAAAATCTAGAGATGGTGAAAACTCTGGATCACAAACCTCTTTAACGAAATCTTCAAAGGTTAAGTTTCTATTTCTCTCTTCTTTTGTTATCAAGTACGAGCTAACATACTGATCAAATGGATTTCTAACTGTAGCGAATTTTAAATTTTTAGGATTTAAAAACTGTGGATCGAATTTATATGTTTTTGTATGATTTCTAGATCCTTGATATACTATCGGGTTTGTAAGGCCGCATGGATGGTAATCATGCTTTCCCTGAATATTTTTTCCATACCAATAGACGTTACTAGTGTTATTAAACACTTTCTCTCTAACATAGCTTCCACCTGTACTTGGAATGTGTATAAAGTACAGTCCAGTCTTTTTATCAAACTTATTTATCAAATCTTTCCCTATAGTAATTGACATTATCGCTGCATATACCTGCACAGTTCTCAATATCTCTATTTGAATAAAAACATGTTTCAGGCATAACAATAATTGAGTTTTTTGTTACTCTTTTTCCAGGATATGCCCAAATATACCCTCTGCTTGTTATTGTGTAACTATCTTCTTGATGCCAAAATACATTCCATGAAACAGGAGAGTTTAAAAACCATGACAGTGAATCTATATTTTTTGCATGAATCCATAGATTATTTTTTCTTTTAATAAGCCAGTCTAGCTCCACCTTGTGCTCTGGATAGTCATGACCTAAAAAAATGTCTCCTGGAGGAATGCTACCATCGATTATTCTAATATCAATCTCAGCATCAAATCCCATATCTATTGCTTCATCAATATACTCTGGAGAATTCTCTCTGCTAGAGTCTTTCTTGAAAACATTTCCTCGGTGAGCTATAAAAATCACAAAACTAACCTATTTTTTAATTAGCTCTTTAAATAGATTAAAATACTGAGACATGCATTCTCCCCAAGATTGAGGTGTTAAAGAATTTTTATTATAATTTTTTGAATTCAATGTCTCTTTTAGCTCTTCAAATGTTTCATACATGTGTGTTTTTCCTGCAAATTCAACACACCCTCCGCCCATGCTGTGAACGTAGGTTGGAATTTCACATGAAAGAGATTCTAATATGTGATTCGGGCCTGGATCAAACAGCGATCCGCTTATGTATACATCATACTTTGATAGGCATTCACCTAGATGTTTTCCAAACAGTGGATCTATGACACTAGTGTTTTTAAAAGTTCCATTTTCACGACCAATGTATGTAAAAGTAAAGTCTTCATTTAATCCTACAAATTCATCTATTGCATTGTATATATCAAATCCTTTCATTTTGTTATTGGACCAGTGATGTGTAACAATATTAACCTTGCCATTTTTAATCTTTTCACCTTTTGAAAAGTGATCTTTATCAACTCCGTTATAAATTACGCTAGTATTGCTACAGTTCCATCCTTTATCTTCATGATATTTTTTCATCCAGTTTGATACAAAAACTGTGTGATCTGTGTACTTGCTACACTCAGACAGCATGTTATCTACACCTGATGTTCCTTTTCTAGCGTCACATTCATTTATTCTATGAACTATTTTTGTACCCGGATATTTTGATTTATATTGAACTATCTCATTAATTGATATTCCAGTATTTCCATACCTTGGATCTTGAATAAAAATTAAATCAATATCTTTCTCAAATTTAGAAACTATTTTTACATCATGTCTAGGTAGGATCTCATATAATGAGCGAACTAGAAGATTTCCACCTCCCCACGGTCCATCAACAGGTTCTCTGTTTACAAGAACTTTCATGAAAAACTCACTGTTGATCTAGTATGACACGCCTGTTTAATTCCAGACATGACTATTGAATCAATCAATGAATCACGAGGTGAATAAAGACATTCTCCATTTCCAATTGATAAAAGATGAGTAGCTATTGCAGTCTCTTGATCGTCTAATCCGCTATCAGAAAACCTATTAACCCACATCATTCCTGATTTTTCATCTGTAATTGATTTTGTTACAAGCCCCGCTCTTTCTACAATTATGTTCATTTTCTCTGACTTTCTATTGTCATATAGCCTTCTAAAATCTAATATTTCATAATCATTGTTTTTATCATCAATCTTCCCACTAAGAATTGTTCCATTTCTAGAGTAGCCTCTTAGAGACTGTATTGTTCTAAACGGAGCCTTTTTACACATATAAGAAAACTGATGAGATATAACAGATCCGTTATTAAACGTTACGTTTCCAAGCTCCCAAGAATCTTGCATTACTGACTCTTTTCCATCATTATCAATAAAATCTATCATTTTGTTCATTGTTGCTATTTGACCTGTAGCTATTACAGGAACATGGCTTCTTCCAATATACGTTCTAAGCTGTGCAATTGCATGGTAATCAAAAGATCTTCCATCATTCATAACAAGCATGGGTCTATCAATAATTTTATTTAAATAGAGCTCATTTTTAAATTGTTCAATTGGAAGATACGGCCACTGCTCAGCTACAGATATCTCAGATCCGTACCTTTCACTAAAATCTACTATTCTTCTATCTTCAACGGGTGTTTCTATAAGTAAAGGTATATCTAGACCACTGAGAGACTCAAGGACTTCATATGTTGCACTATGCTTCACGCAGACTATTAGAAAATCTGGGCTTTCTTTTTCAACAAGATCTTTCGCATTGTTATAGAATTTACATCCAAGATCAGAAGCTAGACTTTCACCTTTTTCTTTTGTTCTATTTGTTACACCTGAAAAGGAAAATATATCTCCAAGCTTTTTTATTACTGGAACGTAAAATGTTCTCTGTCTCTTTCCTGCTCCAATGAGACCAATCTTTATTGACATGCTATTGACTCCCTGTATAGATCATTTAAATCCTTGTGTTCTTTTTTGTGTGCATACTTTTCTTTAAATTGAAAATCTAAAACAAAAGAATAGATTATCCTTATTGATCCTGTATCATCGTCATCTATGTTTGCGTTGTGAAGTGCGCTTGTATTAAAAATAACATACTCATTATCAGAAGGTGAATAATCTATTTTTTTTGATATTTTTGCAAACTCATTGTCATATGTTGAGAATCCAGGAAGTATAAACTGACTTGGATCTGCGCCCTGATATGTACAAAGGTGTGTTCCTTTGAGTATTGATAGTTTTGGTGATGTGTTTGACTCTTTTGCTTTTGGATAGTATATAATCTTATGAGAAGGTGGAATATTTCCAACAAGATCGTTACCTATAACATACGCATCCCTATGCCATGGCATGTAGCTATTTTCTTTACAGTTCGATTTTCTAATCTGTATGTGAGAAAGAGTATAATCCATTGAAGTTAAATCTTTTATTCTTTCATGTAGATTGTTTTCAATTAAAATATCAACAAAGCAGCGATCGTACTCAAAACAGTTTGGCCTTAAGTCTTTTGTATCTTTGTACTTCTCTGACCATTGAAAACCGTTTTGTAGATTATCTGACTCTAGTAAATTCAATAAAATACTTCTACATCTTTTAAATGCTTCTGTGTTTTTAAATTTATCTTTTAGTATACCATCAAGATAGTATCTTTGAGACTCAGATAGATCGCCTATATTCATTACCACTCCACTACGTATTGTGAAGTATCAAAATCACTATGAGTAAGAAGAACCTGTCCGTAATCTATCTTTTCGTCTGGTATTCTTCTATCGTCAAAAAATATTCTTCTATCCATTATTAGCAACTCTTTAGACTTGTCATCAATTTCGTCTATAAGTTTTGCACACTGAATTCCAGGTCCACTATCTTTTGATGGCAAGTGATAATCATCAAACAATAAAAATTTGCTGTACACATCTTTTGTCATTTCCCAGTCTTTTTTAGTTGCTTCGTATGTATGATCGCCATCAATATATACCATATCAAATTTTTCGTCCATACCTTCCAGAATATCCTCTGATCTTCCATTTGCAAATTCAATTTTTGAAAACCACTCTTTTGGAAAAATATTTGTAAGATGCTTTAAAAAGTCTTCATTAAAATTTGGATCTATTGTTCTAATTTTTCCATCTATCCCTAGATCAGACATTGCTTTTGCAACGCAAAATGTACTATATCCTCTTCCAAAACCTATTTCTAAAAATGATGATATTCTAAACTTACTTACAAGTGCATATAAAAGGATACCTCTTTCATAATTTGGTCTAAAAAAACATCCTACACTTTTATATAAGTCGCTATTTCTATCTCTATTCTTTTTTGCTGTATACTCACCTATTGCATCAAAATCGCCAAGTGAAATTGAAGAAATTGGAAAGTCTATCTCTTCTAATTTTTCTCTAATGTCTAGTGTTCTCAAAACTAATCTCCTTTAATTATTCTATGACTGTCACTATCAAAATGCTGTGTTGAAAATTCAAACAGCTCTGAATCCTGTATTGCTATCATTTGATGACGTAGACCTCTATATACATGGAAGTTATCACCAGGATTTAAAATTTTTTGAGATGCTTTTTCTATATCATTACCCTCAGAGTATTTTACTATCATAAGTCCAGATTGCAAATAGAAAACTTCATCCTTTAGCTTGTGATAATGCCACGAGCATCTCTTGTCTGCTTCAAAAAACAAAAGCTTTCCACAATACTCTGGTCCATTACATATCCACTTTTCCCATCCCCATCCTTTATCAACATGATTCATATGAAGATCTATCGTTCTTGGTAGAAATCTATTATTTTTCAAAATTCACCTCACTATTTTCTATAACTTCTTTATGAGATATAGCATATACACCATTTTTTCTAACTGCGATTGAAGCACATTTGTTTGCAAAGTTAATAGATTTTTCCATACTTTTGTTTGAATAAAGGTACATGTAAACCAATCCTGATAAAAACGTATCTCCTGCGCCGCATACATCATAAACTTCTGTCTCATACCCAGAAAAGTACTTACCATTCCACTTAGCGCCATTTTTTCCTAGCGTTACTACTATTTCTGAGTCTTTAGGTTTTGATACCATGTTTTTACTTTCACTGTGATTTATTTTTAAGATAACTGACTCAAAGCAATCGCATGTTGTTTTTTTAGTATCTACAAAAACAGGTATATCTCCCACAATCTCTCTTGTGAAACTTACAAACTCTTTGACAAGATTATATTGTAAAAATCCCTTATTATAATCTGATACAACTACTGCGTCAAAATCTATCTTAGATATATCTTCTTTGACTGATTCAAGATATTCCAACGTTAGTGAGTCTATTTCATCCTGGCTATCAATTCTAACAATGTGATGGTTAAATCTTGAATCTATTACTCTTGTTTTTCTTATATCTAATTGATTTGTAATATGATAAACAGTGCAACCAAGACCTTCGAGATTTTTTTTAACATTTCCAGACATTCCTTCTTTTTCTTCTATTTTTTCTATGTCTAGAACAGGAACTGCTGCTTCTGGGCTTAGCCTTGTACATTTGCCATAGATATATTGATCTACGCATGTCTCACCTATCAGCAATATCTTGTAAGATTTCTGTTGTTGAATATCCATCAATTAACTCAAAAATTACTACTTTTGCAAGATCGTTACCTACAACCTCATCTGGAGAATAGTCGCCACCCTTGACAATTATATCAGGTTTTATAGATTTTATTAAATTATAAGGTGTTTCTTCACTAAAAATAATAACTTCATCGACATAAATCAAGGATTCAAGCAAAAGCTTTCTATCTTCTTGACTGTTAAATGGTCTATTTTCTCCTTTAATCTTTTTAATGCTTTTATCAGAATTTAAACCAACTACAACTCTGTTGCCAATACTTTTACAATACTTTAAAAGACTAAGATGGCCTCTGTGAATTATATCAAAACATCCATTTGTAAAAATAGTCTTCATTTGTCTAAATGATCTATATACAGTTTTATCCCTTCTTCAAGTAATTTATAGTCTTGAGGAAACCCAATTGCATGAGAAACAGACATCTCTGCTTTTGTAAAAGGTTGATAAAACTCCTGTAGAGATTTAGGAAATTCTATTTCTTCTATTTTAGAATTTGTAATATCAGAAACTATTTTTGCAACATCTAAGAACGATCTTTCATTTCCAGTTCCGGAGTTGAAAATTCCAGATATATTATCATTTTTAAATAAAAACATAATGTGATTTATAATGTCATCAATGTATATAAAGTCTCTATAAAAATTTTCACTTCCAGAGAACGGCTTTATTACACCTGATAGCTTTGACTGATTGTAAAAGTGAAAAATAGTAGATGCCATCTTTCCTTTGTGGTATTCTCCTGGACCGTATACATTGAAATATCTTAATCCAGATACTTGGGTACTATTCCTAGAAAGTCTTAATACAGATCTTACGTAATCATCAAGCATCAGCTTTGAAAATCCGTATATGTTTAAAGGAGATTCACACTCTCTAAGTATGCTAAATCCGTTTCCTGCAAGACCATAAACTGCTGCTGAAGATGCATAGACGAATCTTACACCTCTCTTTATGCAAGCATCTAATATTTTTTTGCTATAATCAAAGTTGTCATTAATCATTTTCTCAGAGTGATCAGTTGTGCATGTATTAGCACCTTGATGAAATACAATATCTGATCCTTGGATAAATCTTTCGACTCCTTCGATAAAAAACTTTGGATGAACATGGGAGTGAATCTTTAAATCATCAAATCTGTCGCTAGGATCGATATAGTCAACAGATATAATATCTTCTATTCCAAGTGTATTTAGACGTCTTATAAGGTTTGATCCTATGAACCCAGATGAACCTGTTACAATTATCATTAAGATATTCCTAATTCTTTCTTAACTAAGTCTACAATCACATATGGATTATGTTCATTACACTCGCTTTTACATTTTTCACATTCTGTTTTTAAACCGCAAGGACCGTGTGGTTTTCCAATCCATAAATTTATATTATCCCTATAGCATGTCATTCTTGGGTGTATAAAGCCGGTAATAACTACAACTGACTTAACGTTAACCGCATTTGCAACATGCATTAAGCCACCCTCTGGGCCTATAAATAATTCAGAATCAGATATAATTGCTGCTGCTTCTCTAAATGAAGTGCCTCCAGTCAAGTCTGTACAGCCTTTGAGAACCTTGTCTGTTTTTTGTCCTACCTGTACTACTTTTCTATATTTTGATATTTCATCTACTACAGCTTGCCATTTTTCAAATGGGTAAGTTTTATTAACTGTGTATTCATCTTTCGTATGCGGTTCTATTACAACATATTTATCATTTCCAAAAGACAGCCTAAAGTCGTCCAAGAACATCTTTTCAGATTCAGACAAATATAGCTCACACTTTATTTCAGGATTTTGTATTCCAAATGGCTCGCAATATTGTTCAATAATATGCCTATCATACCTGTGAGTTGCTTTTGAAGGTGTATCTTCTTTACAGTAATTTGTTACTGGATCATTTAAAACAAGAGGAAACGCATATTCAAATTTCTCAGAAGGTTGAATAAAGTGAATATTATTGTAGAAAACAGGAGAATGTATCATTCTTATAGCAGCACCGTGCGTCTCTATAGGAAGACACTTCAATCCGGTTCTTTTAAACAGCTCTCTTGCTACTGCAGTCCACATTAGGTATCCACCAAGACCCATTACTCCAAAGCCTCTCTAAATGCATTTAAATACAGGTCTGATACGTCTTTTATGCTGATATTAGAGTCTTTTTGTCCGATTCTATAGTTTGAAAAATCAAGCTTAGGAGGCTTATAAAGCTCTATAGGGGAATAATCCCACTCTTCTTCGATTATTATTTTTGAATCTTTTCCTGATATTTCGTGTGTTCCGCCCGAGGATGCACATATAATTTCACAACCGCAAGCTCTTGCGTCTACTACGACATTTGGACAATGATCAAGCCATGCAAGATGGATAAAATACTTGGCTGCTTTAAAAATAGATATTAAATTTTCCCAATCCAGGTGGCCTGCATAGAATATTTTGGGATTTGCAATAGCAGCGTCAGGATTTTCTCCTGCAACTACAAGGCAGTCATTGTCTCCTGAAAATTCTAAAAAATACCTTATATTTTCATCAAGCCTCTTGTGAGGTCTCCACGACGAAGCACATACCCATATATTTTCAAACTCACTAAGTAGATTATTTTCTATAACATGTATTGAGC
>MDSV01059493.1_pt1 | contig 11541 bp, 9 predicted proteins | sample 810851 | NCBI WGS metagenome assembly MDSV01 (sample SAMN05326640, study PRJNA326480) | marine metagenome | isolation source: seawater | place: Atlantic Ocean: North East | collected 2012 | reverse complement strand
GAATGGAATTCCTTGGGGATTCTATCCTCAGTGCTATTTTATCTGAAGCTCTCTACATTTCCTTCCCTGAGGAGGATGAAGGTTCACTAAGTCGCAAAAGAGCGGTTTTTATTAGAGGAAGTTCACTGGTAAAAATTGCTAAAGAGCTAAAGGTTGATAATTTTTTGTTCATGAGCGTTGCAGAGTTGAAAAACCGTGGAAATCAAAGAAGTTCAACTCTTGAAGATGCGACCGAGGCTATTATTGGGGCAATTTTTATTGACGGAGGTATTAATGAGGCAAAAAAATGTGTTTTAAATTGGTTCGGTGATTTACCTAAAAAGCTGGTTGAAGAGCAACATAGTTATAACCCTAAAGGACAACTGCAGGAACTCTTTCACGAAAAATCACAAATGGATAAAATCCAATATCGAATATCAAAGGAAGATGGACCTCCCCATAAGAAACATTTTGAAATTGATCTTATTGTTGGAAAAAAAACTCTTGGCTCAGGGGTCGGAAGCACAAAAAAAGAGGCGGAAGAGGAAGCGGCTAAACAAGCACTGATTAACCTGAAATCTAAACAGTGAAAAAAGTAGTAATCCCCAAGGGAGCGACTGCCACTTTCATTCACTCATTGCCAGAATCAGCAACCCCGGCACTGGCAGCCAACTTCCTCGCAAATAAAGGTCATAAAGTGGCCATTTTAATAGAGGAAAGCATTCCCAAGGCAGAAGAATGGGGAGAAGATATTGCCGCTTTCCTTGAAAGCTTGAATCCTCAAAAAAAAATTGAATTCTTTCTCTTCGATTGTCCTCCCGAAAACAACCATCCAGATGCATTTGAAAAAACCTGCGACCGATTAACGATCCTGTCCGCCTTACTACGAACTGATTTAGAAAAAAACACTCAAATCCTGATTGCCACGACTCCAGAAGCACTAATTAGTCCGTGTCCTCAACAAAAGCTTCAACAGGAATCAGAACTTAGCCTTAAAGCTGGAATGGAATATGAATTTAAAAAACTTTGTTCCACCCTAGCAGTCGACTTCGATTATTCCTCTGAAATTTTATGTGAAGAACCAGGACAGTTCTCTGTTAGAGGCGGACTCGTGGATATTTACCCCGTAAATGCTTCAAGACCAGCAAGAATTGATTTTTTTGGAAATGAAATTGAAGAAATCCGCACCTTTGATCCGACTACACAAAGAGGTGAAAATAAAATCGATGAATTAATTATCTCTTCTGCTAAATCAAATGAAAAAAATGAATTAGAAGGTGAATTCTTTGAATATTTGACCCAACCTACAACTTGGATTTTCAGAGAACCCGAGCAATTGGTTTCAAGGTTTCCATTGGTATTTCATACTTCGAACAACCAAGCAAATCGGCAGGCAAGCTTTGCCAATGCCATGAATCGTAAAAATGCTAACCTTGATCAATTTATCGGTTCAAGTGAGATTCGAGCGGGTGAAGGAATATTTCAAAATTGCGACATGCTTGAATTACCAGTGCAGGCAATTCAAAACCTAAAGCTGGATAACCCACAGATGGATATAGGCAGTGCACGATTTGAAAGTGAAAAAAAACAAAGAACATCTTACTTATTCGAACTCCTTAAAAAGCAGGACGAAAATTTTGAAATTACAATCGCTGCAGGGGCAGAATCTGAACAAAAAAGAATATCTGAAATCATTGCAGAAGAAAGCTCGCTACGAAGATTAAAGCCTAACTTTCTTCCTATTGGATTAAAAGAGAGCTTTCAGGTTCAGGCAGAGGGAAATCATGGTTATTTTAATTTATTAATAAAAGATAAAAAAAGTGGTTTAGTGGTAGCGACTGCCCGCGAAATTCTAGGAAGGGAGAGGAGCAGGAGACCCCTTCGTTCCAAAAAAGCAATTGTACGCAGAAAAGAAGTGGATCAAGCGTTAGACTTTTCTGAACTAATTGAGCGAGATTATCTTGTTCATCATCAACACGGAATATGCCAATTTAAAAAGCTTGGCCATATTGAAGAGGGGCAGAGAAAAGAGGAAGCCATTACCCTCGAATTTGCAGATGGTATATTACTACATGTTCCCCTCCAGGAATCTCATCTATTATCCCGTTATGTCGGGCTTCAAAAAGCAAGGCCTAAGCTTGCAAAGCTAGGAGGTAAGTCCTGGGCAAAAGCAAAGCAGGCAGCAGAGATGGCCGCACTTGACCTAGCAGCGGATCTCTTAAGGTTGCAAGCAACAAGAGATACAAACCTAGGGCATGCTTTTTCACAGGATGAAAAATGGCAAAAAGAATTTGAGGATGCTTTTCCCTTTAATGAAACGGTTGATCAGCTAAAAGCGATCAATCAGGTAAAAGAAGATATGGAAAAAGAGCAACCTATGGATCGCTTGGTATGCGGCGATGTTGGGTTTGGAAAAACAGAGGTGGCTCTAAGGGCCGCGTTCAAGGCAGTAATGGATGGGAAACAGGTCGCATTTCTCGCTCCGACAACCATTCTTTGCCAGCAGCATCTCAATCTATTTCGACAGAGAATGGCTGATTATCCAATGGCGATTGAAATGTTGAGCAGGTTTAGAACTGCTGGTCAGCAGAAGAAAATTATCCAGGCAACTGAATATGGATCAGTGGATATTTTAATTGGCACTCATCGAATGTTCAGCCCAGATATTGTCTTTAAGGATTTAGGGCTCTTAATTATCGATGAAGAACAAAGGTTTGGGGTACAACATAAGGAGTCGATCAAAAAGCTTCGGGCCAATGTAGATGTCCTAACTTTAAGTGCCACCCCCATTCCCCGAACATTGTACTTTGCAATGGTGGGCGCCAGAGCATTAAGCACCATTGAAACTGCTCCTGTAAACCGAAGGCCCATTCGGACCGAGGTGATGAAAAATTCACCCGAAATTATTCAACAGGCAGTTCAGCTTGAAGCGAGAAGAGGTGGGCAAGTATTCTACCTTCATAATCGAGTCAAAACGATTCACTCCGTAAAAAAGAAATTGGAAACCCAATTCCCCAAACTTTCTATAGGTATTGGTCACGGACAAATGAGCGAGGGGGAACTCGAACAGGTAATGACAGATTTTGTTGCCCATCGTTTTGATATACTTGTCTGCACCACAATTATTGAGTCCGGGTTAGATATCCCTAATTGTAACACCATTATTATTGAAGGTGCAGATAAATTCGGGCTTTCTCAATTATACCAGCTACGAGGAAGAGTAGGCAGATTTGACAAACAAGCTTACGCATACCTCTTACTTAACAGACACCTAACTGTTTCCGATCAAGCAAGAAAAAGATTAGCTGCCATTCGGCAAATTAATAATTTTGGAGCAGGATTTCGAATTGCACTCAGGGATCTTGAACTCAGGGGAGCCGGGAACTTATTGGGAAGCGAACAAAGTGGTCATGTCGCAGGAATTGGCTTCGAGCTGTATTGTCGATTACTCAGGGAGAGTGTTTCCCGTTTAAAAGGAGAAGAAATATCTTTGCGTCCTTCCGCGACCGTTCGGATTGACTTCCTCACTGCGGGGGCCCCCAGTGCGGATGACGAGGCAGAAGATGAATTAATTCTACTTGGAGCATTCTTCCCCGATGCTTACACTGCAGAACCAAGACTTCGAATTGAAGCATACAGAAAACTTGCCCAAATGAGGGAAGAGCAAGAAATTAATGATTATATTGAAGAGCTAAATGACAGGTTTGGCTCTCCCCCTCCGGAAGTCTTTGCCCTTATTCAGGAAACAAGAATAAGGTGCTTAGCCGAAGAGGCGGGATTCGACCTTTTAGAGATTAAAAACAAAGAAATATTTTGTCGCCTAATTAAAAGAGGAGAAGGAGGAACTAAGCAATATTGTCGAAAAGCTGGTCAAATTCCAAAACTTTCCTCAAAAGAACCACTTTTGAAGTTGAAGGAAATCATTCGATTCCTAAAGATAGAAATCCATGGGAACAAAATCTAAAATATATTTTTTAAAATCAATTATTTTCCTGGCGGGAATTCTTGGGTTTCAATTCATCTCATTAAGTGCGGAATTAATTGAACTAAATCGAGTTGTAGCCAAAGTTAATGAAAGAGTTGTGACTTGGGGTGAAATTGAAAATGCGATGACATTGCTTAATTTCACAGAGAGTGAAAAAAACGATCGAGCCAATGAATTCGTGGATGGAAAAATTGACCGATTGCTATCCATCACCGCATTTAACGAAAAGGGTATGAAAATACCGACCTCCTACATCGAACAGGAGTATAACAAAAGATTAATTCGTGAATTTAACGGCGACCGAAAGCTTTTTCGTGATACCCTTAGGAGTAAAGGTCTGTCCCAGTTAGAATATAGGAAAGAAATTGAAGAAGAAATTATCTACAGCCATATGCTTTCAACGAGACGACGTTTAAAAGAGGAAATTAGCCCTGAAAAAGTTGAATCTTATTACAAAAAAAATCTCAAGAAATTTAAAACAGAAGAAAAAATTCAACTGGGAGAAATTGCATTTTCTCAAATTGCTGGTGAACCAGAAACCGTTCTCCTTCAACAAGCTCACAAAGTACTCAAAGATATCAAAAATGGACAGAAATTTGAAGATGCCGCATTAAAAAATGGACAAAGTCCATTTCGAGAGAAATCAGGGGATTGGGGAGTCATGGTATCAGAACGAGAAATAAGAAGTGATGAAATCAGGAAGCAAGCTTTCTTGCTTAAAAAGAATGAGGTTTCCAAACCATTTATCGTTAATATTTTAGAAAGAAAACCGGACGGAAGTGTGGGAAACTCGAATAAAATTGCGGTTTATATATTGAAGGCTTTAGACCGCACCCAATCCGGACATAAACCACTTGACGAAGTAAGAACACAAATTGAACGTGAACTTGCCGCTGAAATTGAGGCCAATAGTCACAGGAAATGGCTAAATCGCTTAAAGCGGGATGCCTATGTTCGGATTACCCTGCCTGAGTAATAACTCCCTCTATATCCTCTAATATTAAAATGGAGAGGGAAATCGTAGAGCATCTATCCTTAAAAGACCTACCAAAAGAAGATCGCCCCCAGGAAAGATTGGAGCGATTAGGAGCAGGTCCGTTAACAGACAGGGAACTACTCGCTATGTTAGTTCGTTCAGGAAATGCGAAAATGGATGTACTAGCCATAGCGGATGAACTTATCAAGCAAGCTGGAACTCTTGCAGGACTTTTGCGCTGGGATGTTTCAGACTTCCAAAGAATAAAGGGAATAGGAAAAGTAAAGGCCTTACAATTAAGTACTCAGGTAGAAATTGCTAAAAGAATGATGCGGGGAGCAAGAACTAATGATATTAGATTGGATGATCCTAAAAAGGTTTGGGAATATCTCTACCCGGAAGTTCGCTCGGACAGTGTTGAAAAAGTTTGGGTTCTCAGTTTGGACAGAAAAAATAAGTTACTTCGAGCTGAAGCGATAACATCGGGTACCGCAACTGGCAGTTTAGTTCACCCTCGAGAAGTATTTCGCCCGGCAATTCGTTGTGGAGCAACAGCAATTATTCTTGCCCATAACCATCCAAGCGGAGATCCAACACCCAGTTCAGCTGATTTGCGAGTTACAAGGAAAATCTTTGAGGGTTCTAAAACTGTGGACTTGGAAATGCACGACCATGTAATCATTGGAGAATCTGAAAATTGCCCGAATGGCTTGGGTTACTATAGTTTTTCGGATGCAGGTCACTTAGCGTAATATTATCCGATAGTTAGAATCAAACATTCCCTTTTTTAATCCTTAAAAAATATACTCTATCATTGGATGAAATATCTTCCTTTTTTAATTACTATTATAAAATAGAACGATAGGGAAAGTTGACAAAATAATACTGGATGAATTAATATAAATCTGTGAAACTTTTCAGTATAATCACTCTTTTTCAACTCCTTGCATTTACGGGTTTTACTGCTAACGAAAAAAAGAAGGATAACTTCACCCTTCCAGATGCAATCGGTGGAGGAAAAAATGGATGGTTCGATGCAAAAAATCTTCCCACTTCAATTAAGATAAACGACGAATGGGTATTGCCAAGGGGGGGAACGATGGAATGGTTAATGACAAAAGGATATGTCCCTCACCCTGATAATAAGAACATTATGAGACCCAATCCCTTTGATAAGAGATACAAGGAACCTCGAACAATCATACAACCATCTTTGGCAACCAATCCACTTGAATATATTTATGTTCCTAAACCAGTTAAGTCTAATGATCCATTTGCAGGTTTAGCTGATCCGATGAAAAGAAAATACTCCCCAATTCCAGGGGTGGGAGCGAATACTGGAAAGAATAGAGGAGACCCATTTGGTCCAGTGCTTGAACCTGAACTTCCCGAACTTAAAAATTCACCTTTTGAAGCACCCGAAAAGAACTTTCCAAATCTTCCTGTCGCTCCAAATGCTCAAACAGATCCTTTTAATCCAAACCTAAATAATCGCCTTCCACCAAACGATCCTTTTGCAGACGATGTATTAAATAAGCCTATTCAAAAACCTTTTGATTCAAACCAAGTACTCCCTGGGAAAAAAATCGAGAGTGTAAAACCCTCCGATATAAATAATAAAATTATTAAGCCTAATGCTTAATAATTTTTTGAATTTTCTTTGTTACATTCTAAAACCCGGGACTTTTTATTCTTTATTTATAGGTGTTTGAAGTCAAAGGTGTTGGTCTATGAAATCTTGCATCACACTTTCTCTAGTTTCTTCATTAAAAGGAGGCCCTTGGGTTTTATGGGACGATTTAGCTGATGGGTTAAAAAATGCAGCCCAGATGGGCTTTGATATGGTCGAATTATTTACTGAAGGTCCGCAAGCTGGAATGTCAAATGAACTTAAAGATCAATTAAATGAAACAGGGTTGGGTGTAGCCGCGGTTGGAACCGGTGCAGGAAAAGTGCTAAAAGGACTCACACTAACTGATGAAAATCCAGATATTCGGGCAAGTGCACTCACCTTCATTCGGGAAATGATTGACTTTGGAGCTGAATACAATGCCCCGGCCATTATTGGCTCAATGCAAGGAGTACATGGAGGGGAAGTTTCAAGAGATCAGGCAATTGCCTGGCTCCAACAATCATTGGAAGAATTAGGGGAACATGCAAGCAGGCAGGGAGTTACCTTAATATACGAACCTTTAAATCGATATGAAACTAATCTTTTCAACCACTATCTTGACGCTTGCGAATTCCTTGACCAACTCTCAACAAATGGAGTCTCTCTTCTCGCTGATTTATTCCATATGAATATCGAGGAAACTGATATTGCAGACTCAATAAAAAAAGGAGCCAGGCATTTGGGGCATGTTCATTTTGCTGACAGCAATCGCAGACCCGTGGGTTATGGACATACAAATATGGAACCCATTGCCCAGACCCTCAAGGAAATTGGATATGAAGGTTGTATTTCTGCTGAAGCATTTGCCTGGCCTGACTCATTAACTGCAGCTCAGACTACCATTGATTCTTATAAAAAATACTTCTTATAAGAATCGTCTTCGATATAGCTCCTTCTTAATTTACGTATTCTTAACTCTTTATAAACAAATATGAGCCAGACAGGAATTAAGGAAGCTCCCAATTCACTTAAAGGAATATTGTCTAATATTGGCCCCGGTATGATTTTGGCCGGATCAATTGTTGGATCCGGAGAACTCATTGCTACTACTCGTACTGGTGCAGAAGCTCACTTTGATTTCCTTTGGTTAATTATCATTGGATGTGTAGTGAAAGTATTTGCCCAAATTGAATTGGGTAGACATGCCATTACAAATGGAAAAACATCACTCGCTGCGGTAAACGAAATCCCCGGTCCTCGTTTTCGTATTCCGATTGGTAGAAGAATTTTCGAGGCCAACTGGTTCTTACTTTTTTGGTCTGTTATGTTTGTCGCCGTACTTGCCCAACAGGGTGGGATTGTCGGAGGAGTAGGCCAGGCTCTCGCGATTAGTCTTCCATTGACAGAAGAAGGAGCCGAGAGAAACCATTATGTCTCCAAGAAAATTGCAATCGAACTTGCAGAGGAGGAAAATGATATAATTCAAATTGCCCAATTAAAAAAAGAACTCAGCTTGTTAGGTAATCCACCCGATTCAAAAGATGATATTTATTGGGCGTTGATCATTACAGTTCTGACAATCCTGCTTTTAATAATTGGTAAATTCTCCCTCATTGAGAAATTTTCAATTATTCTAGTGGCAAGCTTCACATTTATAACGATAGTTAATCTATTTGCCCTCCAAAGCCATGAAGCTTGGGCGGTACAACCTGAGGAAATTATACGGGGTCTATCCTTTGGTTTTCCTGAAATTAAGAATGGAAACAACCCTTTAATTACCGCAATTTCAACTTTTGGTATCATAGGAGTGGGAGCAGCAGAATTATTGGCATATCCATATTGGTGTATAGAAAAAGGGTACGGTAAATATGTGGGTCCATGGGAAGACAATGAAACCTGGTTAAAAAGAGCCAAGGGGTGGATGACGGTAATGAAATGGGATGCCTGGGGAGCGATGGTAGTATACACCTTTTGTACAATTGCATTTTATTTACTTGGTGCTGCGATACTAGGTAGGTCTGGACTTCTACCCGAAGGTTCAGAGATGATTCAAACTCTATCAACTATGTATGAGCCCGTCTTCGGACCACTGGCCCGTTCAATATTCCTAACTGGCGCGATTGCAGTATTATTTTCTACTTTTTTCATAGCTATCGCTGCTCAGAGTAGGCTTTGTTTGGATGTGATAAAAGTTTCAGGCTTCGCCCAACTCAATGAAAAACAAAACTCCCTGGGATTGAAACTTTTGGGTATTGCCCTACCCTTCATTTGTGTAATGTGCTATGTATTCTTTCCCAAACCAGTAATTCTAGTTCTTATCTCCGGAACAATGCAGGCAATTATGCTACCCTTAATTGGCTTTGCTGTTTTGTATTTTCGATACCAAAAATGCCATACTCGTTTAATTCCAGGTAAAATTTGGGATGCATGCTTATGGTTATCTTTCCTTGGTTTTTTAATCACCGGAGCATACCAAGTTTATGCAAAAATCTTTTCTTAATGATGAATTGCAGGCATTTATTAGGATTCGTTACATCATCGAATCTTTTGTCATTTCAAGTTCAACTGGTCATTAAACCTACCCGATCAAAAGAAAAAAAATATCCGTTTCCAAAAAATCAGGTTACACCGTCTATTATGGGATGGACTGTCAAACCTATGCCCTTTGTTCAAGAGAAAACTCGATGCAAAGAAATAGGATCGGTTGCAATAAATATCTGAGAATATCTTCTCATCAGGAAATTAATAAATACCTTGAAGGGAACAAAAAATAAAACTCTCTCTCCCATTCCTCATTCTGGAGGATTCACTTCATTCTTACTCGGCTTACTCGCAGTCCTATTGTCTTTTGTAACCCTGCAGGAAGCTGCCCCCAAACTAAAATCTAGCTTCCGCTCTTTGAATATGAATCCATCAACCGATCCTGAAATTCAATGGGAGATTAATCCTATTCCCGATAGTCAATCGAAACCAAAATTCGTTGAGGCAAACCCAAACATACCAGAAAATCCCCCAGATAAAGTTAATCAGTTTTCATTTCGTAACCAACAAGCTGCACAACCAGAAGAAAACGATAAAGTAAAATCAGCCAAGACTCCGAAATTAAAATACTCAAATAACAGCCAAAAAGTGCTTGAGAAAAATAAAGAAATTAAATGGGTAAAGCCTTCCAACCCTACCGTAACAATTCCAAAAAACAAAAGTGAACTTTTTTCAAGGATTTCCCAAAAATCGAATCCCCCGAAAGCAAAACTTCTCCCTAAATCAGAGGCTGAGGGTATTCAGAGTAAAGAAAGCCAAAATAAAGTTAAACCTAAAGACAAAAGCCATATAGCTTCCTTGCAAATGCAGAATTCTTCACCCCTAAGTCATCCATCCCTAAATCCATCAAGAATTCGTCAAAAGACTAGACCCAAATTATCTACAGATTTAATCCATGGCCCGATAATGAAAAGTGTAACAAGTGCTCCGAGACTTGGGCAAATTGCAATCGAGTGTCGCTTACATCCGTATGGTGTCTACATTCAGGAAATGCTTCAATCTATTGAAGAGCAATGGAATCAATTAGCGAAAGGCTCCATGCAATTTCTCCAGCATGATCGTTTACCAGGAAGGATTACTCTCCGTTTTAAACTTCTAGCAAACGGTCAAATTTCGAATCTCTCAAGAATGGACAATGAAGGTTATTCACTTGCCGCAGAATTATGCAGGCAAGCAATTGCATCACGAGTGCCTTTTGGAGAATGGACTGAAAAGATGGTAAATGATTTCGGGCAATCCGATGAAATTACCATAAGCTTTAAATACCTTTAATATCTATGGACTACCCGCCTATTCCACTAGATCATCATTGCTCTGTCCTTCGCTTTGAAAATCCTGGTATTTGGGCACTTGAAAAAGCTACTGGTGTACTTTCACATCCTAATAAAGAATCAAAAAAAAATACAAAGCAAAGAACACTTCTTAATGCGGATTATCTGCATGAAGATGAATGCTACCAGTGGACAGACAATAATGGTGAAATTCAAAAACTTCATTTAATCCACCGATTAGACTCTCCCACATCAGGCATCATTCTTGCCGCCTCGTCCCATGAACTTGCGGAAGAGATCAAATCGGCATTCTCAAGGAAAGAAGTAAAAAAAACTTACTTTGCACTTATTAAACCTAAAGGTCGAATTAAAGAAGGGTTATGGAAAGATCACTTAAAAGAGAAAAGAGAGGGCGGAAAAATAAGAGTGCATCGTGGCAATGGTCCTCCAGCATTAACGAATGTATCTATTGAAAGAAAAAAAAATGGATTATATGGTCTTTCGATGCTTCGTTTGGAACCAATAACAGGGAGAACCCATCAACTAAGAGTACAATGTGCATTAAGGGGACTCTCTATTGTGGGAGATAAAAGTTACGGAGATTTTACTTTTAATAGAAAAATTGCCAGGGCGTCTAAAATTGACAGGCTGTGTCTACATGCGGCTGAAATTTCATTGAAATATAATTATAAAAATCAAACTTTTGATTTTTGGGCTGACTCTCCGCTACCCAGATCAATGGGGAAATTATTGGTGTAACCTTTTTCCTACAAATCCAAACTGGCCGACAAAACCCACAAATGACTTTTTATATGATCATAATGATCATTGGCGGCAGTTAGGTAATAACGGTAATCAGCCTGAATGCTCCAATTTTCAGCGAGACGATAGCTGCCTCCGAAAACGAAGTCGTAGGCAAACCCAGTACCACTGTAGTCACTTAAACCATCCAATCCAACTATTCCCATTCCCATTCCTATACCCGCACGAAGGTCAAATCGATCACCCAATTCTTTTTCCAAAATTAACCTACTGAAGAAATTATGAATTCCTGCGGAAAGAGAAGATGTTTGCGTAGAAGCATCAAAACTATGATAAGTGTATTCTGCTTCAACGCGAATACCACCGAAGTCTTTCCCCACTTGCAGACCTAATAAATAGCCAGAATCAGCTTCAT
>MDSV01202043.1_pt1 | contig 11542 bp, 13 predicted proteins | sample 810851 | NCBI WGS metagenome assembly MDSV01 (sample SAMN05326640, study PRJNA326480) | marine metagenome | isolation source: seawater | place: Atlantic Ocean: North East | collected 2012 | reverse complement strand
TTAATGATTGTGTACAAACAACAATAATTTTCATTAATTATAAGTTTTTATAAATATTTAATAATCTTTTTAAAACAACATGATTAGAATAATATTCATCTATCACAGATTTGGAATTCTTTGATATATTTAAAAGTAATGGTCTGTTATCCCTGTAAAATTTAATTTTATCAATTATCATAGTAAGATTTTGATCAATTGAGATTCCATTTAAATCATTAAAATATTGGGATCGATTATTATAATTATACATCATTACAGGAACACCAAATGACATCGCCTCTAAAGTAACCCTTGAAATAGCACTATGCAAAATGGGGTTAAAAACAAGATCAAATTCGTTATAATATTTATAAATTTCATGAGGAGGTAAATTATACATTATTTCACTGCTCGAAATATTTTCTATTTTTTCTCCTGCAATAAGTAATTTGAACTTTACACCATTTATATTTTTATTTACTAAATCAGTTAACATTTTAATGTCATTAGTCGTTTCGGCATTTCTTCCAACAAAACCAATTACAATTTCTTTTTTAAGTCCCTTTGGCTTAATATTTTTCAACTTGTTATAAGGCACTGAATTTGGAAGAAGGAATATGTTTTTATGAGGATTTTTGGCTTTGACGTAATTGTAAATATGATTATCAACACATACAAAATTTTGAAAAAAACTTATATACTCATCATAAATAAATTTATTAGTCGAATTACTAATTTTATGAATATTATGTAATGTCATAATAACATTGGTTCTTTTTTTAAATAAAAAAAACAACATTAGCCTTGTAAATCTACCTTTAAATCTCTTATCTATAATTTGAAAACTCTTAAAAAAAGAAACACCATGAAAATTAATTACTTCATAGTCAAGTGAATAAATCTTATGTTTAAGACATATTATTGAGAAAATATCTAATAATAAATGTTTTAGAAAATTTAAGAACGTTATCTCGGTGAGAGGGGATCTAAAAATTGTGCAAATATTAACATTAGGTAAGCTTTGATAAAGTGACTTTTTATTTTTTTCATCAAAGTCAACTGTGGTAAAATGTAAGTTATTAAGGAATTTCATCAGATTATACCTATAAGAATTACCTCCACCTAAGCTTGAAGCTGAAGACATTTGAATTTGTAGAATTTTCATGAGCAATATTATTAAATATCCAAAAAAATTATTTTTTGATACAGCTATTTAAATATTCTTTCTTAAGACTGAATTTAATTTTAATGATGATTTTTTCCATGTATATTTTTTCAAAAATTTGCTTTTATTTTTGATAACTCTTCTCTGCTCAAAATCTAAATTACTCAGGCAATATCTAATCTTATAAATTAAGTCCTCCAGGTTATTTTCTTTAAAATAAATTACAGAGTTTTTATAAACTTCCTTGAATATAGGTAAGTCACTACAAATAGTAATGGTACCAGATGAAACTGCTTCCAATGGCGGAACACCAAAACCTTCAAAAGAAGATGGGAAAACCATCATCATTGATTCACGTAGTACTTTCCATTTTTCATCTTCTGAAACTGTTCCCATAAAAATAACCTTTTTGATTTTATTTTTTTTTATTAGACTTCGTAGATAACTTTTTTGGCTGCCGGAACCACAAATTAAAAGGCGTATATCATCATCAATTTTATTAAAAGCTTTAATTAACAAATCTAAATTTTTAGATTTCTCTAATCTTCCAATATAACAGATCTGTTTTGACTTTTTATTTGAATAATTATTTTTTTGGATTTGAATTCCTGGGTAGACAATAGCCTTAGCATTCAATTTAGTCCATTTATATAATTCATTGCTACTTGTTTTTGAAATTGTAAATATTAATTTTGAATCGTAAAGTGCATTTTTGAATTTTTTCCAACTGTTTTTTAATGAACTAGATCCTTTATAAATATTTTCCCAACCAATTAATTTGCGAGATAGCCAAATTGGAGTTTCAAAAACAAATATCACTGGTTTTATGTTAAATTTTCTTGAAATTTTTATAGCATCAATTGCTGTTTTTTTCTGGGAACCAATTACAAAATCAAATTTTGATTTTTTAATTAAAGGATAAAGAACAAAATAGTTATAAATTTTTTCAATTATTAAATTTATTAAAGTAGAAAACTTGGATTTTTTCTTTAAGTAAGGTATTCCAATTATTTTCATCGATGGAGAATTAAATAATTTTCCAAAATTACTGTATGCAACATATACTTTAACATTAGTTTTTGAAATGGCATTAGCTAATTGAAACATGTAATATTGACCACCGCTTATTTTATATTTGTCTTTAAAAGAAATCAAAAATAAAATTTTCATGTCTGTATGATATTTTTGATCCCAGAATTTTCAATTAACTTATCCCACACAAATTTATTTCCTAAAACCTTATTATTTTTAGAGATATTATTTCTTAAAGATTTGTCAAACATTAAATTTTTAATTTTTAATTTAAGATCATCAATGCGATTAAGTTGATATGTTAAGCAATTAATATTTTCCACAAGAAAATCCTCCTTTCCGCTAACATCACTTACAATGATTGGTTTACCAGTGTATAAATATTCAAATGTTTTTCTGGCAGATTTTTCTTCAAAAATCGGGTTATTAGACCATGGACTACAAAAAATATCAATTGCTTTCATATATGAAAGTGCCTTAATTTTTGGCACCTTACCCAAAAATATTACATCCTTATATTTTTTTTTCATTTCTAAATAGTTGTGACCCTCTCCTATAACAACTACTTTAAATCCACTTTCGTTAATAGAAGTTTTAAGTAAATCTTCTATTTCTATCCAATGCTCCCAATTTCCTACAAAACCAACCCAAAATTCGTTTTTTGATTTATTAATTTTAAAAACTTTTTTAAATTCATCTGGGTCTATACCGTTTGGCAAATAAAAAAAATTTTTTGATGATATATCATGTGTTTTTGAAATTGAGTCAGCTAGTTTTTTTGAAATCACAGTGAAATAGTCAACTAAATTTTTATATACAATTTTTTCCAAAAATTTGTATACAAACGATTTAAATTTTTTGTTTTTATAATTTTGCTCTTTATAAATGTAACCATGACTCTCATAAATTAGCTTATGATTATTAATTGGTTTAAGCATAGATAAAAAAATCAACAACAAAAAGCTTCTTGTATAAATTAAACTTGGCTTATTCTTTATTATTAGTTTTAATGATTTAAATAAAATCTTTAAAGTCAATATTTTTTGAAATAAAATTTTACTTGGATATTTATTTTTTTGTAACCAAATATTCTTTACCAGGAAAAGATCATTTCTTTTAGGAATATTTTCATACTCTCTTCCAACAATAAAAGTTTGAAATTCAAGTTGTTGATTAAAATAATCAGCTATATAGAAAACTCTTGGATTAGGATTAAAGCCCCAGTCATTTACGAATAAAATTTTCTTAATTTGATATTTCATAAAATTTCAAATGATCATCAATCATATTCTTTAAAGCAAGCTTGTTTAATGCTGTGTTATAGGCATTTTTACTTAAACTTATATACTTTGCATTATTATTGATCAATTCCATAACACATTCTGAAAATATTTTTATATCACCAGGCTCCACAAGCATACCATTATTGTTGTCATCTATTCTTTCTGAAAGACCTCCAACATTAAAAGCAATAATTGGAAGAGATGCCGCAAAAGCCTCTGCAATAACCATTGGAGCAGGTTCATCCCATATAGACGGCAATAAAAAAACATCTGCTTTTTTATAAAAATTTGTCAATTCCGCTTCATATTTACTACCACATAAAAATATTTTTTCTGAAAGACCACTTGCTTTTATATAATTTTTTATCTCTTTAAAATAGTCTTCTTGTTCATCCGTTTTATATCCTCCCACTATCTTATATTCTGAAAAATGGTCTTTAATTTTTTCAAGAGCTTTAATTGACTCAAGCACCCCTTTATCTCTTGAAATTCTACCTACAAATAGTATTGATTTTTTTTTTATTTATTTCAGAATAATTTTTTTTATTTAAGAAAGGATTAAGGTCAATTGACCCAGGTAAAATAAATTCACTTTTATTAGAGGGAACATCAAATTTTTTATAAAGTTGTTTTGTGTGATTGGAAACATATCCGATTGAATCTAGCTTATGAGTGAAATTTTTTAATATAAAATCGGATTTGTTAATTGGAGAGTGAAAAGTATGGAGAGCAATATTAGAAAATGTTTTTTTTGTTATGTAAGAAAAAAGCAAACAATAATTAGCACTATGACTATGAACAATTACCCTAAATCCAAGTATTTTGTTATAAACACCAAACAAAACAATATATATTAAGCTGAATAGAAAAAATAGATATCTGACTGCCTTATTTGAGTAATTTGAGTAATCAACCTTTATAACGCTAGATCTTATATTATGTTTTGAATTTAAACCCTCGTTTAAATTATTTAAATATGTAGTTATTCCACCTTGATTGGGAAAGTAATTATTAGTTATTAATAAAATTCTATATTTCATTATTCTTGTAATATGATTTTAAATCAATTGATATTAATTCTTCAACTTTTTTGATATCATTTTTATAGAATAGTATTAATTCTTTATATGTCTTTTTTGATATTATCGGTTTACTAAAAAAAGTTCTCTGCAGTTTAATCCAAATGATTTTAGGTAGAAACATTTTGAGAATATTCTTCAAAATTTTTATTTGATTAATTTTATAAACTAATTCATTTTTAATAACACCAGAAATTTTTGGGTGAATATCTTTATAGTTTTTAAATTCAGGAATTTCAAGGAACCTCTCAACATTTAACATACCCTGTTTCTTATCTCTAATAAAATCTTCAAATTTTATAACCAATATTTGTTTTTTTGGAAAAATATTAAAGTACCTTTTTATTTGACTGTGATATAAACCAAGGGTTTTATAATACCAAATTGGCTCCCAATTATTTTTGATTTTAAATTCCTCTTTATTTAAAGCATTTTCAAAAGTGCTTTGCATATCACGATTTTTTCCCTTCAGGTAATGGTATGCAGAGTATGCTCGATTTATTGGATTTCTAATAATTATAATAATCTTAGCATTTTTATTGTAATCATAAATATTTTTTGCAGCATCGCTATAAAATAAGTTGAATACAGAGGATTCACCTATAAAATCTGAATTTTTAGCCTTTAAAATCATTTTATTGTATTCATCTGAATCAACTATTACATTTTTGCTGAAATTATTGTCTTGAATACCGTTGAAAATAGGTCTTCCAGTATTTTTAAATGAAAAATAATGATTTTCCTTTTTTAACATGTAAACACTAGGATTTTGTTCCAACAAATCGTTAACAAGAGTTGAACCTGACTTTGCAGCCCCAACTAAGAAAAAATCAACTTTTTTTATTTTTTTCATATTTATTTAACTATGAACCAATTATTCAATAAATCTTCGCGATTATAAAGCATTTGATCATTTGTATTAATATCTATCAATTGAAACCCTGCATGTTCACAAATTGCTTGACCAGCTGCAGTATCCCACTCCATTGTGTGAGCAAATCTTGGATAACAATTAGCTTTCCCCTCTGCTACCATACATAGTTTTAGAGAACTCCCTTTTGAGATCAAATTCACTTGGCCATATTTTTCTTGCATTTCAAAAATAAATCCTTGTGTTTCTTTTGACATATGTGAACGACTTGCCACTATCGTAAATGTTTTATCAGTACGATTAATCGGTAACCTTATTGCTTCCTCAATCAAAGCTTCAATTGAGTAATTGATGAGATTTACTTTATTTTTAAATGAACCTTTTTCTTTTGTTGAGAAATATAATTCCCCAGAGCAAGGCGTGAAAATAACCCCCAAAATAGGTTTTTGATTTTCTATTAAAGCAATATTAACCGTAAACTCACCATTACGATTTATAAATTCTTTAGTTCCGTCAATTGGATCAATAATCCACAAATTTTTCCATTGTTTTCTTTTTTGATAAGATATTGATTGGCCCTCTTCTGAAAGAATTGGTATATTAGTCACCTCAAGATTAGATACAATCACATTATGAGATGCGATATCAGCTTTCGTAAGGGGCGAATTATCTTCTTTTTGTTCCACGCAAAAATCTCCAGAATTATAAATTTCAAGAATTATTTTCCCCGCTTCCAACGCAGCCTTAATCGCAATTTTTAAATTACTTTTCAAGAATTAATTTTAAACAATATGTTTTAGTTAGATTAAAATTTAAATACATATTAATTATGCTTTAAAGATTTTATTTTCTGTGTCTTTAATATCTTTGAAAGAATTTCTTGAATCCAAAATTAAATTTGACCAGTTATACAATTTTTTATAATCTATCGAGGAATGATTAGTTAATATTATAACTAAATCATATGAAGAAATTATTCTTTTGCTAAATTCGATGGATTTCATCCCAAAATAATTCATATGCTCCCTTGTTTTACCAATTCTTGGTATGTAAGGATCATAATAATCAAAAGTAGCATGATTTTTCATCAGTAAATCAAAAACTTTAAATGTTGGAGATTCACGCATGTCATCAATGTCTGGTTTATATGCAAGTCCAATAACAAGAATTTTACTTGATTTAATTGATTTGTTCTTTTTATTTAATGCGTTGAAACATTTATTTAAAACATAAAGTGGCATTGAATTATTAATTTCACCAGATAATTCAATAAATCTTGTGTTTTTTTCAAACTCTTTTGCTTTCCACGTAAGATAAAATGGATCTATAGGAATACAATGGCCTCCAAGACCAGGTCCTGGGATAAACTTCATAAATCCAAACGGTTTTGAATCTGCTGCATCAAGAACTTCATGAACATCTATATCCATTAAATCATAAATTACCTTCAGCTCATTAACCAATGCAATATTAACTGATCTAAAAATATTTTCTGTCAGTTTAACTGCTTCAGCAGTTCTAGTGTTTGAGACAGTGATTATTTTCTCTATCGCACACTCATACATCTTTGTTGCAATTTCTAAAGCATCATTTCCATCAGCTCCCAAAACTTTTGGAATTGTTGTAGTATTAAAATTTTTATTTCCTGGATCTTCTCTCTCTGGACTATATGCTACATAGAAATCTGTTTCAGATGATAAACCTGAATTTTTTTCTAAAATTGGAATAATCATTTCTTGGGTTGTACCAGGATATGTTGTTGATTCGAGAACTACTAATTGTCCTTTTTTCAGGTATTTTGAAATTTGAGAGGTTGTTTCTTTGACAAAAGACATATCAGGTTCTCTATATTTATTTAAGGGGGTGGGCACACACATAAGTAATGCATCACAATCTGCCATGTGCTCAAAATTTGAAGTGAATAAATTTTTAGTACCTAATTTTAAATCTAATATATTTTGGGTATTAATATGCTTGATATATGATTTTCCTTCATTTATTAAATTTACTTTATTCTGATCAACATCAAATCCAATTACCGGAAGTTTATTTTTACTAAAGCTAATTGCTAAGGGTAGACCAACATATCCTAGTCCTACAATTCCAACCACAAATTTTTTTTCTTTTATTTTTTTTAAAATTTTATTTTTCATTATTTCTGTCGATAAATTTTTCTTTATTAATTTTTCTTAATGTAAATCATTTATTCTTTGCAAATGGTTAGAAATTTTAATGATTTACAAACAAACTTTTTTTTCACAAGCCATATTTTGATTTATACCAAATTTTTTCGTGAATATAGTAAAGTGCTATTTTTGTTAATGTTTCTGTAATTGCCAACGTTATACCCATTTCAAATTTTCCACTAATAAGAAATGCAATTATAATAGTGTCTGTAGTACCCAAAAATCTCCATGTTATTGTCTTAAATATGTGTCTTAATGATGCATTAACTTTGGGTGATATGAACCAAATTTTTTCATGCAGGAAATATAAAATACTTTTAGTTAGTATTTCAATAAGACCAATACTTAATGCATCATTTAAGTTTCCTATAATAATTAGTGACAATAGAATTGTGTCTGATGTCGCTACAATTCTCCAAGTAAATGTTTTAGCAATGTGTCTTTTGTTATGTTTCAATAAAATCATTTATTAATTCATCTATCCCTGTCAGAAATTCTATTTTTGGTGACCAATCAATATTTCTTTTTATTTTACTCGAGTCTATTGAATATCTAAAATCATGACCTTTTCTATCTTCAACATATTTTATTTTTGATTTAGTTGATTTATATTTTTTGAAAAATTTTATAATTAAGTTTACAATTTCATTATTAGAATATTCATTACATCCTCCTATATTGTATTTATGACCATTTTCTGATTTATTAAATATTAAATCGATTGCTCTACAATGATCTTCCACATGTATCCAGTCTCTCACATTTTTACCATTTCCGTATATAGGAATATCCTCATCATTCATCAAACAATGAATTATTTTTGGAATAAGTTTTTCTCTGTTTTGATTTTTACCATAATTATTAGAGCATATCGAAATCGTAGTATTCAATCCATATGTTTTTTCAAAACTTCTAACAATCAGATCAGATGCAGCTTTTGATGAAGAATATGGTGAATTTGGCAGGTATAAGTCATCTTCCTTAAATGAACCATTTTCAATGCTACCATATACCTCATCAGTAGATATTTGATGAAACCGGGCTCCATTAAATTTATTTTTTACTAAAAAAGGTTCCTTCATCCAATATTTGTAACAATTATTCAAAAGATTAAAAGTCCCATCAATATTGGTTTTTATAAATTTTTCTGGATATATAATTGAATTATCAACATGGGTTTCGGCTGCAAAATTGATAACACCATCTATTTCATATTTTTTAAAAATTTCATCTAATAAATCGCGATCGCAAATATCTCCATGAATAAACTTATACTTTTTATTGCTTTTAAAGCTTTTTGTATTATCAAGGTCCCCTGCATAAGTCAATAAATCAAGATTATATATATTTATATCCTTGTATTTATTAAGCAAATAGTGGATAAAGTTAGAACCAATGAATCCAGCGCCACCAGTAACTAGCAATTTTTTACATCGAAATTCTGTCATCTGATTTTTCATTATTTTTTTTCAGATATTTTTTTAGGCTAATTTGCCACTTATCAATAAATATTTGAAAATCGTTGATAATTTTTGAAGAGTCAATAGCCGAAAAAGCTGGTCGCTTAATTTGACTAGGATCTTGTTTTATTGGAGTTATTACACAGTCAAATTTTAATATCTCATTTATTTTATTAGCAAATTCATATCGTGAACATAATCCTAAATTTGAAAAATGATAAATTTCTATATTTTGATTAGATAGTTTTGGAATGAGATCAATAATAGTTTTTGCTAAATCTAAGGAATTTGTTGGAGAACCTATTTCATTATCAACTACAAAAATTTCTCTATTTTTTTTTAATTTATCAGTTATTTTAACTAAAAAGTTAGATCCATGAAATGAATATAACCAAGATGTTCTTATAATCACTGATTTTTTTGGATTATGTAAAAGTATTTTTTTTTCTCCTCTTAGTTTTGATTTACCATAGTAATTTATTGGAGCTAAACCACTATTTTCAGTGTAAGCAAAATTAGCATTTCCGTCAAAAACATAGTCTGTTGAAATATGAATCAACTGTATATTTAATTCTGAACATAATTTTGCAATATTTTCAACAGCCGTGTGATTAACACTTTCACAATGAGATTTATTTAATTCAGCATCATTTACATTTGTATATGCTGCACAATTTACAATTGTATTTATTAAATTTTTTTTTAAAAAAAATTCAACATTTTTGTAGTTCGTTATATCTAATTCTGTTTTATCAGTAAAAAAAAACTTGTGATCATAAACCGATGAAATATCTTTTATGGACTTTCCCAGTTGACCTTTTGAACCTGTAATTAGTATATTTATTTTTTCTACCAATTAAAAGTCTTTTGATTTTTATCCTTTTCTGAGATGATTAATTTACTATCATCAATACCCCAATCAATATTAATAAATTCATCATTAAATAAAATTCCACTCTCTAAATTAGGATTATAATAATTATCTACGCTATAGTTAACCAATGCATAATCACTTAAGGTTAAATATCCGTGAGCGAAACCCTTTGGGATAAATAATGACTCATTCTTTTCAGCGTCAAGAACATATGAAAAATACTTACCATAAGTACTGTAACCCTTTCTTATATCAACAGCAATATCCAAAATTTTCCCATGTGAAATCGATATTAATTTTGACTGAGCGGAAGGTTTCTTTTGAAAATGTAATCCTCTGAGAACATATTTCTTAGATTTTACGCTATTCTGCTGACAAAACTCTATTTTTTTATTCAAAAATTTTTCTAAATACTCCAACTTAAAATTTTCCTTAAAATATCCTCTATTGTCAATAAATATATTTTGTTTTATCAAAATTAAATCCTCAAAATTTGTAGCTATTAATTTCATTTTTAATAAGGTTTAACGAATTGAATAATAAATATATTAATGAAGTTTATTTATTGCGTGACTATACATTATATCTATAATTTGATCTAAGCTTGTTCTTGGCTCCCAGTTTAAATCTATCCTGGCCTTTTCATAATCTCCAATTAAAATATCAACTTCAGCTGGCCTGTAAAATTCTTTATTGATTTTCACAAGTATCTTTCCGTTTTCAACGTTAACTCCAATTTCTTTTAATCCTTTTCCTTGCCATTGAATTTTTACTCCAGACTTTTTAAATGCTTTTTCTACAAATTCTCTAACACTTATGGTTTTATTTGTTGCTAGTACATAATCATCAGCCTTATCATTTTGAAGCATTGCATGCATTCCTACCACATAATCCCCTGCGTAACCCCAGTCTCTTTTAGCATCTAAATTTCCCAATTCAATATGGGTTTTTCTTTCTTTAAAAATTTCAACAACCCCATTTATAATTTTTTGAGTTACAAACTCTTTACCCCTTAGTTCAGATTCATGATTAAAAAGTATCCCAGAGCATGCATGTAAACCATATGACTCTCTATAATTAATCACCATCCAATGTGCAAATAATTTTGCAACACCATATGGACTTCTTGGGTAAAATGGTGTGTTTTCATTTTGAGGAATATTTTGAACCTTACCAAACATTTCACTTGTTGATGCTTGATAAAACCTCGTTTGAGGAGAGTGCCTCCTAATTGATTCTAAAACCCTTAGAACACCTATTGCGTTAACTTCAGATGTCAAAATTGGCATTTCAAAACTGGCCTTTACAAAACTTTGAGCAGCAAGGTTGTAAAACTCGTCGGGCTTTTCTTTGATTATTAAATTTTCAATATTACTAAACTCTAAAAGATCAAAATAAAAAACTTTAATCTTATTATGTAATCCAAAATGTGCTAGATTTGAATATGAGGTGTCAACTCGTCTTCTGTCAGCACCAATTACATTATAACCGAGATCAAATAAATATTTTGCCAGAAAAGCACCATCTTGCCCCCCTATACCTGTAATAATAGCTTTTTTCATATATAATTAATTTTATTTATTTGCAATTTTTATTAAATATTTTCCGTA
>MDSV01140491.1_pt1 | contig 11542 bp, 9 predicted proteins | sample 810851 | NCBI WGS metagenome assembly MDSV01 (sample SAMN05326640, study PRJNA326480) | marine metagenome | isolation source: seawater | place: Atlantic Ocean: North East | collected 2012 | reverse complement strand
TACACTACAAGTGAAATACAAAGAGTAGCAAGAGTTGCTTTTGAGTTAGCCAAAAAAAGAAAAAACAAAGTCACATCGTGCGAAAAATCAAATGTTATGGAAGCCGGTGTTTTATGGCGAGAGGAGGTTCAAGCATTAAAAGATAAAGATTATAAAAAAGTGGAATTAAATCATATGCTTGCAGACAATTGTGCAATGCAACTTTTAAGAAATCCAAAACAATTTGATGTTATTGTAACAGATAATTTATTTGGAGACATGCTTTCAGATGAAGCAGCTATGTTAACTGGCTCTCTAGGACTGTTGCCTTCAGCTTCACTAGGTGCAAAAGACAAAAATGGTAAAATCAGATCAATGTACGAGCCAATTCATGGTTCTGCACCAGACATAGCTGGTAAAAATATAGCTAATCCGATAGCAACAATATTAAGTTTATCAATGGCATTAAGATATTCTTTAGATCTTGATAATGAAGCAAATTCATTAGATACAGCAGTTCAAAAAGTATTAGATGATGGACTAAGAACAAAAGACATAATGTCTTCAGGCAAAAAAGAAGTCACAACCACTGATATGGGTGATGCAATTATTTCAAAATTGAAATAAACTAATTAAATTATGAATCTAGCAATAGTCGGTGCCACTGGAAATGTTGGTAGAAAGACAATCGAAATCTTAGAAAAATCTAGCTTGTCATTTGATAAACTTTACCTAGTAGCTTCAAAAAAAAGTGCTGGCCAAAAATTACTTTTTAAAGGTGAACATATTGAGGTTGAGCAACTTGAAAGATATGATTTTTCTAAGGCAAAAATAACCTTCTTTTCTGCTGGTGGAGAAGTAGCAAAAAATTGGGTGCCAAAAGCTTCTAAAAAAACAATTGTTATAGACAACTCAAGTTATTTTAGAATGAACAAAGAAATTCCTTTGGTAATAGCTGAGGTCAACCCTGAAGCTTTAAACTCTCATAAGAATATTATATCAAACCCAAATTGTTCAACAATGCAAATGGTTTTGGCGCTTAAACCATTACATGATGAATTTAAAATTAATCGTGTTATTGTTTCTACTTATCAAGCTGTTTCAGGTGCCGGCAAAGCATCAGTTGATGAATTAATTGATCAAACTAAAGAATTTTTGGAAGGAAAAAAAGTTAAATCAAAAAATTTTACTAAACAAATAGCCTTTAATTTGATTCCTCACATTGATGTATTTTCTGAAGATGGTTATACAAAGGAAGAATTAAAAATGGTCAATGAAACAAAAAAAATTTTAAATGAAAACATAAAAGTAACAGCTACTTGTGTCAGAGTTCCTGTAAAGACCTCACATTCAGAGTCAATAAATATTGAGTTCGAAAAAATATATGATCTAGAAAAAGTTAAAAAAATATTAAATAGTGCCCCTGGATGTAAAGTTATTGACGAGCATAAAGACGGAGGTTATATAACGCCAGCAGAGGCAGAAGGTGACTTTACAACATATATATCTAGAATTAGAAAAGACCAATCCAATAAAAAAGCAGTAAACATATGGGTAGTTTCCGATAATCTGTTAAAAGGAGCTGCACTAAATACTGTGCAGATTGCTGAAATTTTAGTTAAAAAAAATTAATTATTGAAAATATGCTTAACAAAAAAAACCCTCTTTCACCTCATTTACAAATTTATAAATGGCAAATTTCATCCCTACTTTCGATTAGTCATAGAATAGTAGGAGTAATCAATGTACTCTCGATAATTTTAATTTGTTTATGGTTTATGTCTTTGTTGTTGGGATCTGATAGTTATGAAAATACACAAATTTTTTTACAATCAGATTTAGGCAAATTTATAATTATAGCGCTTTGCTGGACTTTCAGTTTTCACGTTTTAAATGAAATTAGACACTTAGCTTGGGATATGGGGTTCGGCTTTGATTTAAAGATTGCAAAAATAACTGGAATACTAGTAATTATAGGTTCATTTTTTTTAACAATTTTAATATATTATATTGGAAGAGGGATTATTTGAAATGAATACTTCAACAAAAAAATGGTTATTTTTAAAATTCAGTTCATTAATCTTAATACCATTAATGCTATGGTTTATAGTAAATTTATCTTCGATATACGATAAGACTTATATAGAATTAATAAATTTTTTCTCTAGCCAGATTTCGAGATTATTCTTTTCATTTTTTGTTATATTTGCCTTCTTTTTTTCAGCATTGACAATAAGTGAGATTTTTGAGGATTACTTACATGACGAAAAAATCAAAAATGTCGCAAATAAAGCTCTATATATTTTTGCTATAGTAATTCCATTATTAACAATTTTAAGTTTATTTAATTTGAAAATATGAGTTCTTATAAAATTATAGACCACGAATATGATGTAGTTGTTCTGGGTGCTGGTGGATCAGGGCTAAGAGCAGCAGTTGGATTGTCAGAAGCCGGACTCAAAACAGCTTGTATCTCCAAGGTTTTTCCAACAAGAAGTCATACTTCAGCAGCTCAAGGAGGAATTTCTGCAGCTCTTGGCAATATGGGTGAAGATGATTGGAGATGGCACATGTATGACACAGTCAAAGGATCAGATTGGTTAGGAGATCAAGATGCGATTGAATATTTGTGTAAAGAAGCACCAAGGGCAGTAATTGAGCTTGAAAGGTACGGTGTCCCCTTTAGCAGAACAGATGATGGAAAAATCTATCAAAGACCTTTTGGAGGAATGACAAAAGATTATGGAAATGGAACAGCTCAAAGAACCTGCGCAGCAGCAGATAGAACTGGTCATGCGATTTTACATACTCTTTATGGCCAAGCATTAAAACACAAAACTGAATTTTTTATAGAGTATTTTGCCTTAGATTTAATAATGAAAGATGGAGAATGCAAAGGCTTAATAGCTTGGAATTTAACAGACGGAACAATACATAGATTCAGATCACATATAACGATCATAGCTACTGGAGGCTATGGAAAAGTTTATCAATCAGCAACTTCTGCTCACACCTGTACCGGTGATGGGAATGCTATGGTATTAAGAGCTGGCTTACCGCTACAGGATATGGAATTTGTTCAATTTCACCCTACAGGTATATATGGCGTAGGCTGTTTAATAACTGAAGGAGTTAGGGGAGAAGGAGGATTCCTAGTAAATGGAGAAGGTGAAAGATTTATGGAAAGGTATGCTCCTAATGCAAAAGATTTAGCTTCTAGAGATGTTGTTAGTAGATCAATGGAAATAGAAATTAATGAAGGACGCGGAGCGGGAAAAGATAAAGACCATATCAAACTTCACTTAGACCATCTTGATCCAAAAGTAATAGACGAAAGACTTCCTGGAATTTCAGACGCAGCTAAAACTTTTGCTAATGTAGATGTAAACAAGGAACCAATTCCAGTTGTACCAACAGTTCATTACAACATGGGTGGAATACCAACAAATTATAAAGCTGAAGTTTTAACTTTAAACGGTTCAGAAAAAACAGTACCAGGATTAATGGCAATTGGTGAAGCAGCATGTGTGTCTGTTCATGGTGCTAACAGGCTAGGATCTAATTCTTTGATAGACTTAGTAGTTTTTGGAAGATCTGCTGCGAAAAGAGCAGCTGAATTAATAAAACCTGGAACACCTCATGAGGAGGTTTCTCAAAGAGAAACTGAAAAATGTTTAGATAGATTCGATAAACTTCGTAATTCTAATGGCGACACTAAAACTGCTGAATTAAGAGCATCAATGCAAAAAACTATGCAATCAAAATGTGCAGTATTTAGAACAGAAAAGACTTTAAAAGAAGGAGTAAATTTAATTCGCCAACCCTTAAATGAAATAAGCAACATATCCGTAAAAGACAAGTCTTTGTTATTTAACACAGACTTAGTCGAAACTTTAGAATTTGATAATTTAATACGTCAAGCTTTAACTACTATGGACTCGGCTTATCATAGAAAAGAGAGTAGAGGAGCACACGCAAGAGAAGATTATGAAAAGCGAGACGATAAAAATTTTATGAAACATACCTTGGCTTGGCAAGAAGGAAGTAAGGTAGATGTGAAATATAGAGATGTTCATTCTAAAACATTGACTAATGATGTTCAATATTTTCCCCCAAAAGAAAGAGTCTACTAGATGGTGCAATTTAACTTGCCAAAAAATTCAAAAATTTTATCTGGTAAGTATTTTAAAAATCAAACTAGTTCATCAAATATAAAAAAAATACATGTATACAGGTGGGATCCAACCGACGGTAAAAATCCAAGAGTAGATACTTTCGAGGTAGACATGGATAATTGCGGGCCAAAGGTTTTAGATATTTTATTTAAGATAAAAAATGAAATTGATCCTTCTCTAACATTTAGACGATCTTGTGCTCATGGAGTTTGTGGTTCATGCGCCATGAACGTTGACGGGGTAAATACCTTATCGTGTATAAAATCTCATTCTGATATTAAAGGAGATCTAAATATTTATCCGTTACCTCACCTTAAAGTGATTAAAGATTTAATAGGAGATTTAAGTGGTCTTTATAAACAATATGAGTCCATACAACCTTGGTTAAAAACATCTCAGACAGGTGAGGAAAAAAAAGAAATTATTCAATCTCAAAAAGATAGATCAAAACTTGATGGGTACTACGAATGTATCTTATGTGCTTGTTGTTCTACATCTTGCCCAAGTTATTGGTGGAATGGAGATAAGTATCTAGGTCCAGCAGTATTACTTCAGGCTTATAGATGGATTAACGATAGTAGAGATGATGAGAAAAAAGAAAGATTAAAAAAAGTTGCAGATGAACTTAAGCTTTACAGATGCCACACTATTATGAACTGTACGAATTCATGCCCTAAAGGACTAAATCCAGCAAAAGCTATTGGTAGTATAAAAAAAATGCTTGCAACAAGTTAAATGCTTATTTAATCAATAGTAATAATGAAATTAATTGAACATTTCGTGGATGGAAAAAAATTTTCTGGTGAGTCTAAAAAAACTGGCAAAGTATTTAATCCTGCAACAGGTGAACAAACTGCTAATGTAAATCTAGCCTCAAAAAATGATGTAAACCAAGCTGTAGCTAGTGCCAAGAAAGCTTTTGATAACTGGTCTAATAAACCACCTCTTCATAGAGCAAGAATAATGTTTAAATTTAAGCACTTGATAGAAAAAAATGCTGATGAACTTACAAAGCTTATAGTTTCTGAACATGGAAAAGTCTATGATGATGCCAAAGGTTCACTTACAAGAGGTTTAGAGGTTGTTGAATATGCTTGCGGAATACCTCAAGTTTTAAAAGGAGATTTTACAGAAAATGTTGGAACTAATGTTGATAGTTGGTCAATGCGACAGCCATTAGGAGTTTGTGCTGGCATCACTCCATTTAACTTTCCAGCAATGGTTCCTATGTGGATGTTTCCTATGGCTATTGCATGTGGAAACACATTTGTTTTAAAACCCTCGGAAAAAGACCCTTCATGTTCTTTAAAATTGGCCGAATTACTTATTGAGGCAGGACTCCCTAAAGGGGTTTTGAATGTAATTAACGGAGGAAAAGAAGCTGTAGACGCTTTGATTGATAACAAAGATGTTGTAGCTATGAGTTTTGTTGGCTCAACACCAGTTGCAAAATATATTTATGAAAACTGTGCTAAGAATGAAAAAAGAGTGCAAGCCTTGGGTGGAGCAAAAAATCACTGTGTTGTAATGCCTGATTGTGACTTAGATCAAGCAGTGAATGGCTTGATGGGTGCAGCCTATGGTTCTGCTGGAGAAAGATGCATGGCCCAATCAGTAGCAGTAGCAGTTGGAGAAATAGGTGATAAATTAGTTGAAAAATTAGCGACAAAAGTTGAGTCATTAAAAGTTGGCCCAGGTATGGATAAAAATTCTGAAATGGGCCCGTTAGTAACCAAAGAACATTTAGAAAAAGTTAAAGGCTATGTTGATATTGGAGAGAAAGAAGGTGCAAAACTTGTAGTAGATGGCAGAGGTTTTAAAATGCAAGGGTACGAGAAAGGCTACTATATAGGAGGATGTTTATTTGATAACGTTAAGAAAGAAATGCGCATTTATAAAGAGGAAATTTTCGGTCCAGTTTTATCAGTTATCAGAGCAAAAAATTTTGAAGAAGCCTTAAATCTGGTCAATGACCATGAATTTGGAAATGGAGTTAGTATTTTTACAAGAGATGGCGACGTAGGGAGAACATTCTCCAGCAAAGCTAAGATTGGAATGGTAGGAATAAATATTCCTATTCCAGTGCCGATGGCTTTTCATAGTTTTGGAGGATGGAAAAGATCGCTTTTTGGAGACCATCATATGCATGGCCCTGAAGGTGTAAGATTTTATACTAAATTAAAAACAATAACTTCTAGATGGCCTTCAGGAGTAAGGTCAGACCCTGAGTTCATAATGCCAACAATGAAATAAAAATGAAAAAAAAAATTACTTTAATAGGTGCAGGACAAATTGGAGGAACGTTAGCACATTTAATCGCTTTAAAAGAATTAGGAGACATAGTTCTTTTTGATGTTGCAGAGGGAATTGCAAAAGGTAAAGCCTTAGATATCGCCCAATCTTCACCAGTAGACGGTTTTAATATCAATCTTTCCGGGACTAGCAATTATGAGGATACAAAAAATTCTGATGTTATAATAATTACAGCGGGAGTTCCAAGAAAGCCAGGAATGACACGAGATGATTTGCTAGGTATCAATCTTAAGATTATTAAACAAGTAGCCGAAGGAATAAAAAATACCTCACCCAACGCTTTTGTCATCTGCATAACTAATCCTCTAGATGTTATTGTTATGGCCTTGCAAAAGTATTCTAGACTTCCCAAAAATAAAGTTGTTGGAATGGCTGGCATTCTTGACTCTTCTAGATTTATTTATTTTTTGTCTCAAGAATTAAATGTTCCAGTAAAAAAAATAAAATCTTTAGTTCTTGGTGGGCATGGAGATAGTATGGTGGCAATGATAAACCATACTGAAGTAGAAGGAAAAAAATTAGCACAATTAATTAAAGAAGGTAAGATTAAACAAGAAAAATTAGATCAGATCATAGACAGAACAAAAAAGGGAGGAGCAGAAATTGTAAAGTATTTAGAAAAAGGTTCTGCTTTTTACGCGCCAGCAGCCTCTGGAGTGCAGATGGCGGAGAGCTATTTAAATGATTTAAAACAAGAATTACCTTGTGCAGCATATTTGAATGGAGAGTATGGAGCGAAAAATTTATATGCAGGAGTTCCAGTTATAATTGGAAAAAATGGAGTTGAAAAAGTTTTAGAAATTGAAATTTCTGAAGATGAAAAAAAACAATTTAATAATTCAATTAAATCAGTAGAAGAATTGTTCCAGGCTGCAGCAAAAATAGATCCGTCGCTCAATAACTAAGTTTAAAAAATGAATATTCACGAACATCAAGCTAAAGAAATTTTAAAAAAATATGGAGCTCCAGTTTCTCATGGTATAGTCATATTTAATTTAGAAGAAATAGAAAAAAAAATAAATGAATTAAAAAGCAAAGAATTCGTTCTTAAAGCGCAAATTCATGCTGGAGGAAGAGGTAAGGCGGGAGGAGTAAAGTTAATAAAAAATAAAGACGAATTAAAAGAAGAGTCTAAAAAAATGTTTGGTAAAGTTTTAATCACTCATCAAACTGGCCCAGAAGGTAAAGAGGTTAAAAGAATTTATATCGAAGAGGCATCTGATATTTCAAAAGAATTCTATCTGTCCTGCCTTATTGACAGAGAGAGTTCAAAAATAGCATTTATCAGTAGCACTGAAGGTGGAATGGACATTGAAAAAGTTGCAAAAGAAAACCCAAAAAAAATTTTAACCACAAAAATTGAATTTTCAAATGAAATTAGTGAAGTGGATATTGAAAAAATTATTAAACCTTATAGCTTTACGAAGTCTCAAAAATTAGATGCCTATAGCTTAATTAAAGCCATGTTTAGAATTTTAAAAGAAAAAGATGCGAGTTTAATAGAAATTAATCCTTTAATAATTAATAAAAATGAAAAACTAATTTGCTTAGATGCTAAAATGAATTTTGACGATAATGCAATTTTTAGAAGACCTGAGATATTAGAGCTTAGAGACTTAAATGAGGAGGATCCAGCTGAAATTGAAGCAAGCAAACATGATTTAGCATATATAAAATTAAATGGATCTATCGGATGTATGGTGAACGGCGCAGGTCTGGCCATGGCAACAATGGATATAATTAAATTATATGGACAAGAACCTGCAAATTTTCTTGATGTAGGTGGAGGAGCTTCAAAAGAAAAAGTAGCCGCAGCATTCAAATTAATTCTTTCAGATATTAATGTAAAAGGAATTCTTATTAATATTTTTGGGGGGATTATGCGTTGTGATGTATTAGCTCAAGGAGTAGTTGACGCTGCAAAAGAAACAAATTTAAAAGTCCCTTTGGTAGTAAGATTAGCTGGAACAAATTTTAAAGAAGGTAAAGAAATATTAGATAAATCTGGATTGAAAATATTATCTGCTAATGACTTAAATGATGCAGCAAAAAAAATAGTGGAGGCAATTAAATAAATGTCAATTCTCGTTAACAAAAGCACCAAGTTGATTTGTCAAGGATTTACAGGCACTCATGGAACTTTTCATTCTGAACAAGCAATTAAGTACGGCACTAATTTAGTCGGGGGTGTTACTCCTAAAAAAGGGGGACAAAGTCATTTAAATCTTCCAGTATTTAATACTGTTACTGAAGCAAAGTCTGCAACAAACGCTAATGCAACCATGATCTATGTCCCTCCAAAATTTGCCGCTTCGGCAATTATTGAAGCAATAGAGTCAAAAATAGAATTAATAGTATGTATAACCGAAGGTATTCCAGTTATAGATATGATTAAGGTCAAACAAGAGTTAAGGAAAAGCACAAGTAGATTAATAGGACCTAATTGTCCAGGAATAATCACTCCAGACGAATGTAAAATTGGAATTATGCCAGGGAATATTCACAAAAAAGGAAGCGTTGGAATTGTTTCCAGATCTGGAACATTAACTTACGAAGCAGTGGCGCAAACTTCAGCTAATGGGATGGGCCAATCAACCTGTATAGGCATAGGCGGAGATCCAATTAATGGGACTAATTTTATTGATTGCCTAGAGCTTTTTTTAAAAGACAATGAAACCAAGTCCATTGTAATGATTGGTGAAATAGGTGGTTCAGCCGAGGAAGAAGCTGCAGATTTTCTAAAAAAATCTAAAATAAAAAAACCAATGGTTGGTTTTATTGCTGGATTAACAGCCCCACCTGGTCGAAGAATGGGACATGCGGGAGCAATTATTTCAGGGGGTAAAGGCGGGGCCGAAGATAAAATAGAACTAATGAAATCAGCTGGTATAGAGATATCAAAATCGCCCGCAGATATTGGCAAAACTCTTTATGAAAAACTTAATGGTTGATTTTTTATTATTTATGTTAAAATAATTAATAAATGTCATCCTCAAAAAATAATAATATTTACGAAAAAACATCTTTTTTAGCAGGTAGCAACTCATCCTTTATAGAAGAATTTTATAGTCAATATTTAAGCGAACCAGATTCCTTACCAGAGGGGTGGAAGCCTTTTTTTGATGGTCTAAAAGAAAATAAAGAAATAATTTCAAAAAGCGTACTAGGCCCAAGTTGGTCACCGCAAAAAAACAAAAAAAAAATTAAAATAATACAAAAAAATACTGCAAATAATAAAGAGCAAGAAACGCCTATTTTAGTAGAGCAGTCTACTAAAGACTCCGTAAGAGCAATAATGTTAGTTAGAGCATACAGAATAAGAGGGCATCTGATAGCGAATTTAGATCCTCTAGGTATTCAGATAAGGGAAGAACATTTAGAACTTAAACCTGAAACTTACGGCTTTACAAGCAAGGATTTTTCAAGAAAAATATTTTTAGATGGTGTTCTTGGTCTTCAGTACGCTACTCTTAGAGAAATTTTAGAAATTTTAAAAAATACTTATTGTAAAAATATTGGTTATGAATTTATGCATATGGGAGATCCAGAAGAAAAATCTTGGATTAGAGATAGAATAGAAGGAAAAGAAAAAAATGTGTCCTTTACTCAAAATGGTAAAAAAGCAATTTTTAATAAAATAATTGAAGCTGAAGGATTTGAAAAATATCTGCATGTTAAATTTGTTGGTACGAAGAGATTTGGACTAGATGGCGGAGAGTCTTTAATTCCTGCCTTGGAACAAATTATTAAGAGAGGTGGAAATCTTGGAGCAAAAGAAATTAAAATTGGAATGCCTCACAGAGGTCGACTGAATGTTTTAGCAAACGTTATGGGAAAACCTTATAAAGCAATTTTTAGTGAATTTTTTGGAAAAAGCGTTACTGCAAAAAAAGATTTTGAAGGTGACGTAAAATATCATTTGGGCGCATCTGCTAATAGAGAATTTGATGGGAATCAAGTTCATATAAGTCTGACAGATAATCCTTCACATCTTGAGGCTGTTAATCCTGTAGTTTTAGGTCAAGTTAGAGCAAAACAATTTTTTCACAATGACCCTGAAAGAAAAAAAGTTATACCTCTTTTGCTGCATGGAGACGCTGCTTTTGCCGGTCAAGGTGTAGTAGCTGAATGTTTCGCAATGTCCGGTTTACCTGGGCATAACATAGGTGGAACTATTCATATAATAGTTAACAATCAAATAGGTTTCACAACAGCCCCAAGATTCGCTAGATCTTCCCCTTATCCGTCTGATGTTGCTAAAACTGCTCAAGCTCCAATATTCCATGTAAACGGAGATGATCCTGAAGCAGTGGTTCACTGTGCAAAAATTGCAACTGAATATAGACAAAAGTTTAATCGAGATGTCGTAATTGACATTGTCTGTTATCGTAGATTTGGTCACAACGAGGGAGACGAGCCATCATTCACACAGCCACTAATGTATAAAAAAATTAGATCACACCCTACTATTATTGAAATTTATGGAAATAAGCTAGTTAAAGAGGGATTAATTTCAAACGATGAAATAAAAAATAAAAAAAATAATTTTAAAAAATTTTTAGAAACTGAATTTGAAACTTCAAAAAATTATAAATCAGAACTAAAATGGTTTGATGGAGTTTGGTCTCGATTTAAACCTGGGTTAGGAAAAGACAAAAGAGGAAAAAGTGGAGTAAAAAAAGCTAATCTAATTGAGATTGGAAAAAAAATATCATCAATACCTGATAATTTTCAAGTTCATAAAACTTTAAAAAAAATTTTTGAGCAAAGAAGAAAAATCTTTACAGAAAATAAAACAATAGACTGGTCTACAGCAGAGTCACTAGCTTTTGCCACTTTACTCGAAGAAGGATTTTCAGTTAGACTTTCCGGGCAAGACTCAGGAAGAGGAACGTTTAGTCAAAGACATTCAGTTTTAAGAAATCAAGAAAGTCACGAAAGATATATTCCTCTTAATAATATCTCAAAAAAACAAAAAAAATTTGAAATTATAGACAGTCTTTTATCAGAGCTTGCAGTTTTAGGTTTTGAGTTTGGTTATTCACTTTCCGAACCTGAAACATTAGTTTTATGGG
>MDSV01166965.1_pt1 | contig 11545 bp, 13 predicted proteins | sample 810851 | NCBI WGS metagenome assembly MDSV01 (sample SAMN05326640, study PRJNA326480) | marine metagenome | isolation source: seawater | place: Atlantic Ocean: North East | collected 2012 | reverse complement strand
TTTAATGGCGGAGAGGGTGGGATTCGAACCCACGAACGAGTTGCCCCGTTGCTGGTTTTCAAGACCAGTGCTTTCAACCGCTCAGCCACCTCTCCTTGATACTTATGCACTATTTATTACTACCAAAGTCGTAAAATAACAATGATTAAGTACAAGATTTGTTTAGCTAGTTAATGAATACTAATTATGATAATTAGAAAAATGATTAAAATAATTGCATATATTCTAGTTATAAATTTTTTTTTATTTTCTAAATCTTTTTCTTTAGATAGAGATTTTAATTTGTGGAAAGATGAATTTAAAAAAAGAGCAATCAATTCTGGAATTTCAAAAACAGTTGTAGATGAAATAATGTCTGAAGCAAAATTTTTATCTAAAGTTATAGAATACGATAGATATCAACCAGAATTTTATGAAGACACTTTCACTTATATAAATAAAAGATCCTCAAAAAAAAAAATTTCAATAGGATTAAGGCTTTATAAAAAAGAAAAAAAAACTATTGAGAGGATTGAAAAAGATTTTGATGTTGAAAAAGAACTTTTATTAGCATTAATGGGAATTGAAACAAATTTTGGTAAATACTTGGGAAAAATGGATATTGTTTCATCCTTAGCTACCTTAAGTTTTGATAAAAGGAGAAGTGAGTTTTTCACAAAGGAATTATTAATATTGCTAAATTTGGTTGATAAAAAAATAATCGATAAGAATATTTTATTTGGATCTTGGGCTGGCGCTTTTGGAAATTTCCAATTTATGCCACGTACAATCAGAAATTATGCAATTGATTACAATAACAACGATACTATTGAATTGAAGCGGACCGAAGACTCTTTTGCATCAGCCGCGAATTATTTAAATAAGATTGGATGGAAAAAAAATCAACCTTGTTTTTTTAGAATTGAATTAAATAATGATATTCCAAAAAAATATCTAAATTCATCTGCCAGAAATATCAAAAACAAAAAAAAAGTTAAATTTTTCAAACAATATATAAAGAATTTTGAAAACTTGAAAATAGATAATAGCCTAAATTCGGCTATAATCATTCCTGATAAAGATATCATACCTGGAGCAGAGACTTTATCTCCAGCTTTTATAATATTTGATAATTACGAAAAAATCTTAAATTGGAATAGATCATTAAGATTTGCTTTAGCAGTTTGTACTTTAAAAAATGAATTTAAAAATGAAATTTAAAACATTAATACTAATTCTATTTATTACTTCTTGCTCAACAAATTATACAAAATTAGATAATCGTAAACCATACAATGTAAAAGGTCTTGCATATATTTTTAATAATAAAGATTACGAAAATAAATTAATTAAAGGAAAATTAAAAAATGATTTGCTCCAAATTTCACATCAAGATTTAAAATTGGGTACGATGATAAGGCTAATAAATCCTAAAACAAAAGATTCAATTGTTCTCAAAAATTTAAAAAAAATAAAGTATCCTGAATTTTATAAAATACTAATAACAAAAGAAGTTGCCTCAAAATTAAATATTGACGAAAATTTACCTTTAGTAGAAGTATTGGAAATAAGAAAAAATAAATCTTTTGTTGCTGAAAAAGCTAAGATATTTAATGAAGAAAAAAAACTTCCTGTTAATGCGCCCGTAGCTACTGTAAAAATAGACAATATTTCAAAGAAAAAAAATAATAAAAAAAAAATTCAGCAAAACAATATTTTTATTTTAGTAGGCTCTTTTTACCTTGAAAGTTCGGCAGAATTTCTTAAGGGAAGAATCATAAAAGAGATAAGTGACTATGATAGAAAAAAATTAATAATTAAAAGAAAAAATTCGAAAGAAATTGAGGTTATTTCAGGACCTTATAAGTCTGTTAATTTATTAAAAAATGACTACATTAAGCTTAAAAAAATTGGATTTGAAGAAATGGATATATTCATAAATGACTAAAAAAATATTACTATTTTTAATTATTTTTTTTCTAAATAATAATTTGTTTGCTAATCCTAGCATTGAGGCACGAACAGGAATTTTAGTTGACTATCATTCGGATGAAATTCTTTATGAACTTGATCCAGACTCTCAAATTTATCCTGCTTCAATGACTAAAATTATGACAGCAATTATAGCTTTTGACCTATTAAAAAAAAATCAAATCAGTTTAGATGACAAATTTGTTATATCAGAAAATGCTTGGCGATTATCTCAAGCAGGTTATTCATCTATGTTCATAATGATTAATGATCAAGTTTCAGTAGAAAATTTATTAAAAGGAATAATAATAGCTTCAGGCAATGATGCTTGTATAGCTTTAGCAGAAGGTATTGCAGGTTCTGAGGAGAATTTTGCGCAAATGATGAACGAAAAAGCATCTGAGATAGGAATGACAGCAACAAATTTTACAAATTCATCAGGCATTAATGACCCTGACAACGTTTCAACAGTTAGAGACATAGCTCTGATGTCAAAATATTTGATACAAAACTATCCTATTTATTATGAATTATTTAAGGAGAAAACGTTTACTTGGGACCGGACTGGTGGCGAACCAATAAAACAAGGGAATAGAAACCCACTTCTTTATAAAAAAGTCGGAGTCGACGGTATAAAAACAGGATATCTTGCGGTTGAGAAATATTCGTTGGCAAGCACTATGATTAAAAATGAGAGGCGAATTATTGCCGTCGCATCAGGATTTCAAACCAAAAACTTAAGAAGTTCAGAGTCGCTAAAACTTCTTAATTGGGGTTTTAGAAACTCTAACACATTTGAAATCTCTAAAAAAAATGAAACAATTTTTGAATTAGAAACCTGGTTAGGTAAAGAAGATAAAATTAAAGCAATTTCAAAAGATGATTTTTATTTAACAATAAATAAAAAAGATATACGACATTTGAATATTTTTTTGAAATACAAAGGGCCTCTTAAAGCTCCAATAAGTAAAGGTGAAAAAATTGCTGAAATTGTAGTATCTAACAAAAATGACATTATTAAAACAGTTCCTCTATATGCCTCAGATGATTTAAAAAAGGTAAACTTTTTTAAAAGTTTAATTACTTCTATCAATTATTTGATTTGGGGTGATGTATAAAAAAAAACCTTTTTTTATAGTTTTTGAAGGGGTTGAAGGATGCGGTAAGTCCTATCAATGTAAGAAATTATTTAAGAATTTAAAAAAAAGAAATATTCCAACTTTATTAACTAGAGAACCTGGGGGAACTAAATCTGCTGAACTAATTAGAAATTTAATATTAAAAGATTACTTTATCAAAAATAATAGACAAAAATTTGACAAATATACTGATACGTTACTTTATTTGGCCGCAAGAAATGAACATGTAAAAACAAAAATTAGACCTGCTTTACTTAAAAAAAATATTGTAATTTGTGATCGGTTCATAGACTCCACTATCGCATATCAAGTTTATGGAAAAAAAGTAAATGCAAATTTTATTGAAAAAATTCATTCTAATATTTTAAATGGTATAAAACCAAATATGACTTTTTTACTTAAAGTTACACCAAGTTTATCAAGAAAAAGATTAAAAAAAAGAAAATCTAAAAATAGATACGATAATTTTCCTCAATCTTTTTATAATAAAGCTCAAAAATCTTTTTTAAAAATAGCAAAAAATAAAAAGAATTATTTTATTTTAGATTCAACTAATGATAATTATCTTGAAAAAAAAATATTTGAAATTGTTTGCAAGAAGTTAAAAATTAAATGAGTAGAATAGATTATTTTGAGTCAAAAAAAACAAATCAATTATTTGGGATGAATGAATATTTTGATTTCTTAAAATCTTTATCTTTAAATGATAAATTTCCTAAAGTAATTTTAATGTCAGGAAATAAAGGAATCGGAAAATCAACATTAATTAACCACTTAATGCACTTTATTTTTGACAAACACAATTATGATAATGATCAAAATATTTTTAAAAAAAATACGGATTTCGATAATCAATATAATCAAAATATTTTCCAGAATATTATATATTTATCTGGCTCAAATTTTTCTAATATCAAAGTAGAAAATATCAGAAATTTAAAATCAGAAATATTAAAATCATCTTTAAATAATTCGAAGAGATTTATAATTTTAGATGATGTAGAAATATTCAATAATAATAGCTTAAATGCTCTTTTAAAGCTAATAGAGGAGCCAAATAAAAGTAATTATTTTATTTTAATAAATAATAAATCGAAACCACTTAAAGAAACAATTAAATCTAGATGTATTGAAATTAAATGTATATTAAATGATTCTGATAAAACAAAGATAACTTCTTCATTAATTAATTATTTTAAACAAAATATAATATTTGATTATAGCCTGATTAGTATTACACCGGGAAACTTTATAAAATATAATTATTTTTTTGAAAAAAACAATTTAGATTTAAACGATAATTTTAAAATTAATTTAACAAAATTACTTAATTTGTACAAAAAAGAAAAAGATATTTTTTTTCTAGACCTAGTCCTTTTTTATGTAGATTATTATTTTCAAAAATTAAAAGATAAAAATATTTATAATAATAAACTGCTGATCGAAGATAGATCTTTTATTGCAAAGAGTATAAATGATTTTTTTTTATTTAATTTAAACCAAAATACATTACTTAACCATATTGAAAATAAAATTATTCATCATGAGTAAAAATTTTTTTATTACCACACCTATTTATTATCCTTCTGGAAAACCACATATGGGTCATGCATATTCCAGTATTGTTGCTGATATTTTTGCAAGATTTAAAAGGCTGGAGGGTTATGAAGTTCTATTTTTAACAGGCACTGATGAGCATGGTCAAAAAATTCAAAATGAAGCAAAAAAAAACAAGCAGGATCCTAAATTATTTTGTGACGAGCTTTCTGAAAAATTTAGGTCCCTTACTAAAATATTAAATTTATCTAATAATGATTTTATTAGAACGACTGAAAAAAGACATTTTAAATCAGTAAATGAAATATGGAACAGACTAGTCAAATCTGGAGATATTTATTTAGATAAATATAGCGGCTGGTACTCTGTATCTGATGAAGCTTATTATGATGAAGATGAAATTGAAGATAAAGAAGGTAAAAAAATATCAAAATTATCTGGTTCTGCTGTAGAGTGGGTGGAGGAAGAATCATATTTTTTTAAATTATCATCATGGACAACAAAGTTACTTGATCATTACAAAAATGAAAAAGATTTTATACTTCCTTATTCAAGAAGGAATGAAGTAGTTAAGTTTGTAGAGAGAGGTTTAAATGATTTATCTATAAGTCGAACTTCATTTTCTTGGGGCATTCCAGTTCCAAATAATAATAAACACGTCATTTACGTTTGGCTCGATGCTCTTACAAATTATATAAGTGCGTTAAATTTTCCTGATACAGAAGATGTAAAATATAAAAAATTCTGGCCAGCTGATGTTCATATTATTGGAAAAGATATTTTAAGGTTTCATGCTATCTTCTGGCCTGCATTTTTATTGGCTGCTGATTTGCCACTACCTAAAAGAGTATATGGTCACGGATGGATTTTGTCAGATGAAAAAAAAATGTCAAAATCACTTGGAAATATTTTAGATCCTATTGAAATTATAAATAAATTTGGAATTGATCAATTGAGATATTATTTAATTAAAGAAGTATCACTTGGTAATGATGGTAGTATATCGCTTGATAATTTGAAAAAGTGTATAAATAATGACCTAGCAAATAATTACGGTAATTTATGCCAAAGAGTTTTTTCTTTCATTAAAAAGAATTGTAATAATAAGATTCCAAAACCGGCTAAAATTACTAAAGATGATAACGATTTTTTAAATAATATTAGAATAAATATGCCAACACTTATTGAATTGATGAACAAACAGAATTTGAATGAATATTTAAAAGAAGTAATAGGTTTTTCTTTCAATGCTAATAAATACTTCAATGATTCTGAACCTTGGTCTTTTAAGAATAAGGATCAAAATAGAATGAATACAATTTTATTTACTATCTGCGAGCAAATTAAGAATATTTCCATTCTCTTAAGTCCAATTATGCCCATGGCTACAAATAAAGTTCTAGAAACCATGAACTTTCCAAAAAAAAATTTATCAATACAAGGAATTCATGACTCCAATCTGCTAAACCATGATATGGATTTAAAAAATTTAGATATACTTTTTAAAAAAATAGAAGATGATAATTGATTCACATTGCCATTTAACCTATGAGCCTATGTCAAGTTCATTGCCAGAAACCATCAATAGAGCAAACAAGGGCGGTGTAAAATATATGCTTACAATTTCTACAGAAAATAAGAGTTTTGATAAAATAATTGAAATTATTGATAAATTCAAAAGTGTTTATGGAACCTATGGCATTCATCCTCACGAAGCAAAATCACACCAAAATATTCAAATGCAAGATATAATAAACAAGGTTAATCAGAACAAAAAAATTATTGGAATAGGTGAAACTGGTTTAGATTTTTATTACAATCATTCTGAAAAAGGTGAACAAATCGCCTGCTTTGAAGAACACATTCACGCAGCTCAAAAAAAAAATCTACCTATAATAGTTCACACAAGATCTGCAGAAAAAGAAACTTTAGAAATTCTAAAAAAAAATGCAAAGAGAAAAGATATAAAAATTCTTATTCATTGCTTTACTGGTACAAGAGATTTTGCTTTTAAATTATTGGATCTAGGTGCTTATATTTCTGCAAGTGGTGTTGTCACTTTTAAAAAATCTCAAGATTTAGCAAGTATTTTTAAAGATTTGCCAAATGAAAAAATTTTAGTGGAAACTGATGCTCCATATCTTTCCCCAGTCCCTTTGAGAGGTAAGCCAAATGAACCGAGCCATATAATTCACACAGTAAAGTTTTTAGCTGCTCAAAAAAATCTTTCTTTTGATGAATTTTCAAATATTACAACTAATAATTTTTTTAATTTGTTTGGTAAATTAAGTTGAAAAATAAATTTACTATTTTAGGATGTGGTAGTTCACTTGGTTCTCCTTGGATTACAAATTATAATGGTGATCTAAAAAAAGATCCAAAAAACGAAAGAACAAGATGTTGCGCACACATTCAAAAAGGTAATTTATCAATTCTAATTGATACATCTCCAGATATAAAATATCAATTTTTGAGAAATAAAATAACAAACCTTGATTCCATTATTTATACTCATGAGCATGCAGATCAAACAGCTGGAATATTTGAAATGAGACCTTTTTATTGGAAAAATAAATCTAAAATTCCTATTTATGGGAGTAAGAGAACGATTAGAGCATTAAAAAGATCTTATCGATTTTGTTTTATAGAGAAACAAGGTTATAAACCCATTATGCGGGCTAATATCATTAAAAAAAATTTTTCTATTAAAAAAAATAAATCCAAACTGTCTTTTAAAGCATTTGAGATAAATCACGGACTTATTAAGGCAACTGGTTATGTGATGGAAAAAATTGCATATCTTAGTGATTGTAGTAGTGTGCCAAAAAAAAATCTTAAGTATCTAAAAAATTTAAATTTTTTAATTTTAGATTGTTTAAAAATTGATAAGCACCCATCCCATTTTAATTTAGAAGCAGCTATTAATTTAGTAAATTTAACTAAACCTAAGAAAGCTATACTTACTAACCTACATACCGATTTAGATTATTTTAAACTTAAAAAAAATTTACCTAAAAATATTTTTCCAGCCTATGATGGTTTAAGTTTTAATTTTTAAATTAGTTTTTCAATTATTTTCAGAAATTTTCCAGATGATGGTTTTGTTATTGATGAGAAAGTTTCTGCAACTTTTCCATCTCTACCAATAATTATTTTATGGAAATTCCACTTAGGTATAGCACCTATACCATAGTTTTTTTTAGCCCATTTATAAAAAGGATGTGAATTATTTCCAATTACACTAACTTTTTCAGTCATTGGGAAAGTTATTCCAAAGTTTGTTTCACAAAAATCTTTTATTTCTTTATTTGACCCTGGTTCTTGGCGAAAATTATTAGTAGGTACACCAATTACAACTAAATCTTTATCCTCATATTCTGTCCAAAGAGCCTGTAAACCGTCGTATTGAGGAGTATAACCGCACCTACTAGCAACATTAACGACTACAATTACTTTATTCTTGTAATCACTCAATTTTATAATATTTCCATCAATACCATTAAACTCATAGTCGTAGGCAGAGCCTACATTTGTTGCAAAAGCTTTATTTAAAAAACTTAACATAAAAATAATTATTAGTATTTGTTTCATAATTTTAAAGCTTTTATTACTGCATCAAAAGGCAAAAATATACATTTTAATCTACTTAAATTGTCGCTATTTAATAATTGCTTAAAATCAGAATATTTTTGTGGAATTTTAATATTTTTTTGTTTTGATATTTTTTTAAGTAAAGCAAAATCATTTTTTATATCTTTAATATTGAATTTTTTAATTTTTTTTGCCAGTAAACTTGCAGAAGCCTCGCAATAAACACAAGACTCAGTTTCATATTTCATAGTGCTTATTTTTTCTTTGTCAGCCACTATCTCTAAAGTTATTTTATCACCACAAAATGAATTTTTTAGAGATATTTTGTGAGAATATTTATTTTTTAATCCAACATTAGATGTATTTAAAGCTAACTTAATAATCTCTTCATTTATCATTTTTAGAAAATAACAATAATAAAAAATATCCAAATAAAGTTGAAAGAAGCGACCCAGTCAAAACACCAATTTTTACACCATCCATGTATTCCAAGTTATTAGCAAAAGCTAAATTCCCAACAAATAAACTCATTGTGAAACCGATTCCAGTAAGTATTGAGACTGCGTAAAAAGCTGGCCAAGTAGAACCCGTAGGTTTATCAGCAAATTTAAGTTTGACTGATATATAAGAAAGAACAAACACACCAATTTGTTTTCCGAAAAATAATCCTAACACAATTCCTAAAGGCACTGGACTTAATAATGCAGCAAAAGTTAATCCTTCAAGTGAAACCCCAGCATTTGCAAATGCGAAAATTGGCATTATACCAAAAGCAACGTAAGGGGATAAAGCGTGCTCGAGTTTCAGTAACATTGATTGTTTAGTATTCTTTGTGTCATGTGGAATAGTTAGAGCCAATAACACTCCTGCGATAGTAGCATGTATTCCTGATTGATGAGTGAAATCCCATAAAAAGATTCCTACTATTAAAAAAGGAATAAAAATTTTTACTTTAAATTTATTTAAAGCAATTAAAACAATTAATGATATTAACATTAAAATTAAATATTTAATTTCAATACTGCCTGAATAAAAGAATGCAATTATCACTATTGCTCCTAAATCATCGATAATAGCTAAAGCAGTTAAAAAAACTTTTAACGAGATCGGGACTCTTTTGCCTAATAAAGATAATACTCCTAAAGAAAAAGCAATATCGGTAGCAGATGGTATAGCCCAACCATTAAGTGTTTCGCTGTCAGAATAATTAACGACTATATAAAATAGCGCAGGAACAGCCATACCGCCAACTGCACCTATAATTGGTAACATTGCCTGTTTAGGATTAGATAGTTCGCCTTGAATAAACTCTCTTTTAATTTCTAAAGAAACAAAAAAGAAAAAAATTGCCATTAGAACATCATTAATCCAATGAAGAACACTTAATTTTAATCCAAATTGTTTAGTACCAAGGGTTATGTATTTCTCTAAAGAAGAAAAGTAATATTCACTAAAACTACCATTACTAATTATAAGGGCTAGTATAGCTGCAAATAATAAAACCAATCCAGAGGCAGCTTCAAGCTTGAAAAAATATTTAAATGGTTTTGTTATTTGCTGGATCATTGGTATTATTTACTTCTATAGAGACCATCTTTCAATTGCCAAAAACACTTATTTAACCTATAAAAATATACAATCGGGGCGTAGCGCAGCCTGGTAGCGCATCTGGTTTGGGACCAGAGGGTCGCAGGTTCAAATCCTGCCGCCCCGACCATTAAAAAATATGAAAAAAGCTAAAATTTACATACCTACTAAAACGGCGATGCAATCGGGTAGAGGCAAAATCAAAGACTGGGTTCTAGAATTCGAAACTAAAGATCCATCAATCAATCCTTTGATGGGTTGGGAGACTTCCAAAGATACGTTGGAAGAAGTGATACTAAAATTTCCGTCTAAAGAAAATGCAATAGAGTATGCTAAAAAAAACAATATTTCATATAAAGTTCTTGAACCTAAAAAACAAGAATTTGTTATTAAATCTTATGCAGACAATTTCTTAAAATAATATTTATGTGGCGAAGTTTTTTCAAAGATAAAAGGTGGTTTTACTGGTCATATGGTGGAGGCTTTTTTATTATAACTCTATTAGTTCTTCAAACTTATTTAGATGTTTTATTTAATAGTTGGTACAAAGATTTTTACGATATTCTACAGACAGCCGAGGAGAGAAATATCTCAGAGTTTTGGCAATCTATAAAAAAATTTTTATACATTGCTTTACCATATGTAACATTATTTGCATTTACTAATTGGTTCACAAGATTATGGGCATTCAGGTGGAGGGAAGCTATTACTTTTTCATATATGCCTTATTGGAGAGCCACAGAGGCTAAAGTAGAGGGTTCTTCTCAACGAATACAAGAAGATTGTATGAATTTTGCAAAAATAGTTGAGTCAATCGGTTTACAAGTAGTCAAAGCCATAATGACTTTAATAGCGTTTATCCCAATACTATGGGTTCTTTCGTCAAATGTAACAGTACCATTTTTAGGTGATGTCTCAGGATCTTTAGTTTGGGTAGCTTTAATCCTTAGTTTGGGAGGAATATTAATTAGTTGGCTTGTGGGTATTAAGTTGCCAGGGTTAGAATACAATAATCAAAAAGTTGAGGCGGCTTTTAGAAAAGAATTAGTTTATGGAGAAGATGATAGAAAGAATTATGTTCAAGCACCAACTATATTACAACTATTTACTGGCATTAAATTTAATTATCACAAATTATTTTTACATTATGGTTATTTTGATTTGTGGGCTATTTGGTATAGACAATTATTTGTTATTGTTCCTTTTTTGATAATGGCTCCCGGCCTTTTTACTGCGGCTTTCACTTTAGGAGTAATGATGCAAGTTGTAAATGCATTTGGCGAAGTAAAAGATGCCTTTTCAGTGTTTTTATACAATTGGACAAGAATCACTGAATTACGCTCAATTCACAAGCGATTAATGGAATTTGAAACTGCAATAAACTATAATAGTAATAAGTTGAGAAAACCCCAAAAATCTGATGTAAGAGCTTAATGGAGCTCTATCTTAAATTAATTGATGTAATTGCGCCTGTCTTCTTTGTAATTGGAATAGGATATTATCTAGGAAAAAAAAATCCTGAAATAAGTACTGATTTTATAACTACATTTGCTGGAAACGTTGGAACACCAGCTATGATATTTTACACAATAACTACTACTGGGGTAACATTAGCTGTTTTTATTGAATATTTTATTTATGCATTAATCATAATTACTGGTTTTTCATTAGTTGGAATTTTATTTCTATTAATATTAAAGAAAGATTTTATCAGTGAGTTA
>MDSV01190173.1_pt1 | contig 11547 bp, 9 predicted proteins | sample 810851 | NCBI WGS metagenome assembly MDSV01 (sample SAMN05326640, study PRJNA326480) | marine metagenome | isolation source: seawater | place: Atlantic Ocean: North East | collected 2012 | reverse complement strand
TTATTCTATTTATTGCCATTAGCTTTGATCACAGGACCTTTTTTAAGTGATTTATTACTAAGCTTAATTGCATTATTTTTTATTTATGAAGCAGTATCAAAAAAAATTTTTTTTTATTTTAAAAGTTATTTTGTATATTTTTTCTTAATTCTTTATTTTATTATATTATTAAAATCTATTTTTTCAGAAAATATATTATTATCACTTGAAAGTTCATTATTTTATTTCAGATATCTTTTTTTTATTTTAGCAACTATTTATTTAATTGATAATAATAATAATTTCGTAAAATATTTTTTTTATTCTCTCCTAGTTACTTTACTTTTTGTAATTGTAGATGGATATTTTCAGATTTTCTTCAAATATAATATTTATGGTATCCCAATTCAAATTGATGAAAGACTTCTATTATTTAAATCAAAAATAATAGGCCAGTATCTGACTCGGTTAATGCCATTGATGTTTGCCTTATACGCATATCAAAAATTTGATTCAAAATATAAAATGATCCTAGCAATGATTTTCCTTATATTACTCGATATTTTGGTTTTTATGTCGGGAGAAAGAACTGCTTTTGCGCTTTTAACATTAGGCACTGTTATAATTGTATTCAATACGACTCATTTCAGAAGATATAGGCTTATTGCTTTTTTAATTTCAATCATAATTATAGCCTTAATAGCAAATTTTTCTGATTATAAAAGAGACAGGATGATTAATTCTGTTGTATCTCAAGGAACACAATTTATTGATCAAGACAATGGAAATATTGTATTTCTAAATGAAAAATATCATTCCCAATTTGATGTGGCTTACAAAATGTTCAGAGAAAAACCAATATTTGGACATGGTGCTAAAATGTTTAGAGAAAATTGTAGTGATGAAAAATATGCTAATAATTATGGATGTAGTACGCATCCACATAATATGTATTTACAACTTTTGTCAGAAACAGGTTTAGTAGGTGCAATACCAATATTTTTAATTTTGCTCTCAATATCTTATGTATTTTGTAGACAGATTTACAGTCAATTTTTTCTTAAAAAGCCACTATACGATGATTATATAATATGCTTGTATGTCTCATTATTTATTACTTTGTGGCCGTTATCACCTTCTTTGAATATATTTAATAACTGGATTTCAATTATATATTTTATGCCTGTAGGTTTTTTGTTACATAGTTTAAAATCTAATAGTCAAAATTAATGAAATATTCTACAAAAATAAATGTCCAAAGAACCTATAAGGATAAAATTGCAATTATTGGCCTTGGCTATGTTGGACTACCGTTAGCAATAGAGTTTGGGAAGAGATTTGATACAGTAGGTTATGATAATAACTTAAAACGAATAAATGAACTTAAAAAAAATTATGATAAAACTAATGAAGTAAGTAAGAAAGATTTTGAAAAAGCTAAAAAACTTAAATTATCAAATAATGCAACTGAAATATCTAATAGTAATATTTTTATTGTAACAGTGCCAACTCCAAAAAATAGTAAGTCAAAACCTGACTTACGATTTTTAATTCAAGCTAGTAAGCTTATAGGAAAGTATTTAAATCCTGAAAATATTGTAATCTATGAGTCTACGGTGTATCCAGGCGTTACAGAGAATATATGTGCGCCAATACTCTCCAAAATATCAGGACTTAAATTTCTTAATGATAAAGTGGAGCCAAGTTCACAAGATAAAAAAAATGGATTTTATTGTGGTTATAGTCCGGAAAGAATTAATCCTGGAGATAAAAAAAATCATTTTACCTCAATAATTAAAATAACGTCAGGTTCAACCCCAACGATTGCGAATAAAATTAATAATTTATATAAAACGATAGTTAAAAATGGAACATATAAAACCTCCACAATTAAGATAGCCGAAGCTGCAAAAGTTACTGAAAATATTCAGCGAGATATTAATATTGCTTTGATAAATGAACTTTCGATCATATTTAATAGGCTTAATATAGATACTAAAAGTGTTCTTGATGCTGCAAAAACCAAATGGAATTTTCTTCCTTTTGAACCTGGTCTTGTTGGAGGTCATTGTATTGGTATAGATCCCTATTATTTGATACATCGATCAAAAGAAGTAGGTTATCATCCCTATTTTATTGAATCTGCAAGAAAATTAAATAATGATATGGGTCATTATGTGGCAAAGCAGGTCATCAAACTTTTGAGAAAAAAAAATATCAAATTTAAAAGGCCTAAAGTTCTAATTATGGGTCTATCTTATAAAGAAAACTCATCTGATATTAGAGATAGTTTGGTCTTTGATATTATAAAAACTTTGCAACAAAAAGGTTGTAGAGTTGAAGTTCATGATCCCATAGTTTTTAAAAACTCAAATTATAAAAATATTGAAATTAATCCAATTGTAAAACCCAAGAAACACTATTATGACTGTGTTATAATTGCTGTAAAACACGATAAATTTATTAAAATGGGAATTAATAAAATAAGAGAATTCGTGAAAGAAAAAAGCGTCATATATGATGTCAAAAATATTTTTCCATTATCTGAAGCCGATGGTAGGCTATAAAAGTGATTAAAAAAATTAAAATAATATTAACAAAAATATTTGATATTTTGTCTTTATTAAATAGAGACTGGGAAGATAAGAATTTAATATTACAAGCTAACAATTTAATGCAATCTAATCATTGGCAAGATAACTGTCACCCAATTAACTTAATAGAAAAAGAATTTAGAGTTTATTCTCAATGGGGAGACGATGGAATAATACAATTTCTTATAAAAAAATTAAACATAAGATCAAAAAACTTCATTGAATTTGGGGTTTCTGATTTTTTTGAGAGCAATACTCATTTTTTACTTGTAAATAATAATTGGAATGGATTTGTTATAGATGGTTCAACTACTAATATTGAAACCTTAAGAAAATCACCAATTTATTGGAGATATAACATAAAGTCAGAAACAGCATTTATAACTAAAGATAATATTAATCAATTAATTTCACTGTCTAATTTTAATCAAATTGGACTATTACATATAGATTTGGATGGCAATGATTATTGGATATTAGATTCAATAGATATTGCAAAACTTGCGCCTGATATCTTAATATTAGAATACAATTCTAATTTTGGGTTTGAAAGGCCTATTACAATTCCCTATGAAGAAAATTTTTCTAGATTAAAATCCCATCATTCTGGACAGTACTTTGGTGCATCTTTGAAGGCCCTTAAGATTCTTGCTGAAAAAAAAGATTATTATTTCATTGGTTCAAACTCTGCTGGTAATAACGCATATTTCTTACTCAATAAGTATAAAAGTATAATACCTGAAGTAAAAATAGAAGATGGGTATGTTTCTGCTTCTTTTAGGGACTCTAGAAATGAAAATAATAAGTTATCATTTTTATCCAGAGAAGATTCTATTAGGGAAATAAGAGGTCTAAACGTATATAATATTGTCACAAAAGAAATTGAGAAATTTTAATCATTAATTTGAGAAAGGTCAAAATTTGGAAAATATATACAGATATACTTGTAGGTTATGTAACTCAGAAGAATTGAAGGAAGTTTTCTCTCTTGGCAATCAATATATAAATGATTTCCCTCCTTCATTAGATAAAAAGGGTAGAAATGGAAAATGCCCTTTAGATTTAATATTTTGTGAAAATTGTGGACTTTTTCAATTAAGACATACAGCGCCTCAAGAACTTTTATATGCAAGACATTATTGGTATAAGTCAGGAATAAATGACACTATCAAAAATGACCTAGCCAGTATTGCTAAATCTGCCATGGCTGAAATTAACTTTAAAAAAGATGATATTTTTCTTGATATTGGGGCTAATGATGGAACTTTATTAAAAAGTATTAAAGGAAAAATTATTACAGTTGGATGTGAGCCTGCAACAAATCTTAGTGATGAATTGAGAAAAAACTGTGATTATATAATTGATGATTTTTGGAACAAAAAAAATTATGAGAACCTTAAATTAAAAAAAGCAAAAATTATATCAGCGATAGGAATGTTTTATGACATGGAGGACCCCAATCAGTTTATAAAAGATGCAGCTGAAATTTTAGATCAAGATGGTATATTTATAGCTCAGCTTATGACTTTGCAACCTATGCTCGATAATAATGATTTAGGGAATATCTGTCATGAGCATCTTGAATTCTACTCATACAAATCACTTGTTTACCTTTTTGAAAATAATGGCCTAGAAATTTATAAACTTGAAGAAAATAAAATAAATGGAGGTAGTTATAGAATCTTTGCAAAACATTTGAAAAATGGCTCAATTACCATTAACGAGAAATGTTCTATAGAAGATGTAAATAATTTTAAAGAAAGAATCGATCAAAGTAGAAATGATTGTATAAGTTATTTGGAACAGGAACTAAGTCAAGGAAAATCTATTTATGGATACGGAGCGTCTACTAAAGGAAACGTAATTCTGCAATATTATGATTTAGATAATACAAAAATAAAAGCGATAGCTGATCGTAATAAGTTAAAACATGGATCTTATACACTGACAGATATTCCGATAGTTTCAGAAGAAGAAGGAAGAACTAAGGCAGATATCTTTTTTGTACTTCCTTTTGGATTTATTGATGAATTTGTTAGACGAGAAAAAGATTGGTTAATTAATGGAGGTAAATTTGTTGTTCCCCTTCCTGAATTGAGGATTATTACTAAGGATGATTTATGATTATTGATGAAAATGATTATATTAAAATAATGGAAACAATGCCTGTAGTTTGTGTGGATGGACTTATTGTAAATAATAAGAAAGAATTTCTACTTGTTAAAAGAAATAATGAACCTTTAAAGGGACAATATTGGTTGCCTGGTGGAAGGCTTCATAAAAATGAAACCCTAGAGAATTCTATTAAAAGAAAAATTTATGAGGAATTAAGATGTGAAGTAAAAATTATAAAATCGCTGGGTTATTTCGAGGAATTTTTTGGAGAAACTAAACAGAATGTAAACTCTGGTTTTCATGCAATAAGTATAGTTTTCCTATTGAAATTATTGTCCAGTGATATTTTGTTAGATAATCAATCTGACGACTGGAAATGGTTTAGCAAGCTACCTGAAAGATTCAACACATATAATCTACTTAATAAAATATAAAAATAGGAAAAAATATGAAGGCTTTAATATTTGGAATAAATGGTCAGGACGGTTCATACTTAGCTGAAAACTTAATTAATAAAGGTTATGAAGTTCATGGAATGATAAGACGTACTGCAATTAATAATCTGATTAATATTGAACATATAAAAAATGATATAGAGCTACATTATGGTGATCTAGGAGATCCAATTTCAATCTACAATATTATAACAAATGTCAAGCCTAATGAAATATATAATGAGGCAGATCAAGATCATGCCGGCATAAGTTATAAGATACCATCTTACAATTTTGATGTAACAGGAGCTGCGGTTGGAAGAATTTTAGAAACTATTAGAATTATCGATGATAAAATTAAATATTTTCAGCCAGTAACTTCTAATATGTTTGGTAAAGTTATTGATTCCCCTCAAAACGAAGATACCAAATTTAATCCTCAAAACCCCTATTCGTGTGCAAAGATTTTTGCATATCATCTTTGTCAAATGTATAGGCAAACTTACAAAATGCACATCTGCACGGGTATTTTTTTTAATCATGAGTCAGAACGAAGAAGTGAAGAATATGTTACAAGGAAAATTACAAAATCTATAGCAAGAATTAAAAATGGAAAACAAGACAAGCTTTTTCTTGGAGATCTTACAGCTTCTATTGATTGGGGTCATTCAAAAGAGTATATGGATGCCGCATGGTCAATTATGCAACTTAAATCTCCAGACGATTATGTGATCGGAACAGGAGAAGCTCATACAGTACAAGAATTTGTAGATGTTGCATTTGATTATGCTGAATTAGATCCTAAAAAATATGTGGAGTCATCCAACAGTTTGCTTAGGCCAAATTCAAATAGTATTTTAGTAGCAGATATTACGAAGGCTAAGAAAGCATTTGGTTTTGAGCCAAAAATTAAATTTCATGAATTAATAAAGTTAATGGTTGATAATGATTTAATGCTGGAAAATAATGATTGATATTTCATTTATTTTACCAACATTTAATCGAAAAAAATATCTCATGAGAGCTATAGAGTCATGCCTTAATATATCAAAAGGCAAAATAAGAAGTTATGTAATAGTTATTGATGGTTTTAGTACTGATGGTGCTTGGGAAATGGTTAATGAAATTTATAAAAATAATGAATTTGTAAAATTAATACAATTCCCAAAAGTAGGTTTTCAAAGAACAGCTTTTTATGGCGTTTCACTTGTAAAGACTGAGTATGCTACATTTATGTATAATGATGACATTATATCTCCTTTTTTTGGGGAATATTTAAATGATATGGTTGTTAAAGGTGAAAAATATTTTATGGGATTAGGGTATAGTTATCCAATTAATGAGATATTTCCATTCAGAAGAGTTAAGCCTATGCCTACTAGTAAATTTAAATTAATAAAAACCTATTTTGGAAGCAATAAAGAACTTATGTATTACTCAATGCCTGTCTCTCCAATTGCATCAATAATGACCTTAGATTTTCTTAAAAAATGGGTTCTTTTTACAAATGATTTTGCGAATAAATCCAGCTTACGGAAACATTTCATGATCGATATGAATGTAGGACCCGATATAATATTATATTTATCAAATATAATTTCTCAAGAAGAGAAAGTTTTCTTTTCAGAAGGAATTGTTGCGCAATTTAGTGAGCATGACGACTCAATGAGCATAGGTTATGGTACAGATCCACTGACAATTGGTTATTGGTTAGGAAGAATATGGGCCTTTAATGAAATTTTGGCTAAAAAAAATATTCATCTAAATATGAACAAAGTTTTACCTCAATGCTCTGGATATTTAATCTTGTCGGGATTTAGAGTCATTATAAAATTATTCATAAAAGGTAAATTCTTATGGACGTATCAAGCTTTTAAGGAAGTTTTATTTATTTTATATCAAAGTATTAAAAATAGATTCTTTATAAAAAGTTTTTTTTATGTTTTTAAAATATCATTTAATAGATATATGAGATTTAAATTTAAAGCTTTACCTAGATTATTATGATAAAAAAAAGAAAAATATATATTGCGGGCCATGGAGGAATGGTTGGCTCCTCGTTAGTTAAATATCTCTCAAAGAATAGAGATGTCGATATTATAATGAAATGTCGTGATGAGCTCGATCTAACCGTACAGCAAGAAGTAAGAGATTTTTTTAATAAAAATAAGATAGATGAAGTATATCTTGTGGCAGCTAAAGTAGGAGGTATTTATGCAAATAATACTTACCCCGCAGATTTTATTTATAATAATTTAATGATAGAAGCTAATGTAATCAATTTTGCATTTGAATCAGGAGTTAAGAAGATCTTATTTCTTGGATCAAGTTGTATTTATCCTAAACTTTCAAAACAACCTATAAAAGAGTCTAATCTTTTAGATGGTTATCTAGAGCCAACAAATGAACCTTATGCAATAGCGAAAATTGCAGGTATAAAACTTTGTGAAAGCTATAATCGACAATACGGAGTCGATTACAGATGTATTATGTCTACAAATATATATGGTCCAGGTGATAATTATCATCAGGAAAACGCGCATGTTGTTCCAGCATTAATAAAAAAATTTCATGATGCAAAAATTGAAAATAAACCTTTTGTTACCATTTGGGGATCTGGTCAACCTAAGAGAGAGCTTATATTTGTAGATGATTTAGCTGACGCTTGTATTCATGTAATGAATTATGACTTAGAAGGCTTTAGAAATTGTGTATCTGATATGAATAGTCATATTAATATAGGAACAGGTAAAGATATTACAATTTCAGATTTAGCAAAATTAATAGCTCATATAATTGAGTATAATGGAGAAATAAGGTATGATAAATTAATGCCTGATGGCACAATGCAAAAGCTACTAGATGTGTCATTAATAAATAGAATTGGATGGAAAGCAAAAACTGATTTAGTCTCAGGACTAAAAATTACTTATAGTGAATTTCTAGAGAATTTATAAAAACAAATAATATTTTAAAAAAAATGAAGAAAAAAAAAATAAAAGTTGCACTTATTACGGGTATTACTGGTCAAGATGGAGCATATTTAGCAGAATTTCTACTCAAAAAAAATTATATAGTTCATGGGATTAAAAGAAGATCAAGTCAATTTAATACTAATAGAATTGATCACCTATATAAAGACCAGCATGAAAGAAATGTTAGATTTTTCTTACATCATGGAGATTTAACTGATAGCTCAAGCCTCACACTTCTTGTTCAAAAAATTAAACCTGATGAAATATATAATCTAGCTGCCCAAAGTCATGTCGCCGTTAGTTTTGAGGAACCGGAGTATACAGCAAATTCTGATGCTCTGGGTGCAGTAAGGTTATTAGAAGCTATAAGAATAGCGGGATTAGAAAAGAAAACTCGCTATTATCAAGCCTCAACATCAGAGCTATATGGAATGGTTCAAGAAATCCCACAAAGAGAGACAACACCTTTCTACCCAAGAAGCCCTTATGCAACTGCCAAACTTTATGCTTATTGGATTACAATTAATTATCGTGAGTCATATGGTATTTTTGCCTGCAATGGTATTTTATTTAACCATGAAAGTCCTATGCGAGGTGAAACTTTTGTGACTAGAAAAATAACAATGGGCCTATCAAATATAAAGCTTGGTTTACAAAAGTGTTTATACCTTGGAAATTTGAATGCAAAAAGAGATTGGGGGCATGCAAAAGATTATGTTCGTGCTCAATGGCTTATGCTTCAAGCTAAAAAACCTGAGGACTTTTGTATAGCTACTAATCAGCAACATTCAGTCAAAGAGTTTATAAATATCGTTGCCGAAATATTAGAGATAAAAATAAAATGGTCAGGAAAAGGAATTAATGAAGTTGGAAAAGATGAAAAAAATAAAGTAATTATTGCTGTCGACAAAAGGTATTATAGACCCAATGAAGTAGACTCTCTTATTGGAGATTTTAGCAAGGCGAAAAAAAAGTTGGGTTGGGCTCCAAAGATAACTTTTAGAAAGCTCGTTACTGAGATGGTTAAAGAAGATTTAAGAAGATCCAAGAAAAGAAAACTTAATCAGTCTTTTGGTCTTAACAGATAGATTCAATTTCATAATTCTTGTAAAATATACAAAATTGAATGTTTAATACAACATCATCAAAAAGTCTTCAGACATTACTTACTCATTTTATTGTTATAGGCCAAGGCCTATTTATAGCTCCATTCCTCATTAAAAGTAGTGGAGAAGAGCTTTTAGGTTTGTATTCGCTTATTATGTTAATCTGTATTTGTCTATACTCAGTGAGCTCGTTTGGAATTGGAACTTTATATAAAAGGTATTTACCTTCTACCAAATTAATTATCGAAAAGTCTAATCTTTTTTTTCCACAGTTTTTTTTTCAAATCTTTTCTTGCCTGCTAATTGGTTTAGTAAGTACATTAATCTTCAGCAATTTTTTCTTTTCAAGTTATCTAATAGAAACAAAATTTAATATATTCTTAATAATATTCTATTTATTTAGTTATGTTTTGTATTCGCAAGTCCTCGATTATTATCGATACTCCAATGAAATAACTATTTTTAATTTTGTCACGATATTACAACCTCTAAGTTTGATTTTTTTTATAATTATTATTTTTTATATAAATAAATCAATTAATATAAATACATTGATTTTATTACATAGTATTTCTTTTTTAATTTATGGATTAATATTTATTTTATTTATTATAAAGAATCTAAAATTAAAATTTATATTTCCAAAAAAAGAATTTATTTTAAAAGATATTAAAATTGGACTGCCAATTATTATAGCTACTCTAGTAGTAGTACTTGTTGAGGGTGGAGATAGATTTATTATAAGTTTTTTTTTAGATTTCAAAAAACTTGGAAGTTATATACCGGCATACATGATAGGTAGTATTATTTTAATCATCCCAAAAGTCTTAAGTATAGTAATTTTTCCTCTTATAGCTCAAAGAGTTGATGAGAAAAAAACAAAAGAGGCTTATAATTTAATTGATAGATCATATCGAATTTATCTGTATTTAAGTATCCCCTTTTTCTTTGGATCAATTCCAACTAGTTATTACATTCTAAAATTTTTTGCTAATGAATATGTAAGTTCAGCTGCCTGGGAAGTTGTTCCTGTTATAGCCTTTTCATCAATTTTTTATGGCTTATTAATGATTGATGCAAATATATTTTTCATTAGATTAAAAACCAACATAATCTTATATTTAAATATCTTTATTGTTTTTTCTAATTTTATTTTAAATACTGTTCTTTTATTAATATTCAAAGATATTTTTTTTGCGGCTTTAGCAACTTTATTTTCTTATTTTGCTGGATATATTATTCAATTATTTTTGATCAAGAATGATAATCTAAAATTTAAATTTAATCTAATATGGATCGTGAAAGTAATCTTAAGTAGCATTATAATGGTAAGTATGGTTTATTTAATGGAGCACTTATTTAATTTTAATAATATTTTAGAGATTATCTTCGTTATAATTTTAAGTATAATCATTTATTTTCTAATTTTAATTATTTCTAAAGATATTCGTGAAGAAATGTTATATTATTTTAATAGTTTTTTTCGATTAAAATTTTAGCTTATATGATTAGACATTGTGAAAAAAAACTAGTCGTAGCTTTAATTGAAAATTTTTTTTCATACAAAAAATTTTTAAAATATTATAATACTTCAGACGAAAATTTTATAATTATCTCAGATGATTTTTTTTTAATAACAAAACTTTCTAAATTACCTCGTATAAAAAATATATTTTCAAAGAATAAATATGTAACCATGTATGACGTTGCAAATGATGTAACAAAAAATATTAATATTATAAATAGATGGTTGACTGAAATTGCAGAAAAACTTGGTATTAATTATCATTTACTAGAATGGAGAACAATTCCTGAGGGGGGAAAAACAACACAAAGAATTCAAGACTTTATAATATTAAAATATTCATTTGATCAGATTTTATCAAAATTTAAGGTGAGTAAGGGACTAGTTTTTTTCTCTCATGGAGAAGACTACGAACAAAGTGCTTTAAAAGCATCGCTGTATGAAAAAGAAATTTCTTTAGTTGAGTTTAAAAATTATTTTTCCTATTTTTTTTATCATACAAATCAAAGATGTCTGGTGTATTTACGAGAAATTTATTACCTTTTCAATTTGCTTAGGCATTATTCATTATTTAGAAATAAAAAAAATATAAATTTATCTGAAAATAGTGTGATTTTTCAATTAAGCTCAACATATCCTAAACATATCGAAAATGTTCTGCATTTTGTAAATGCTTTCAAAAATTCATCCTATGATCCAGTAGTAATTTGTTGGGGAGCCTATAATCGTTTCACGTTAAAAGATCTGGAAACTTTTTTTAAAGAAAGAAAAATTCGTGCCTATAATTTAGAAAAAGCTTTTAATTTAAAACATATTTTA
>MDSV01188449.1_pt1 | contig 11547 bp, 8 predicted proteins | sample 810851 | NCBI WGS metagenome assembly MDSV01 (sample SAMN05326640, study PRJNA326480) | marine metagenome | isolation source: seawater | place: Atlantic Ocean: North East | collected 2012 | reverse complement strand
CAGGTAGCTCGTACTGATGCTGCTGGTAATACATCTTTTGATAATATATTTTTACCAGCTAGCAACATTAATCAGTTTGTTAATGGTATTGTTGATGGTGTAAAAGAACTTAACACACAATTAGAAGCTAAATCTAATGAAAGTAACGATAGTACTGATGATGGCGCTAAAAGCAAAGCTAAAGGAAAAGCTAAAGACAAAGCTTCTTTAGCCGATGTAGATGAAAAAAGTAACTAATAATATTTCTATACTCTTTGCTTTATTTTTAATTATTTTATCAAATTCAATTGAATCCAAACCTCTTGATGAAATATTTTCGATAGCCATTGAAGCAGCTTCTAATGAACCTTTTGTAGTTTCATCAAGAGTAAGTATTGAAGCCGCAGAAGCTGAATTAAGTGCATCAAAGAGAGCGCGTTTACCTGTCTTTAATGCTTCTATAGTAAATGCCTTGACGATTGATAGGAAGATTGATGATAGAAATTCTTTACGTAAAATTGAGGATGAAGGATTAGATTTTAGATTACAAATGATACAACCAGTTTTTACTGGATTTACTATTCAAGCAGAAATTAATAAAAATAAAGCTAGAGTTTCTAGTTATGCCATAGAAGCCAATAAAAACTTTAGTAAAACTATTATTGAGTCTGTAATTGCTTATGTATTATATAATTCAAGTTTATATCAAAAAAAAGAATTACAAAAAGCGCTACTTCGAGCTAAGGAAATTCTAGAGCTTGAGAAAAAAAGATATAATGCTGGTCTCACAAATTTAAGTATATTTTCACAAGTTAGAGTCAAATATAGTGAAATACAATTACTATACAACCAAGCTGAACAAAATTTACTTTATCACGAGGCTAACTATATACGTTTATTTCCATTTGAAGAGAAACCAGATGGTTCTAATGTAAGTTATTCTGATTATGAATTTCTAAGTTTTGTTAATAATAAAGATAGTTATGATATGGAGTCACTAAAATATGACTTAGCTGCAGCAGAAGCAGATCTATTAAAATCAAGAGGAGCTCGTTTACCAAGCGTCGCTCTTCAAATTACTGGAACCTATTATGATGTCGATGGAAGTGATCAAGAAGTAGATGAATATGATATAAAGGGAGGATTACAAGCTAGTTGGCAAATTCTAGACTTTGGTGCAAATAGAAAAAGAGTTAGTGCTAAACGATCAGTAGTTAGTGCAACAAAATATAAAATTGATTACCAAAGAAGAGTTGATGAAGTAACAAATTTGAGTTTATTGGCCAATATTGCCTCTACACAACAACAAATAAATGAACAATATGTCGTATTAAATGACTTAATTAATCAATCTTTACTAATGGAATCTCAATTAACTGCTTCTGAATTTATAGGGCTATCTTTGATAGATGTTTTATTCCAAAAAAATCAAATTCAAATGACAATTAACCAACTTGAAAGTTATAATATACAATATAATCTTGAATTAAAGATGCTTTCTCAATCAATGTTAGATTTTGTAGTTTCAAGATCACTAAATGTTGAAAATTAATTTTTTTATATTCCTACTTGATATTCCTATACAAATAACCATATTGTAAACAGGGATTTTAATTATGAAGGACTACATAAATCATTGGTTTTGGGGGCCTATAATCCGCAATAAAGGCTTGTATGTACAAGTATTTATTGGGAGTGTCTTTATAAATTTATTTGCTCTCGCAAGCGCTTTTTACATAATGACTGTTTATGACAAAATTTTACCTAATTTTGCAACAGATTCTCTTATAGCATTGGCTATAGGTGTAATTATCGTTTTTATTTTTGATTATGTAATGAAAATGTTGAGAACTTATTACATTGATGTTGCTGGAGCATCTATAGATAGATCTGTTGGAGATAGAATATTTCGAAAGATGACAGAGCAAGACAATGGAGGATCAGTTGGTCCAGAGTCAAGAAAAGCAGCAGGTGCTTTAGCAAGTGTTGTTAAGGAATTTGATTCATTAAAGAATTTATTTACTTCCGCGTCACTAAATACATTTGTAGACCTTCCATTTATGATTTTTTTCATAGGTGTTATATATTCTATAGGAGGTCCTGTAGCTTTTGTTCCAGCAGGTATAGTAGTTGCAGTCATCCTTTTTAGTTTACTTGTACAACCTATATTAAAAAGATTCACAACAAAAAATTATGATAAAAATATTGATAAATATGCTGTTCTAGTTGAACTGCTAACTAATATTGATACTGTAAAAGCAATAGCGGGTGGTAAAAAACTTAAAAATGATTGGAATAGGAGTGTAAATGCAACATCGTTAGCTGGTTTAAAAGCAAGAATGGTTACTGCCGCTTCCTCTAATTTTACAGCTACCGGAATGCAGTTTAGTTCGTTAGGTATAGTTTTTATGGGAGTATATTTAGTTGCTGAACAGGAAATAACGACTGGGGCACTAATAGCTAGTGTTATTTTATCAGGCCGTTGTTTAGCTCCGTTAGGACAATTTAGCCAAACTTTAGGAAGTATAAATCAAGCTTTAAGATCTTATTCTCAAATTGATAGATTAATGAATGTTATATCATTAGAAGAAAGTAAATCTGACCAAGTTGAAATTAATAATCTAGAGGGATCAATTGAATTTAAAAATGTTAGTTTTGCTTACGAGGGTCAGAATGATAAAGTTTTTGAAGATTTTCACTTAACAATTAAACCTGGAGAAAGAGTTGCGATCATGGGTCCTGTGGGATGCGGAAAATCAACTCTTATTAGTTTAATTTTAGGCTTAAATAAGCCTAATCAAGGTTATGTAACAATTGATAAAATTGATGTTAATAGTATTCGTCAAAGTGATTTAAGAAAAAATATTGGAGTAATACTTCAAAATATTCAACTCTTTAGAGGAACTGTCGAAGATAATATAAAAATTAATGCCGAAGATATAAGTAATGATGATTTCTTTGCTGCCTCAAGATTAGCTTTAGTAGATGAATTTGCTGGGCAATTGCCAGATGCTTATAAATTTAGATTAAATGAAAACGGTCAAGGTCTTTCAGGTGGACAAAAACAATCTATTTGCTGGGCAAGAGCATTAAGCAACCAACCGAATATAATGATCCTTGATGAACCAACTTCTGCAATGGATGCAGATACAGAAAGAAAGATATTAAATAATTTAGAAGACTTTTTCGATGGACGCACAATTTTATTCTGTACTCATAGAACCTCATTTATTGAAAAATCGACTAGAGTTTTAATACTAGATAAAAAGGGAATTAAATTAGATATGCCGTCAAAAGATTATTTGTCAAAAATAGCATCTTTAAAAACTATTGATGCCAAGAAGATAGGTTAAATTATTCTTTATGCTTAATAAAATTAAAACAAAATTTATTGAATTAAATAAGAAATTAGGTGATTTTTTATTCTACCTATCTAATGATATTTTTCCTAAAATTATTGAAAGAATTCGAGATTTTTTTACTGCTAAATTTGAATTGATAGATGAAGAAAGTAGAATTGAAGATTTTTTAAATACAACCGAAGATCGAAAAGTTAATAAAGCTAACACCCTTTATTTTACAATAATTGCTGTTGTATTAATACTTGGTATTTGGGGTTTTATAGCGCAGGTTGACAGAAGTGTTATGGCTATAGGTAGGGTGGTACCAGAATCTAAGATAAAACCAATTCAATCTTTATTTACTGGTACTCTTGAAAAAATACATTTTGAAGAAGGTAGTTATGTTTTAGCTGGTAATCCTTTGTTCTCCATAGACGCTATTGAAGTAATCGCAGAAAAAGATAGAGCAGAAAATACTTATTTTACCTCGTTGGCAAGAATTTCAAGGCTTAAACTAGAAGCGGGATTGGTGGATGCATTTGTTTTTGATGAGGAGCTACAAGAAAAGAGACCTGATTTAATAATAAGAGAAAAACAAATATATATAATTAATACTAAAGAGAAAGAAATTGTCGAGCGTGAAGTAGAAATGTCACAAGAATTATTTGATCAAGGCGCAGAGTCAGAAATTTCTTTACTTAGAAAAAAACAAAATCTACTGCAAAGAGAAAATCTAATTATGGAAGAGTTATCTAAAACGGAAGAAATTTTTGAAAATGCTAAATCTTCACTTCCTGGTTTAAGGATTAGGGCTGATCAGGCTGTCATAAAATCTCCTTCAAATGGGATTTTAACAAATGTAAATTATTTCACGGTTGGTTCGGTTGTTGAAGCTGGAAAGGTTTTAGCAGAAGTGGTTCCTGACGATGAAATTCTTCTTGTTGAGGTTATGGTATTACCTGCTGATGCAGCTTTTGTGCAAACTGATATGGAGGCATATATTGCTTTAACCGCTTATGACCAAAGTATATATGGAAGAATGAAAGGTAAAGTTGAAAAAATATCTGCTAACACTAGAGAGGGTGATCGCGGTGACAACTATTATCTAGCAACACTGAGTGCGAATATAAATGAATTTAGTGAAAAGGTTCAAGGACCCATACAAGCAGGCATGGAAGCGCAAGCTAGTATTATTGGAGATAAAAGAACTGTAATGGGTTATATTTTTTCTCCTGTTACCAAACTTAAATCGAAGGCTTTTAGAGAGAAATAATTTATGGAAGGTGACAAAATTAAGCATTTACCTTTTGAGATAAATGGTAAACCTAGTTTTATTGGCGCTTGGTCTTTGGATAACCAAAAAATTTGTGATGAATTAGTACTTTTGTTTGGCAGAAATAAATTATCCCAACAAGATATTGGTTTTTTTGATGATAAAGCTAATAAAGTTGCATATAACAAGGACAAAGTTAATGCAAAATATATTGATATAACTATTGATGATGATTTAGATAAAGAAAGCACTATTTTATTAAATTATACTAAATTCTTAAGATCATGTTATTTCGATTATTGTAAACGTTGGCAACATACAGCTGATAGTAATGTAGCACTAATGGGCGGAAAAATAAGAATTACTCAGCTTCTTAAATCTGATAATAATCTTTTTGATTTTGTTTATGAGAAGCAAGAAGGCCGTTTTTTAGCTAGTAACTTTAATTTTATAACTTATCTTAATGCTGTAGAAGATGGCGGTAGTACAGAGTTCTACTATTTTGACTCTGCTTTTAAGGCTCTCAAAGGATTGACGCTAATTTTTCCTAATGAATGGATGTTTAAAAAAAGAACATTATCTCCTATTAATCCTGGTGAGAGTTTATATACAATTAGTGGTTCATTAGGCTATCATAAAGTTGCTGATGCCGAACTAGGCATAAGTTTAGAAGAATTGGAAAATCTAAAAAAATAACATTAGTATTGATTAGGTTATGAAATGAATTCATTACAAGAACCCAATGAAAATGAATTAAACCAACTTTTAAATTTATATCAAAAAGGTGAATCGAAAAATCTTAAAAACTTTTCTAAAGACTTGTTAGGTAGCTATCCTAATAGTGCGCAATGTTTTATGTATCTTGCAATCGGTTATTTTCAAGAATCTGATAACTTAAAAGCAGAAAAGTTTTTAAAAAAATCAATTTCCATTAATCAAAATAATCATACAGCATTTAATATATTAGGAGTTATTCAGCAAAGATTAAGGAAATATAATGACGCAATTATAAGTTATCAGAAATCTTTTGAATTAAATTCAAACGATGGAAACTCATTAAATAATTTAAGTAATTTATATAGAGACACAGGAAAACCATTAGATTCACTAAAGTGTATTAATTTAGCCCTGAATAAAAATCCAGAGAATATATCGTTTATGACGAATAAGGTCTTAACATTACTAATTCTTGAAAAAATTGAAGAGGCAAAGCAAATTGCAGAAAAGATATACTCAATTGATAAAGATCATATAATAAATCTTAATAGCTTAGGAATTATTAATAATTATTTGAACCAAGATGAAGATGCTATTAAATATTTTAAAAAAGCTATAGAAATAAAAAAAGATTACAATGATGCGTACCTCAATCTTATTGATATTCTCTGTAAATGCGATAAGTTTACTGAGGTTAAGGAAGTAATCATAGTGCTTCTAAAAAATTATAACGATCCTAAATTTTATGACAAATTAACAAAAACAATTATTTTTAGAGATAAAATAGTAAAAGGTATTACCTTGTTGGATGAGCTTAATAATATATATAAGAATAATCCGAATTTACTAAATAACCTTGGAAATCTTCATAGATTTAACAATAATAATGAATTAGCAATAAAAACTCTTGAGCAAGCAATACAATTAGATCAATCTGATTATTCTCTTCATAATGATCTTGGAGCAATATTTTTTGAAGAAGACAAATATGATTTAGCTGAAAAACATTATTTAAAATCATTAGAATTAAAGAATAATGATGCTGTTGTTTACCATAATTTAGGTAATCTAAAAACAGCCAAAAAGGAAATGGATGATGGTATTCATTATTACCAAAAGGCTTTAGAGACCAATCCTGATTTTTATGACTCGTTATATAGTTTAGTAAGGAATAAGGTTACATTAGATGACAAAAAAATTAAATATTATGAAAATGAATTAAAAATAAAAAAACAAGCTAATCAATCAATCGCTCCTTTAGCTCTTTCATTAGCTGAAAATTATGAGTTAATAGGTAATTACGATAAAGCGATGGAATATTATCTATTAGGCAATAGCGAAATCTCAAAGCGTTATAATTATAATAATGAGCTTGAAAAAGAAACATTTAAAAATATTAAAGAAAAATTTTCTGCTTTTTACCAAAAAAATCAATTATTTAAAGGTAATGAAACAAAAAGACCTATTTTTATAGTAGGTTTACCAAGGTCAGGTTCAACATTAATTGAGCAAATTCTTTCCTCTCATCATGATGTCTATGGGGCAGGTGAAATTAATTACCTTCATAAGGAAGTAATGAAATTAGTTAAAGAAAAAAGAAGGCAATATCCAGATTTTTTAGAATTCATTGATGAGTTAGATTTGAACAATATTTCACGAGGTTATATACAAAAAATTGATAAAATTTCAAAAAATCATAGTTTTATAACAGATAAAAATTTAAGTAATTCGATGATGTTAGGTTTAATAATCCTTTTATTTCCAGAAGCAAAAATTGTTCATTCAAAAAGAGATCCAGTTGAAAATTGTTTTTCAATATTTTCTGTTAGATTTTCTGGTGACCATATTTATGCCTATGATTTAGAAAACATTGCTAATTTTTATAACCTTCATTCACAAATGATGAGTAATTGGAAAGAATTGTTTCCAGAAAAAATATATGAATTGCAATATGAAAATTTAGTACAAGATAACGAAAATGAGGTAAAAAAACTTTTAAAGTTCTGCAATCTTCCTTTTGATAAGAGATGTTTAGAATTTTATAAAAATGATAGACCTATAAGAACTGCAAGTGCGGCACAAGTAAGAAAGAAAATATATACATCATCTTTAAACCGTTCAAATAACTTTAAAAATCATTTAAAACTTCTTTATGATATTCTTGAAAATTAATTATGAATTATGAAAAAGCGACAATAAAAATTCTAAAGCTTATCAAAAATGATAGTGAAAAATATTTTAGTGATTTGGAAAATTACTTAAAAGATACTGATTGCAAAGAACGAATACGCAAAGCAAATAATTATAAGGATTTATTGTATTATTTGTCTGAATTTTGCTTTCAAAAAAAAGAATTAAAATTATCTGAAAGACTCTCTTTGGAGTTATTTAATATCGATCAAGATTATTCTAAGAATTTATTTTTGATTGGTAAAATTTATTTTAGCTTAGGTGAATATTCTAATGCACTTAAATTTTATAAGAAATATGAGGTTACCCCTTATAATAATGAATTATTATTAAATATATCCTTATGTTATCAATTGTTAGGTGATAATGATATTGCATTAGAATATCTTAATAAATATATCAAATTAGATAATAAAAACTATAATGCTTTGAATAATAGGGGTTATATACTTAATGAACTAAAGTTATATAGCGAGGCTATTCAAGATCTGAATACTTGTATAGAAATTGATCCTCTTAGATCGGAAGCTTTCAATAACCTAGGAAAGGCTTATTTTAATATTAAAAATTATAAGAAAGCTATTGAAAGCTATACTAATTCAATAAAGCTAAAAATTGATGACCCAAACCCTTATAATAATTTGGGAGGTTTGTATTTTAATATAGGTAAAAAAGATGAAGCAACTGATATTTATCTTAACTCATTGAAAATTAACAAGAATAATAGTTCTACTTTTCGTTCATTAGCTTTGAGTAATGGCATCAACCTTTCAAACGATATATCGAAAAGATTTATTAAAATATTCCAAGAAACTGAAAATAAGCTTTCTGACAGGCAATTTATTGAAAGTCATAATAAAGGACAGATTAATGCCTGTCTTGACGATTTAGTTAATATTGGATTTGGATTAGGTTATTTACATGATAAAGAACAAGAATTTGATAAAGCCTTTAATTATTTCGCTAAATCAAATAATATTTTTAGATCTAGCTATAAGTATGACATAAATATTGAAGAAAAATTATTTGATGAAATTATTAAAGTTTTTGATAGTGACTTCTTTTCTCATATTGATACAAACAACATTGATAGAAATGATGAACCTATTTTTATTATAGGAATGCCAAGATCAGGTACAACCTTGCTAGAGCAAATTATCTCTAATCATTCGCAAGTATATGGATCAGGAGAGATTGAATATATAAAAGAAACAGCAAATAAATGCTTAAATCAATTACCTGATAAATCTTTGAATAGAATTAGAGAATTGACTGAAAATCATATCATATCACTAGGTAACTTTTATTTAGATAAAGTTTTTTATGAGAACACAGACTTTAAAAGATTTACAGATAAGCAAATGTTGAACTTTATATATGTTGGTTTTATAAGAATGATTTTTCCAAATTCTAAAATAATTAATATTGAAAGAAATCCTTTAGATACTTGTTTATCTATCTTCTTTTTAAAATTTAATGGTCATCATCCATATGCATATAATTTAGTTGAGTTAGCGAACTATTATAAACTTTACCAAAGAATTATTAATCACTGGAAAATGGTCATGCCAAACAAATTTATAAATGTTAAATATGAAGACTTGGTAGGTAATCTTGAAGAAAATGTAAAAAAAATATTAGATTATTGTAATTTAGATTTTGAGAAATCTTGCGTTGAGTTCTATAATAATAAAAGATCTGTTATAACTTCTAGCAGTCTTCAAGTGAGGAAAAAAATATATAATTCTTCGATAAATAGATGGAAAAATTACGAAGATAAAATCGAGCCTCTTATAAATATATTGAATTAATAAAATGAATAAAATAAGTAAAATCAATAAATTAGAGTTAGACCTTACAAATTACATTAAAGGTAATGAGATAGATAAAGCAGAAAAAACTATTCAAGAAATTTTGAATATTGATCCTGATAATTTAATTGCTACTCGTTTTTTTGGTGTAATAAATTTAATTCATTATAAAAATAAAGAATCTTGGAAAATTATAAAAAAAGTTTTTGATTCTGAACCAGAAAATTCAGAAAATTGGTTTTTATTTATCGAGTCACTTTTTTTTGCAGAAAAATATGATGATGCGTTATCTATCTTAGACATAGCAAAATCTAAAGGCTTAAGTGGAGAACGAATTAAAAAAGCAGAAAATGCTCTTAAACAAGTAAGACATACGAAAGAAATTAGTATAATTAAAAATATAAAGTATTTTGATGCAGATAATTCTGGTGAACTCGAAAAAGAAATTAATATTGTAGATGTTTTAGATAAAAGAGTTCCTAAACAATATGAAATTGAAGAAATAATGGATTTGTTAAAGTTTAATGATTTTAAAAATTTAGAAAAAAAAATCGGAAAATTTTTGGTCAACTACCCAAAAAGTCCCATAGGATGGGAAATGAAAGGAACTATTGCTGTTCATAATAAAAGTTATGAAGATGCTATTATTTCTTATTCAAAAGCCGATAAAATGATAGATGGCAATGACCTTTTAAAAATAAATATAGCTACCTGCTATTTGAAGCTTAATGAAAATAAAAAAGCTATTAAAATTCTCAACAATATTAAAAAAGACTCTCCTCAGCATAAATTGGCTCAAAATTATTTAGATAAATTAGACTCTCAATTAAATTAAGTAATAATGGTGGGCGCGGCTGGGTTTGAACCAGCGACCCCTACGATGTCACCGTAGTGCTCTCCCGCTGAGCTACGCGCCCAAAAGAAACTTACATTTATTATAAGGCTGCAATCTGTTACTGTATATATAATGAATAATTTAATAAATAATAAATCTAATTTTTTTAAATATTTAAGATCAAAGAAAGCATTAGATAAACCCCTAATTATTTCTTCTCCACATTCTGGTGTTTTATTAGATGATAATTTATTAGCTAAAAGAAATAGCGATACATATAGTTTTGACTCAATGCAGGATATGTATGTTAATGAACTTTCATATGGTTTAAATGAATTTGGTTTTACAGTCTTGCAAAGCAATATTTCAAGAATTGTAATTGATTTGAATAGAGACATTAATGAAATCAATCCAAAGATGATAAAAAACTTACCTTCAGATATTGAAATTAATTTTTCTGATAAGGTCAAAGGTGGAATAGGACTTATCGCAATGAAAGATGCCTCTGGAAACAATATATATGATAAAAAGATTGATTGGCTGGAGGTAAAATCTAGAATAGATAATTATTATTTACCGTGGCACAAAGCATTGAAAAATGAAATTAATATACTCTTGGATAAATTTAAAAGAGTTTTGATTATAGATATGCATTCTATGCCGTCTGAGACAATTTATAGCAATAAATTAGCTGATTTTGTTATAGGAAACAATTTTGGTAAGTCATCATCGGAAGCATCAATAAAAATTTTAAGTAATTTAATTAAATCTTATGGCTATAGTGTGTCCATTAATAATCCGTATTCAGGAGGTTTTATAACAAAAAATTATTCTTCAATTGATAAAAATATTCAATGTATTCAATTAGAGATCAAGAAAAGCCTTTATATGAATGAAAAAGATTTTTACAAAAATGAGAATTTTGAAAAATTTTCAATGAATTTAAAACAAATAATATATAAATTTTTTAATGAATTTGATCAAAAAATGAATATTAATCTTGCAGCTGAGTAAAATCGTCAGTTAAGACTTTACTGACTAATTTTTAAAAATTTATATGTTAAGAAAATTATCAAATATCTTCCAAAAATCTGATCTTAAAGAATCTTTTTCCATTAGTATTTCATGCTCACAACCCTCTACATTATAAATTTTACAGTTTTGAAGATTTTTTGCCATTTCTTTTGTTTTTTCTGGATTCACTACTCTATCGCATACTGGATTAATAATACAGATAGGTGTTTTTATAAGTTTATACCAATTCTTCTTTCTCATTTTACTAAGGCTGTCTTTTGTTGCGTTAACCCATGCATTTGTTACCCCCCAAAGCCTAATTGAGGGTTTTTTTCTCACAAGTTTTTGAGTTCTTTTATATCTATTAAGATCACTAGTTAAATCATT
>MDSV01234384.1_pt1 | contig 11548 bp, 10 predicted proteins | sample 810851 | NCBI WGS metagenome assembly MDSV01 (sample SAMN05326640, study PRJNA326480) | marine metagenome | isolation source: seawater | place: Atlantic Ocean: North East | collected 2012 | reverse complement strand
CAAACAAGATGGTCTCTCACTTTTCTCAGAGCCTAATCTCTTCGAACTCGGACAATTAGCACTTCTTCACAAAGAAGCAATGTTTGGAGAACGTGCGTATTTCAACTCAAATGTGCACATCAATCAAACGAACATATGTGTCTTAGCATGCCGCTTTTGCGCCTTTCGCAGAGGTCCGAAAGCAGATGACGCATATGCACTATCCATCGATCACTATCTAGAGGAATTATCAAAGTTCTCTCCATACGTCAATGAGGTTCACTCAGTAGGGGGGCTGCATCCTGACTGGACTGTAAATCATTATGCTGACCTGTTCCGGCGAATTCGCTTAGAACACCCAAACATTTCCATCAAAGCATTAACCGCTGTCGAGGTAAAACACCTGGCTCAATTATCAAATCTAACGATTAAAGAGACACTCCTTCAACTCAAAGAATCAGGTCTTACGTCATTACCGGGTGGTGGTGCGGAAATTCTCGATGATGATGTCCGTGCAATCATTTGCAATGGAAAAGAATCGAGTCAAGAATACCTCGATATCCATCGAACCGCACATGAAATAGGACTCCCCAGCAACTGCACCATGCTCTTCGGAACGATTGAGACCGCATCACAGCGTGTCGACCACATTCTCCAACTGCGTGATTTAGCCTCGCAGACCAATGGCTTCCAGTGCTTTGTACCATACCCCTTCTTACCCGACTCAACTCGATTACCGATGGCACAACTTTCTACCGGTCAAGAAATCCTACGAGTTATCGCAGTATCCCGAATTCTCATGGATACGATACCACACATCAAAGCGTATCGAATGAACATCGGTGACGAGTTGGCTGAATTAGCTCTGCAATTTGGTGCAGACGATATCGATGGTACTGTACAACAAGAATCCATCATGCATCTTGCAGGCTCTACTGCACCACTCAATCACGACATGCAACAACTGTCCAAACTCGTTCGAAATGCTGGTTGTATCCCTATCAAACGAAACACAACATACACTGAGTTTGAGGAGTATGTTGCACCAAAACCAATCAAACGATTGCCAATGGCTTGAGGTGGAGCGAATGATAAAACAAAAACCCCGTTGGATGAAAACGATTGGCCGTGTTGCATTCATGAATTGTGATCCACTGTTCGTTGGATTGGATGATTCGTATCACGTCCTGCCTGCACCACCATCGTGGCTGACTGGCCATCTGTTGCGGAAAGACTGCGTTCTTGCTCCAATACCTGCCGCGGACTTTGCCAAACATCATGATGAATTGGCACTTGTCCCTGAAATAGGAATTTGCTCAAAAGGGGAGGTTGGAAGCGTCCTTGTCTTTGGCAGTAGACCGCTTGAAGAGATGCGCGATATTGCATTGCCTACCGATTCTTCTTCATCTGTTGCATTGTTGAAGTATTTACTCAAACGGCGAGGAATTGATCCAAGGCCCGTTGAAATGGGTCCAGACTTGGATACGATGCTCGAACGTTGTGATGGTGCATTGTTAATCGGCGATCGAGCGTTGGATCGTGCTAAAACCAATCCTGACTTGGTTCGCTTAGATCTTGGACAAGCTTGGTTGGAACTCACAGGGCAACCTATGGTATTTGGCGTATTTGCTGCTCGTAAAGACACACCCTTGGACATCGTCCAAGAAGCACACAGAGCTCTTGTATCTCGATTAGATTCTTTTGAAAGAAATCCTCTTACCCGAGAAAAAGTTCTCCTCCATGCGCACCAACATTCGGACATGTCCATGGAGCGACTTAACCGATATTTTGGTGAGGTGTTCAATCGGCTCGATGAGGAGCACGTCGATGGCTTGCGGGAATATTTGACAAGATGCTGTGGAATGGACGAAGAACTATCTTTCCTCTGGTGAATCTGAAACAAAACGCTTCAGTGTTTCGTCCATGTTTTCGTCGCTTGACAGCGACCGCTTCACCGCACGGCGTCTTCGAGGACGTGCATCGATTGATTCAGAATCACTTAGTTTTCTCTTTTTGGTTTTGACTGTATCATGCTCAGACCTACGTGCTCTGCGTTTCCGCACAACTTCATTCGATGAGGATTCGAGAAGTTGCTTCGCATCATTTGGTTCAGTGTTCTGAACTACGGCCTTCTTGCGTTTCGATCGTTGAATCCTACGACGTGGCCGGGTTGATTCAGGTTGCACATTGTCTTCTGCATCCTCTATCGTAACATTCTGATCAGTATTATCGCCCATTGTTTCGTACGATTCATCCTCTTCCACGTAATCTTCTAGGTAATCATCATCTTCATCCTCGTCATCAAGAACGATGTTGTATGTGTTTTGTTGTGCACCTCGTTTTGTGAGTAAAAACGCCACGATACCAAGTGTGGCCATGGTTAAGACAACAAAAAGGATTACCGAGAAGGATGTCAATATTGAGGTTGGACCCAACGAATCGGACTCGATTTGATTTGATTGCAATGTGAAGGTGACTTTGTCCTCCTGAATGTGCCAAGGAACGTACTCCATTGTTTCGATACTACCACCGTAGACGTTTATTGCAAGTGGATGCTGTTCGCTTAGTTCGGTTATACTGCCATCGGATGGAAATCGGTTGTTCTGTACCTCCACTACGAGGCCATCAATTGAAGAGGATGCGTTGAATGCAAAAACAAGAACCACCGAATATCGTATTTGCGATATTGCATCGTTTGCGGCATAAAGGACCATGCCGTCTTCAATCAAACAATTCATTTCTACAAAACTTAGTGTCATATTGCTGAATTCAAACGTTGTCAACATCGTTTCCGCAAGTTGTTCCAAATCCATATTGCTGCAAATCGAATCCGCAAACAATTGAGCTTCCGATTCAATCAGTTTGATATCAGCGTCCAAAGAGTAGCGAGCCAAATTTCGGATACTTGACGAGTGTTTCTTGTTTAGAGTAAACGATTGTTTGATCTTGGTATGCGTAGAATTAATTTCCAGGTCAATGGTACGAATAAAATTTTCATCCGGTAGCAATTCACAAGAAATCCCTATGTCCTCGCAGTTAAGATCCCAATTGTCTTCAATTCCATCACCATCGTCATCAGCGTCAATGGAGTCAGGAATACCATCGCCGTCAGTATCAGTGCCCGATTCTCCTTCTCCTTCTCGGAAAACTTCAAGCCCATACTTTACGACGTTGTCTACGTCCGAATTCATGTAAATGTTCACCAGTGAATTGAACTGATTGTATCGAAGGACATAGTCATCAAAGTTGTGGAACATCATGACTTCATCGAGAATCTCTTCGTTCTGCGCATCGTATGTGAACAGATGTTGTGCTGGTGAATCCTTGTGGATGATGAGGATGTTTGCGTCAGATGTGAACTGATATCGCAATGCATCGTTCACATCAATCGGTTTCAATTCGGACCCGCCGAAAGTCCATTTTCGTATTCCGTCGTCAGCTGTCGATACAGAGAAGAATTCATCGTTGGCTCCAATATGACAATCGTAAATCATAGACTGCAAAAGAATCTCATGGTGGATGACCTCACCGTCATTGTCCCATAAATGAATCAAACCGTTCACATCGGCTGTGAGAACCGTTCCTGTGGTTTCTGACACATCAACACAGGCCATTGATCCAGAATGATTCCCGGTGTAAACCGCTTCTTGTTCTAGGTTTTCTCGACTTAGTTGCAAAATACCATTGTCTGGTGCGTTGGTGTAGAGTTCTGCACCGTTGGGGGACCATTCAAGCAAATCAGCGTTCATTCGTGTAGCGTCACTTGCAACAATCGTACTCAGATCACCGGTGGAAATTGCATACACTGAATCAGTACCACTCGATGCGGAGCGGACAGTCAAAGCGAGTCTCGAATTATCCGGTGAAATGGACGTGGCAGTAATTTCGTTTGAGAAGACTCGTTCTCCAACGATGGCACCCGATTCTGTCATTTTGTACAAAATCGAACCAAATGAGGCGAAGATGTGTCCATTAGAATCCATTTCTATGGTCCGAACACCCGAATCCGCATCTTCGACTTCCAATGCTTCAACGTAAAAGAAGCCGCTGGTCGAAGACGCCCCCACTGAACTCAACATCGTGACGGAAACCAGAACAACTGCGAGCGCGTTTCTCAACAAGGCCCGTCTTTCCATGTACCGAACTAGGTTAACACTTACATAAACAATCCGTTATGTGAGCAGTTGTTTTGTTTTCAAAATGAAGCGGTTGGTTCTTGAAGGGAATTGCATTGGAAGGATTATGGCCAATCTACCCCGTGACGAGAATGGAAACCTTATCGTACGCATAGGGCACTCCCCCGATCCTGATGATGCGTTCATGTTCCACGCGATGACCACCAACGCGTTCCCTACACCCGGTTATAATTTCGTCCATGAATTGCAAGACATCGAGACGCTCAATCACCGAGCCATGAATTGCGAACTTGAAGTCTCAGCAGTTTCGATTCACGCATACCCTGACATCGCTGAAAACTATGCACTGATGAATTGCGGCGCCTCGATGGGAGAAGGATACGGCCCAATGATTGTGTCAAAAAAGGGCTTATCGCTTGAAGATGCTAAATCATCAATCATCGCTGTACCAGGCCTGAAAACCTCAGCTTATCTTGGCTTGCGATTGGCTTGGGGGGACGTGAACGTTGAAGTTGTTCCTTTTGATGAAATCATTCCTCGAGTTCTCGATGACACCTACCAATGTGGGTTGATTATTCATGAAGGACAACTAACGTATGTCGAACACGATCTTAACGTTCTGATCGATCTTGGTGTCTGGTGGAATAATCGTACCGATGGATGGCCAATGCCATTGGGTGGCAACGTTGTCCGTCGTGATCTCGGCAAAGACATTATGGAAGATATTACGATGTACACGAAGATGAGCATCGAACATTCGATTGAACACCCTGAAGAAGCGCTCGAATTTGCAAAAGCATGGGGCCGTGGAATCGACGATGAAACCAACCAGAAATTTGTGACGATGTATGTCAACGAACGAACCATTGATTACAAGCCAGAGGGTCGTTCATCCATTCGTAGATTTCTCCAAGAAGGTCAAGAATTGGGCATGATTCGTGAGGACTTTGACACTGCAAGTTTAACCTTCATCGGCGCAGTGGAGTGATTTTGTTGAATCAGCGACCGCAAACCAGTGAGTTCGGCTCGGTCGATCCTGCTCCGCCTTCTGAAACAACTGAGTTGGATGTACTTCGTAGCATACTTCTCGATGAAGATAAAAAAATGTTCCAACGAATGCGATCTGTATTCAAACTCCGGAACATACGAAGCCCAGAATCTTGTTTAGCATTGTGTGAAGCCTTTGGTTCAAGCAGCGCTTTGCTGCGCCATGAATTGGCTTACGTATTGGGGCAAATGCAACAAGACGAAGCCATCCCGACATTGAGTCGTGTTCTTTCCGATCCAAATGAGCATGTGATGGTGAGACACGAGGCTGCAGAAGCCCTAGGTGCAATTGGAAATCCAATTGCTGTCAGCATCCTTCGGGAGCATCTGACGGATGTAAATCCAGAGGTAAGCGAATCCTGCGAAGTGGCACTCGATTTACTTGACTGGGTCAGCAAGAGTTCAGTCCCAGAATGACCACAATCCATCACGACATTTTAGAACCGTGACTTTCAGCAGCAAACAGGTGAGAAGATGCCCAACGAACATGTCCAACTTGCGCAGGCTCCAAATGGTGAAATTGGACCGCGTTGCCACACCTGCGGCATTCGCCTAACATTTGGAAATGCCATGGTCCACAACCAGCATTACTATTGTTGGACCCACTACGTCGAAGTAAGTGGTGCAGACACGGTTACAGTCGTAGGTCAAACAGAACAGAAATTCTACATGAAAAATGAATAGGGTTGCGTTCAAGAACTGTGAACGCTCGGCAAGATTATGGCTTCGACCGGCTGGGCGCGCTTCGCACACCGATTTGGTCAATATTATCGTACATCGACATTCTGGCGACCACCCCGTATGCCGAAAAGGGAGTGGATGTTCATTCCTTTCGGGGGGGCTCCTCCTTTGCGTCACAAGGCCTTTAGGAACGAGAATGAGTTACGACAATTTTTGTCTGAACGAGCGATGCATTCATGCTTCTATTCTACTGCTTATTGGCAGAAGCCTTACGAATTAAAAATGAACGACAAGCTTTGGCATGGAGCAGATCTCATCTTTGATTTGGATGGAGATCACCTTCCTGGCGTTACCGATCGAGACTTTCCTGGTATGTTGGATGTCATACGTGATCAGGCACACTCTCTTTGGAACGATTTTCTCCAACCGGAATTTGGTTTCGATGAATCTTTTCTACAGGTTACATTTTCTGGACATCGAGGATTTCATTTGCATTATCGTGACCCGTCATTGTTTCATCTCGACTCAGAAGCCCGTCGTGAGTTGGTTTCCCACATTCGTGGCGAAGGTGTTGATGTCCATGGTGGTCTTACTCGATTTAGTGATCCCAATGCGAAAGGTTGGACGAAAAGAATCCGTAATCAAATACCAACCTTAATCGATAAACTTGTGACAATCGCTGAAGGAAATGAAGATTCATCCCGTGTCATGAAGGGGTTGCATCTCGGTCTCAAGGAAAATCTACAACGGGAAGGGAAACCTGGCAAAGGGCCGGCGAGTATTCAGAAATTAGCGGACATGTTTCTCCATGAAGAACGCCGTCAATCCGTTGCCAGCGGTCAGATTTCTCGATTAGGGTCTCATCAAGGTTTATTTCTGGATCTGGTTAAGTCCGATGCATCAATCGTACTAGGTGCTGCAGGAGAAACCGATGAAGTCGTAACAATCGATGTACGTCGTCAAATTCGTTGGCCCACTTCTCTCCATGGTAAGACCGGCATGCGCGTAACAGAGTTCCCTCTTGAGCGACTTGATCGAGATGGATCGAATCCCTTTGACGCACTAACTGAAGCCTTCGTGTTTGGCAAAGAGAATCGTATCGATTTGGAAATAATTGTCGATGATGCAATCTTACGATTCGGAGAAACACAACACGATGTTTCTCGAGGGGATATGTTGCATGTGTCTGAATCTGCAGCAACATTTCTCAGTCTGAAAGGTTGGGCCAAATTGGTTTAATCACTTAGAAGGTTAGACATGCAATTTCTTGTTCTAATTGTGGTAAGGTTCAAGGGTAGAATCGCATCCAGCAGAATAGAGGTGAGTGAATGCGACGTCGAAAAAAGAACAAAACTCCACAGACTCCGCCCTCACCACTACCACCTTTGCCAGGTATGCCACCACTTCCAGGTGCTCAACTTCCTCCTCTGCCTGGCGCTCCGATGCCTGAGCCACTTCCGCAACCTGAATTACCACCAGCGCCTACTCCTGCACCGATTCCAAGCATACCAGCGGCTGCTCCTGAACCTACACCATCCATAGAATCCGAACCAGTTTCCAACGAGTACGGCGAATTGTGGGCAAAACGATCTGCAAAACCACTGCCGCAAATATATGGTGCTATCGACCGTCTAGGATCTGGCGAGTCTGGTTCTCTCCTCGATCGATATGCGGACCGATTTGGGCATTCACTCGATCGAGACATCATCGTCTTGAGGAAGAAGGAACGTGAAGATGCACTCAATGAAACTCGCAATGCACCCGTCGTTGAGCTCCTTGATGAAGAAGAAACTGATCGCTTAACAGAAGTAGAAAATATGCTACGCGAATTAAAACCTCAATACAAATCTGCAAAAGCTGCAGGAGACAAAGATACCCTTCGTGTGCTTGTTCCGCAACTAGAGGAACTTATGGCAGAGCGTCGCTCTCTCATGAGTCAATCCGTTCCAGTCGAAGCCGTAGTATCAGAAGAAACGATTTCCGAAGAACAAGAAGATGATGAGGCGGATGAAGAAGAAGCAACCATGGACGAGGCAGATGAACTGTTTGCGCAATTCTTCACAATTGTCAATGACTTGCTTGGAGATGAGTTACCCGAAGAGGCAATTCAAGAATTTTTGGCTTCGGATGGTTTTGATCTTTTCAAGGAAGTCGGAGCAGATCCTGGCGCCATCGATGATGAGCGACGTGGTGAATTCTTCATGCTTATCGATGAGCAACTCGGTAACATGCCCGACGATTCGATCACAACGTTCGTAGAATCCGGTGACTTTGCCATCTACAAGCAGATTTCCGAAATGTACACATGAATGAGGCGAGAATATGGGACTACTCGACAAAGTTGAATCAAACGATAAGGAGCCTGCAAAAAAGGCAACCGCCAAAGCAGCCAAGGCAGCGAAACCTACCAAGGCAGCAAAACCAGCAAAGGCCGCGGCTGCAAAAGCCAAAAAGGAAAAGAAAAAGAAAGTCAAGAAAGCTCGCCCTGCAGGACTTTCCTCGGAGTTTGAGATCGCACCTAAATTAAGCCGAGTTATCTGCTGGTGGGTTAATTTTATTGCAAACTTTTCTGTTCTTATCGGCGCATTGTTCATGTCCGCATTCACAGGTGGATCCAGTGGTGGTTTGGAAACAACAATTCTGTTCATCGTAGCGATTCTGGTGTGGTTGTTTAACGCTGTTTTCTTGCCGTTTTACACTGGTCGAAATCTTGGGCAGTACACCTCGTCAACACGATACATCCGAGGCGATGGAACAAAACCAATGTTCCTTCATTCTCTCTTCGTCAACAACATTGGCCTACTGTCACTCATTGGATTTGTCATGGTATTCACGCAGGCTGGTTCCATCTCAGATGGTGGAACGGCACCGATTGTCCTGACATCCGTTGGCGCAGTATTCATGGTTCTTTGGATAATTAATTGGCAATTTACACGCAACAGCGATTTGAATCAAGGACTGTTTGATTTGATGTTTGGATCGTTTCTCGTTCGTTCTGCCCCTGAAGAAAAGGCAACGTCTGGATTCCGTGCACGACTCGAAAGCATGAGCCAATTCGGTGAAAAGTATGCTAAGCGTGTTGAAGAACGTGCAAAGGCGAAGGAAGAAAAAATTGCATCAGGAGCATCTGCTGAGACGGAATCTGAAGAGGATTCTGCTGAAGAGGAAGAGAACACCGATAATTGAAGGAATCAATCTTCATGCTATCACATCGCTTTACGGCATTCTACGCGCATGCTTTGGTATGGATTGTCGTAGGGTTCCTTCTATCGTATCTTTTCGAGTGGATTTGGTTTGTCTACCTTCTTCCAGTTGTTGTAATCGATTTATGGTTTGCAGTTTGTCTTTGTCTCATGCTGAGATTACCCACTCAACGGGTGAATAACGACCCTCCCAAACAATGGACATGGGAAGAACATCTCGTTGCAGGTTATCCTGTGCGTTGGTTGTCCAAATCCTTCACAGAGGGCAAGCCCCTTGCTCTCCTCATCCACGGATGGAATTCTCGTGCCCCAAACATGATCGGTCGTAGTAAAGTATACGAGAAGTTAGGATACAATTGCATTCTGTTTGAGATGCGTGCTCACGGTGGAAACAAGCGTGTATCGAATTGGGCAGCATTGCACGTATGTTATGATCTTGAACAAGTCCTCCGAATATTCGATTCTCGTGGCATGCTCGATAATGGGTTTGTAATTCATGGTCACAGCTTAGGTGGATTTGTTGCGCAACGTGCAATGCGAGACGAACTAGAAACGTCAAAAAAAGCACTTGGAATGATACTTGAGTCGCCTGTTACCTCCTATGTGTACATTAACAATCAAACCTGTGAATATCTGAAAATTCCAACATCATTGCACGGTTTCATGATGAATCGATTATTGAAATACTACAATCGAATCAATGATAAGATTTTCACCGTTGATTCAATCGATAAACTCTCGACACCAAAGTGGGGTTTTCCATCGTGTCCAACCTTGCTTGTACAGGCCAAACACGACTTAACCCTGGGTAGGATACACGCAGATCTCCTTATCGATGTACACTCCACTCGAACATCGAATTTTTCGTATCACATTGTTGAAGAATTGAAGCATTCGTATGAAGCCTCGAACAAGAAGAGGGATGAACTCATTGAAAACTGGATGGAGGAGAATTCACTCCTCTTCGCTTGAAATCGCTTGTTCACGTGCCAATTCTCGCATGTCATCAACTTCATCCAGTTCATCAACAATTTCTTCACCGAGGAGTGTTTCTAGGACGTCTTCCATTGTTAAAATACCAGAAGTTCCCCCAAATTCATCTTGGACAACAGCAAACTGTTGTCGGCGTTCCAGCAACATATCCAATGCAACATCAACGCTTTGTTGGGTCGTAAGGAAGTGTACTGGTTTCATGAACTCCTTGATTACTCGATCCCATTCATCACGACTTGCTGCAACCAACAATTCAGAGCGTATGACCAAGCCTTGGATTTCGTCAACGGTCTCTGAGTAGACAGGCATGCGTGAGAACCTCAAGACTGGATATTCGTCAAGGACTTCGCGAACCGTCAAATCTTGTTGCAAGGCAGTGACGACAACACGTGGTGTCATGACTTCAGTTATCGGTATTTCACGGAGTCTCAAGAGGTTATGAATCACGGTTTCTTCGTCTTCCATGAGAGCGCCTTCTTCTTCACCAAGGTCGGCAAGTGCAACAAGATCATCACGGGTAACGAGTTGACCATCTGCACTAGGTAGTATCTTCTTCATCCACTGTATTGGAGCAATGATGAAGACGAGTGCAACGGTAATCGTGTGGAGTGTTCTCCCAGTCATTAAGGACAATTGTCTCCAATATGCTGTACCTAATGTTTTGGGTATGATTTCTGAGAGGAAAAGCACTGCGAGGGTGAGTATCACCGAGGCTATCGTTAGATATTCGTTACCAAATTGATTCTGTACCTCGGAACCGACACCAGCAGCACCCATTGTGTGTGCAATCGTGTTCAGGGTTAGAATCGCGGTCAGAGGCTTGACTGCATCATCAGCTTTGAGTTTCGACCAAACATCTCCACGTCTGTCACCATCACGTTGCCACACGGCAACTTGCGTATTCGGAATTGAAAGAACAACTGCTTCTAGAATTGAACAAAGAAACGAGACACCGAGGGCTAATGCTGTGTAAAAAATGAGTAAAGTAAGGTTCATGTTGAACGGGAACTCCTGTCCTTTGGATGGTTTAGCCACGACCTTCTGCTTCTTGAAAATGTTGTTTTCTGTTAAACGGTGGGGTTGATTTGAAAATCAATGCCGATTAGGGACAAACATGGCGGATGGTGACCACGTACTGGTTTGTGTCGCTTGGCCGTATGCAAATGGACCCCTACATCTTGGGCATGTTGCTGGATGTTACCTCCCTCCTGACATTTACGCTCGTTTCGAGAGAGCACGTGGCAACCGAGTATTGATGGTATCTGGATCGGATGAACACGGAACACCAATCACCGTAACAGCTGAACAAAATGGCGTCTCATCGCAAGACATCGTCGATGAATACCACAGTGTTAACTCGAAAGCTTTGCTGGATTTAGGCTGCACATGGATGCCCAATATCGATTCACGTGGCTCTTCCTATGGTGGTTCTTTGTTTAATCGAACAACTGATATTCGCCATAAAAAGAAAGTTCAATCAAATTTCAAGTTGCTTTATGATGCAGGATT
>MDSV01038376.1_pt1 | contig 11548 bp, 9 predicted proteins | sample 810851 | NCBI WGS metagenome assembly MDSV01 (sample SAMN05326640, study PRJNA326480) | marine metagenome | isolation source: seawater | place: Atlantic Ocean: North East | collected 2012 | reverse complement strand
TTGTTTCTCCAATCTTTAAATTAATAAATTGTTGAGATTTTTGTTGTTCATTTATGTATAAGAAAACTACTTTTTCAGAGACTTTTATATCACTGTAGTTAGTTATTTTTGCATATAATGTAATATTATCAGAGGATTTGTTAATTGGATTCATTAACCACACTGAATCAATACTAATATTATTTGTTTTATGATCTACAGGAACAATTGATAAGTCAAGAGATGAATCAATGTGTTTAATGTTCTGGATATCAAAAGATGATTTTTGCAAATCAGAAATAAAATAGATTTTTTTCTTTTCTTTGATGAAAGATGTAAATGATAGAATTTCAGAAAAACTTTTTCTTTGGTAAGAACTTTCAATTTTATTAATTTCATTTATAAAATCTATTGGTGCAAACTTATATTTATTCTTAGCAGAAAAATTGTTTGTAATCAAATATAGATTTTTATCAGAGTTATAATTTGCTATGATTTTAGCTTTTTCTTTTGCAATATTTAGAGCACGTCCAAATTTTGTTTCTGCATCCATACTAAATGAATTATCTACATAGATTAAAACATTCTCTTGATTATTTTTATTATTTAATGAGATATATGGCTGAGCAAATGTTAGAACCAAAAAGGTAATTGCTAAAATTCTTGATATAAGAATTAAAATATTTTTAAGTTTAAGTTTTTGTTTTTTTTCCTCAGAAATCTTTTTTAAAAAACGAATGCTACTAAAATAAATATTTTCGTGTTTTCTTAAATTTAATAAATGTATTATGATTGGTACAAGAACAGCAATTAATGCGAACAGTATTTCTGGATTTTGATATTTCATCAAAGCGCAAAATTAAAAAATATAATATAACTTAAGTAGATATTAAATTATTTTTCCGTCTTGCATTAAAACTTTTTTATTACCAATACTAGCAAAATTATTATTGTGAGTAATAATTACAAAAGTATATCCAAATTCATTGTTTAATTTCTGAAATAGTTTGTAGATTATATCTGTGTTATAAGAATCTAAATTGCCTGTTGGTTCATCGGCTAATACAAATGATGGTGAATTAATAAGTGCTCTACAAATTGAAATTTTTTGTTTTTCACCCCCAGATAGTTGATTTGGTTTGTGTTGCGCTCTGTTTGTAAGATCTAATTTTTTTAAAAGTTCATATGCTTTTTTTTCTGCTTCTTTTTTTGTTATTCCTTTTATAAAGGCAGGCAGACATATATTCTCAAGAGCAGTAAATTCTGGAAGTAAGTTGTGAAATTGAAATACAAAACCTATTTTTTCATTTCTTAATTTATAAAGTTCTTTTAAGCTTAAATTATTAATTAATTTTCCATTAATAAAAATTTCTCCATCTTGTATAGTGTCAAGGGTTCCTATTAGGTTTAAAAGTGTTGTTTTGCCAGCACCTGATTTTCCAAGAACAGAAATAATTTCACTTTTATTTATTTCTAAATTTATACCATCTAAAACTTTGATGTTATCATAAGAGTGATGTAGATTGTTAATTTTTATCATTTCTTAGGTAAAGATAATCTAAATAATATACAATTTTAAATGAAATACTATTTTGTTTACTTGAATTAAGAGTTTGATTAGCATTGTCAATCCAATTATAATTTATATTTCCATCTGAAAAATCTTTTCCGTTTTTCCAAACTATACTGATTTGACTTCCTGGACTATACCACCAATTCCAACTTATATCAGAAGTCCATGTAGTATAGTTTTTATTTTCATCGAGATTAAATAAAAAATTATTCAAATCTAAATAACCATCATTTTTTACTGAATGATAGCTTAAATTTTTGACTTGGTCAATATGGTATCGTAATTTAAAAGAAAAATCCATTTTATTGTTTATGATATAACTTCCTGACAACACATTTGTAATCATATTTGTATTTCTAATTGCTATTACTGGAGCTTCGTTTAAAGTATCAGAATAACCAATATCATTAAATTTATTTTTAATTGATAAAACATATTTTGTTGAAAATTTATTATTAAATCTGTATCTAGGTGAAACTCTCCAGCTGTATTCATGTCCCTGATAAAGTGGGTTGGTTTGAATTCCACCACCTAAATCTAACGCAAACTTCTTTCTAAAATCACTGGATGAATATGCACTAAATCTAAGATATTTTGATTTTTTAACAATAGTATTAAAATCACCTGTTCTAGCTTCATAATAATCATTTTTATCAAAAGGGTGACCAGAAATCTTTCCCATTAAAAATAGATAATTTTTAAATACAAATTTAGTTTCAGCTTCTAGATATAAATTTACAAAATTTTTATTTTCAAAAAGAGATTCTTGATTTGCAAAAAAGTAATATTTAGAGGAAATAAAATTTTTATTTTCTTTTAACTGTTCATATCCAAATTCTAGTTTATTAATTACTTCATTACTTTTTGAATAAAAACCTATATCGTTTGGATCATAATTTTTATCACTAATAAATGTTTCTAACTTATATTTATAGTTACCACTATTTTTTTTAATAGATAATTTTCCTGAAGAACCTGATTTATTATTTTCAAAATTTTGGCTAAACTTAAGATTAGCATCTAAAACATGAGTATTTTTTTTATTGTATAGCTGAGTAAATATTCCACTTACATTTGAAATAGAGGAGTTTAATGATGTTAAATTTGTATTCATAAAGCTAATGGAAGAACTATTTTTTAATGCATGATCTAAAATTATTACATTATAATTTTTAAAAGGTTCATCATTAGTTTTGTTACTAATTGCATTTAATCCTGCTATACCAAATCCGTTCTTGGATCTACCACTTACTTTTGTTGCATTAATTAAATCATTTTGTAATCTTCTACTGTAAAACATATCTCCTCCTTTATTAAAAAGTTCTATTCCCTCATTAAAAAATTGTCTTTTTTCATCATATTTTAACTCAAAAGGTGTAAGGTTGAGAACCATTGCATCAGAGCTAACTTGACCAAAATCAGGAATTAAAGTCATATCCAAAGTAAAACTTTCATTAATCCCGTATTTTAAATCCATTCCATAATTATAGGGAAGATTATATTCACCAAGATAGGATTCCGCATAAATAGATGCATATGGCATAAAAGATAGTCTAAGTGGATTTTTAATATTATTTATTCCATTTAATATTCCGGATTGTAAAGCTTTATTTTCATATTCAATGTCAATATAGTTCCATGAATACTTTTCTCTATGTCTTCTGATTGTTCTGACCATGTTCAAAGCCCATTTTGAATTATTAGCATTAAATCTAATTTGACTAAAAGGAATAGCAATTTCTGCAGACCATCCAAGCTCATTAATTTTTACTGCTGAATACCATATTGCATTCCAATTTTTATCAGAGCCTGTTTTTGATAATTTTTTATCAATTTGAACACCAGCAGCTGTAATCATAAAATTATATTCAACCTGCGTGTTATTAAAGGGGTCAATATATATTTCAAATGCATCAAAATTTTTATTATCATCATCTCTTTTAGAAAGTTCTCTAAGAATACTATCGGGATGATTGTCAAACATTATAATTCCAAAATATATATTCTTATTATCATAAAAAATCTTAACTTTTGATCTAAGATTATTTCTTTCTTTTTTGCCATTATTTGGTTCTAGTTGAATAAAGTTATCAGCATAACTCAAATCATTCCAAACAGATTCATTTAAATCACCATCAATATTGGGTTTTGAATTGATCTTTTTTATGTTGTATGTTTTTTTCTCAGAAAATTGAGAAAATGAAATCGTTGGAATCAAAAAAAATAATAAATAAAAAAGTCTCATTAATTTATAAAGATTTGCAAAAATAAAATAATTCTATTTAGTAACTTGTATTTAAATCCAATGATATATTTTTACATTTAAAATTTAAATATGAATTTACACGAATATCAAGGCAAAGAGTTGTTAAATAAATATGGAGTAAAAATACAAAGAGGTAAAGTTGCAACTACGCCTCAAGAGGCAGTTAGTGTAGCTAATCAACTAAATAAAGAAACTGGAACTAGTTGGTGGGTAATAAAGGCTCAAATTCATGCAGGAGGTAGAGGGAAAGGTGGTGGAGTTAAGCTTGCAAAAAGTATTGAAGATGTTGAAAGGATATCAAGTGAAATATTAGGAATGAAACTAATAACACCACAAACATCTAGTGATGGTAAATTAGTTAATCAAATATTAGTTGCTGAAGATGTTTATTATCCCGGTCCAAATGAGAATTTAGAATTTTATATTTCGGTTCTTCTTAATAGATCTACTGGAAAAAACATGATAATGTATTCTACTGAAGGTGGTGTTGATATTGAAACAGTCGCTGAAAAAACACCAGAACTGATTTATACAGAAGAGATCGATCCATTGTTTGGTTTAACTGAAGAGCAAGCAAATAATATTGCTTCAAATTTAAGGTTATCAGGAAAAGCATATACAGAGATGATTACTTTCGTTAAATCACTTTATAAAGCATACGATTCAATTGATGCATCATTATTTGAAATTAATCCTGTTCTAAAAACTTCAGACGATAAGATTTTAGCAGTTGATTCTAAAGTTACAATTGATGATAATGCCTTATTTAGACATAATGATATTAGTCTTCTTAGAGACAAAAGAGAAGAAGACCCAACAGAAGTTGAAGCAGATGAATTTGGTTTGAACTTTGTTAAACTTGACGGAAATGTTGGTTGTATGGTAAACGGTGCTGGACTTGCTATGGCTACAATGGATATTATAAAAATGGCAGGTGGAAATCCAGCTAATTTTTTAGATGTAGGTGGAACTGCTGATGCTAAGAGAGTTGAACAGGCATTTAGAATTATTATGAAGGATCCAGAAGTAAAGGCAATATTAGTCAATATTTTTGGAGGTATTGTAAGGTGTGACAGAGTTGCGCAAGGTGTTATTGATGCCTATAACAATATTGGTACAATTAATATTCCTATAATTGTTAGATTAGAAGGAACAAATGCAGAAAAAGCAAAAAAATTACTTGACCAAAGTGATTTAAAAGTCGAATCTGTAATCTTATTACAAGAAGCTGCAGATAAAGTAGCAGAATTAGTAAACTAATTATTTTGAATAAAAAAGAATTTGTAATAAGTGGATCGAACAGTAAATCTATTTTAGTTGATGTTACTTACAATGAAAATAATTTAGCAAAAAAAGTAATTATTTTTAGTCATGGATTTAAGGGTTTCAAGGATTGGGGAGCTTTTAATAAAATAGCTGAATATTTTGCAAATAAAAATTTATTTTTTTTAAAATTCAATTTTAGTCATAATGGAACAACTCTAGATAATCCATCTGATTTTGATGATCTGGAAGCTTTTGGTAACAATAATTTCTGTATTGAATTAGATGATTTAAATTTTGTAATCGACTGGATTTTAAGCAACAATGATTTAAAGCATGAGATTAATATTAATGATATACATTTATTAGGTCACAGTAGAGGAGGGGCTATATCAATTTTAAAGTCAAATGAAGATAAGAGAATTAAAAGTGTTATTAGTTGGGCAAGTCCATCTAATTTATTTTTAAGACTACCAAGTGGTGAGAAATTAAATACTTGGAAAAAAACAAACGTAGCATATATATATAACAGTAGAATCAATAAAAATATGCCAATGTATTATCAATTTTATGAAAACTGTATTTTAAATAAACATAAATTGTCAATTGAAAAGTCTATTAAAGGAAATACAAAGCCACATTTAATTATACATGGATCAGAGGATCCAACCGTTCCTGTAAATGATGCACTAGAAATGAAAAGTTGGAATAAAGACATTAAATTAGAAATAATCGATAAAGCTGATCATGTTTTTGGAAGTTTTCATCCTTATAATTTGGATGAGTTTAATGATCATCTAAAGCTTGTGATTAAAAAAACAATTGATTTTTTAAAACTTCAATCTTGCTGAGGGTGCAATATTATGTTTTGTAAAATCTGTTTTTAAGAATTTATAATAGCCAGCAATAGCTATCATAGCAGCATTATCCGTACAATATTCAAATTTTGGTATATGTACACTAATGTTTTTTTCCTTAGATAATCTATGAACTTCGTTTCTTAAAAGAGAATTTGCTGAAACTCCTCCGGCTATTGCAAATGCATTGACTTTTGATTTATCAATAGCTTTGATTAATTTATTAATAAGTATGCTAACTATACTATGTTCAATAGATGCACACAAATCACTTAAATTTTTATCAATAAATTTTTCATCTTGTTTAACTTCCTTTTCAATTTTATATTTAATAGATGTTTTTAATCCACTAAAACTAAAATTTAAATCTTTGACTACTGGTCTTCCAAACACAAACGCATTTTTGTCACCTGATTCTGCATATTTTTGTATTACTGGACCTCCCGGATATGGTAAGCCTAGTAGCTTTGCTGATTTGTCAAAAGCCTCTCCAGCCGCATCATCAATAGTAGAGCCAATTATTTTCATATCGTATGGACTGTTAACCAATACAAATTGTGTATGACCACCAGAAACAGTAAGACATAAAAATGGAAATTCTGGTTTTTTTTGGTTTTCATCATCAATAAATAAAGACAAAACATGTCCATGCATATGATTAACTCCAATTAATGGTTTGTCAAGGGCTATAGCAAAAGATTTTGCAAATGAGCTTCCAACGAGTAATGAACCTAATAGTCCTGGACCGTTAGTATAAGCAATAGCATCAATATCCATTTTTTTAATACCAGCCTGTTTTATTGCAGTGTCAATTACTGGAATAATATTTTGTTGATGAGCTCTGGAGGCAAGTTCTGGAACAACACCACCATATTTTTCATGAATTTTTTGATTTGCAATATTATTAGATAAAATTTTTGTTCCTAAAGCAACTGCAGCAGCTGTATCATCGCAAGAGGATTCAATAGCAAGAATAATAGGATCTCTACTCATCTAGTTTATTCAAAAAATGACCCATTTTATCTCTTTTAGTTTTTAGATAAAATTCATTGTGCTCATTTGATTTTATCTCTATAGAAACGCTATTAGTAATCTCAATTCCATATCCTGATAAACCAACTCTCTTTTTTGGATTGTTGGTAAGTAGTCTAATTTTGGATATATTTAAAGCTCTTAATATTTGTGCTCCAATACCATAATCTCGATGGTCTGGTTTGAATCCTAGCTTAATGTTTGCTTCAACAGTATCAAATCCTTGCTCTTGAAGTTCATAAGCTTTTAGTTTATTTATTAAGCCTATGCCTCTACCTTCTTGATTCATATATAGCACAACCCCTTTACCTTCATTTTCTATTGCATTTAACGCTGCTTCAAGTTGAAGGCCACAATCACATCTGCAGCTGCCAAAAATATCACCAGTCATACAAGATGAATGTACTCTTACTAAAACTTCATCATTTTTATTCCATTTACCTTTATATATAGCTAAATGCGATTCTCCTGTATTTTTTTCTTTAAAAGCTTTGAGCATAAAGTCACCAAATTTTGTTGGTAATTTTACATTTACTAACTCGTCTATTAATGATTCGTTTTTTATTCTAAATTCAATTAAATCTTTTATTGTTATAAATTTAAGATCAAACTTCTTAGCTAACACAAACAATTCTTTTGTTCTTGCCATTGATCCATCATCATTTAAAATTTCGACTATAACTCCTGCAGGCTGTAATCCAGCTAATTTTGCAAGATCAACAGCAGCCTCAGTGTGACCTGCTCTTCTTAAAACACCACCATTTTTAGCCTTTAATGGAAAAATATGTCCAGGTTTGCCTAATTTTTTTGGATTTAGATTTGGATCCGATATTGCTTTAATTGTCTTAGCTCTATCTTTGGCAGAGATACCTGTTGTACATCCATCTCCTATAAGATCAACAGAAATTGTAAAAGGTGTTTCAAAATTTGATGTGTTTTTTCCAATCATGAGATCTAGTTCTAATTCCTCACATCTTTTTTCAGGAATAGGTGTACATATTAGACCTTTTCCATGAGTAGCCATAAAATTTACCATTTCTGGAGTTACCATCTCTGCTGCGGCAACAAAATCACCTTCATTCTCTCTATCTTCGTCATCAATAACAATAACTACTTTACCTTTTTTAATATCTTCAATTGCCTCTTCAATGGAATTAAAATTCATAATTTATTTTTTTGCAAAAATAGTAAGTTTTATTGATGATATACTTAACATGTCGCTATCATTTTTAGCTTTATAAATTAAAAATAATGCAATAGGAGCAAAGACTACATTTGATAACCAAATTCCTTCATATGCTTCAATACTTAAATCCTTTGCAGATTTTTCGCCAATCATTGATAAAACATGGTATAATAAGAAAAATGATATTGAAATAACAGCCGGTAGTCCAAATCCACCCTTTTTAATAATTGTTCCAAGTGGAGCACCAACTAAAAATAAAATGAGACATGCAAAGGCGAGGCTATATTTTCTATGAAGTTCAATTTTATGTTTAGTTATTATGATTTTTTTATACGTAATATCTTTGTTATAGTTTGACAATAATGACTTGATTGTTTTAAGTTTATTGATTGCAATAGAATATACTTTGTTATTATAATTTTTATTGATTTTTGATGTTTTTGAATTGATACTTAAATTTTTAAAGTTGTATTTATTTTCTAAATTACTGTTAAATTCAGATTTTTTAATATTAATTTCTTTTGTTAGTGAATCAATTGAAACTTTTAGCTGTTTATTATTCAACATTGCATAATGACCCTTGTATAGTTTTTGACTGTTATTTAAAATATTGAAATTGCTTAAATCAAATCTAATTAGATTTTCTTTAAAGTATGTTCTTCTGTATGTTGTTTTTCCTTTTTTAGAATTTTCATTTACATCAATATATGCGTATCCATCAAACAATTTTAACTCTAAAAAATTATCGTAATTTGTTAAATCCATTATCCCACTTTTGGCAATAATTACTTTTTTATTTCCATCACTTGAAGTATGATCATAAATTATAATATCTTTTAATCTTTTTCCATCAATATTTTTTTCTCCAACTTTAAGGCTGTAACCTTCAATATCATTATAAAATATACCCTCTTTTATATTAAATGCGGGTTTCTTTTTTTGAATGTCATATATCATAGATGCATTTCTTAAATTAGCAATTGGCAATGCATAATTTGAAAATAAAAAAGAACAAATTGAAATAATAATCACAAATGCTAGAATTGGTTTTAACATTTTAAAAAAAGAAATTCCTGATGATTTTAATGCAACTAACTCATTATTTTCAGTTAGTTTCCCAAAAACCATAATGGACGATAAAAGCATTGAGATTGGTAATGCTAATGGTACAAATCTAGCTGATGCATAAAAAAGTAAAACAAAAAGTTGATTTATTTCTAAACCTTTTCCAACTAGATCATCAATATACTTCCATAAAAATTGCATCAATAAAAGAAAAATAGCAATGAAAAATGTCGTTATGAATGGAATTAAAAAAGCTTTGATTAAATAAAGATGGAGTTTTTTAAATCTGAACATTAATTTTTTATATAATGTATGACAAATATAACATATAAGTTTATAATATGTTGTCAAAATCATTATCAGAAATTAGTAAAATAATATATTTGCAAATATTTTGGCGTGGTAGCTCAGTTGGTTAGAGCGCAGGATTCATAACCCTGAGGTCGGCAGTTCAAATCTGCTCCACGCTACAAATAGGGAGGTTATTTGCCTCCCTTTTTAATTTAAAAATATGAATAAATTATATTTTGATGGCAAAATCACTGATTCAATAAGTGATTTTGATATTTTTAATAGAGGGTTTAAATATAATGACTCATTCTTTGAAACAATTCATGTTACAAATGGAAAAGTATTTAATGTTAAAAACCATTTAATAAGAATAGTAGAAGCAGTAAACATTTTAAAATTTGATTTTAAATATACTAGTCAACAGTTAGTTCAAATTTTTAATGATTTAATTAGTGTGAATAATTTGAAGCATGGTGTTCTTAGGTTATATCTATATAGAAATTCTGAAGGTCAATATTTACCAAATAATAATGACACTTCATTAATAATTAATACGAATCATTTAAGTTGTTCATTTAAGATAAATTCTCCAAAAAAATTATGTACTTATAAGAGCGAGTTTAAATCAAATAGTTTATTGTCTAATATTAAAGCTAATTCAATTATTTCAGTTTTATCTTCAATTTATGCATCAGAAATGAACTTTGATAGTGCAATATTATTTAATAACAATAATAAAATTATAGAAACTTCAAATTCTAATATTTTTTTTGTTGTGAATCATAAAATAATAACTCCTCCTGTTAAAGATGGTTGTATTGATGGTACAATGAGAAGATTATTGATATCATTATTTGATATTGAAGAGAGATCAATTTCTTCAAGCATTTTGAGTAAAGTAGATGAAGTTTTTGTTAGCAACTCAATAAGTGGAGTGATTTCAATTAAAAAAATTGATCATATTGAATATCATAATTTTTCTTACTGCAATAAAATTCAAAAAAAGATTATTAATTTAAGTTTGGATTTCTAGTTGCATTTGTCCAAATAGCATATTTTTCGCCTAGTGTTTTAATAATCCTTGACCAAATATTTTTTTTGTTAAAACATTCATTTAAATCATATTCGCATAAAATCCAGGAATTTTCTTTTATTTCACTAATTAATTGATTTTTTGTCCATCCAGTATATCCAAGATAAATAAAAATTTTATTAATAGTTTTTTTTGTAATGTAAGTGCTAAGAATTTTATAATCACCTCCAAAATAATAATCATCTTTAATTTTTGTTGAACCAGGTATTAATGTTTTTAATTTATGTATAAACAATAAAGACTTTTGATCAACAGGTCCACCTATATTTACATTTGAATGTTCTTGAGAATTATGGTTTTGCTTTAAATATTCCTTTGAAGGCTTATTCAGTATAATTCCAATAACTTCTTTATCATCACAATATACAATTAATATTACTGATTTGAAAAATTCCGGATCCTCCATTTGAGGATCTGCAAGTAATATTGTACCTTTTTTTATCTGCATTATTTTGGATATCTTTGCTAAGATAAAAATAAATTTTTATGAAAAATTTAGATATTAGCAACCTAAGAGAAAATTATAATTTAGATTACATTGATTTTTCTAATGTTAGAAAAAATCCTGTTGATTTATTCATTGATTGGTTTAATTTTGAAAAATCAAATAATTATAAAGATGTAAACGCATGCGTTTTATCAACTGTTAATTCTGATAATATTCCTTCTTCAAGGGTAGTATTATTAAAATATCTGAAAAATAATGAATTTATTTTTTTTACTAATTATAACAGTAATAAAGGCAAAGAAATTAGTTGTAATAATAATGTTTGTTTAAATTTCTTTTGGGTTAATTCAGAAAGACAAGTTAGAATTAATGGTAAAGCAACTAAAATCAGCGAAGATGATTCAGATGATTATTTTAATGCTAGACCTATTGAAAGTCAAATAGGAGCTTGTATATCTTCTCAAAGTGAAATTATAGATATAGCTCATGATTTTA